>Ga0209748_1000313_pt1 | contig 26969 bp, 24 predicted proteins | sample BarGraIncu00421A_FD_185490 | JGI IMG/M metagenome (GOLD analysis project Ga0209748, IMG submission 185490) | Arctic peat soil microbial communities from Barrow, Alaska - Barrow Graham LP Incubations 004-21A (SPAdes) (version 2) | ecosystem: Environmental > Terrestrial > Soil > Wetlands > Peat... | reverse complement strand
TATGACGAATGTCTCCGACGTCAGAGCCGACGACCTCCATCGTGCGAAGACCTGTCCGAAGCATCAGGTTGATCATCGCAAAGTCTCGCAGGCCGATCATGTCGCTCGTATCGATGGAGTTCAACAAATCGCGCGCTTGCTGCAGGGTAAGCGGATCGCGGTTGAACCCGTAGGAACGCTTGAAGCCTTTGAGACCCGCAGACACATCGGGGTAGATGCGGTTCGACTCGAGATACTTGAAAAACTGGCGGACCACGGTAAGGTACAGATTCCCCGTCCGAGGCGACAGTCCCTCTGCCAGCAGATGGCTCTTGTATTGGACGATATCTGTCTTCGTCAGGTAGCCGACCCCGCCAGCGGCCTCTCGAAGCGACAGGAACTCCTTGAACCGCTTGAGCGCGCGGCGATACACGATCTTGCTGGTGATGCCGACATCTTGTGCCAGCAGGAAGCTCTCGATCAGCTGATCGAGATTCGCCGCCAGTGTGCCTGCAGGCTGTCGCGGCGAGATCTCCTTCATTTTTCCGTGGAGCAGTCGCCTTCGGCCGGGTTGGCCGGAGTGTCCGTGACAATACCGGCGCTCTTGAGGGCGTCTTCCTTGATCATGGAGGGCTCCCACGGAGGCTCGAACACAAGATCCACCTTGACGTTCCGCACTCCTGCTACGGTCCGAACTCCCTGTTCAGCCTGCTGGAGCAAATAACTACTCATCGGACACTGAGGAGCAGTCATGGTCATACGGACCGTGACGTCCCCCTCGGCGGTGATCTCTACTCCGTAAATCAGCCCGAGATCAACGATGTTAATAGGAATCTCGGGGTCGTAGACGGTTCGCAGCGCATTAAGAATCTGCTCTTGTTCTATCATTGTCTATGCCTCCGGTTGGGTGACACGGGTCACGTGTGCGCCAAGGTGAAACAGCTTACTTTCGAGCGCTTCGTATCCCCGGTCGATATGATGGATCGATTTCACTGTCGTTGTGCCATGCGCTGCAAGGCCGGCGACCACTAGAGCGGCACCGCCCCGCAGATCTTTTGCCTGGACTGTCGCCGAGTTCAGCGACTCCACACCCTCGATAATGGCTGTCTCTTCCGATACCTTAATGCGGGCGCCCATGCGCTCGAGCTCGAGGATGGCGCCGAACCGGTTCTCGAAGATACTTTCCACAACGACCGAATTGCCACGCGCCAATGTCAGATACGCGGTCATCATAGGCTGGGCATCCGTCGCATACCCCGGAAACGTCAGGGTACGGATATCCGTCGACCGATACTCTGGAACGCCCTTGACGACAACAGCGTCATCCCCCTCAACCTCGACCATCGCCCCCGTCTCTCGCAACTTGGCGATAATCGACCAGATATGCCGGGCGTCGATGCCCGTGATGGTAGCCTCGCCCTGTGTAATGGCCGTGGCCACCATCAGTGTCGAAGCTTCGATGCGGTCGCCGATGATGCGGTGCGACGCACCGTGCAACTGAGCGACGCCCTCGATACGGAATCCGAACGGGAAAACGGGCACGATGCGGGCGCCCGCCTTGTTGAGGAAGGAGATGAGATCATACACCTCCGGCTCCTGGGCCGCATTGAAGACACGTGTCGTACCTTCGGCAAGAGCAGCTGCCAACAGGAGATTCTCAGTCGCGCCCACACTAGGAAAGTCAAGATAGACATCGCAGGCCTTGAGCACCGCGGCCTGACCGATAAGATACCCGTCTTTCCACTCGAACTGTGTGCCCATGGCTCGCAGGCCCTTGATGTGAAGGTCGATGGGTCGAGCACCGATACTACAGCCGCCCAGCGATGGGAGCATTGCCCTGTGCTCGCGCCCAAGAAGTGCTCCTACCAATGTCTGCGTCCCTCGCAAGCTGTAACCATTGGTGTTCTCGACGCGCGTTTCAATGGGTCCACGGGTGTCGAGCACCAGGTCTCCATCAATGAAGGAGACCAGCTTGACGCCCATCGCCTGGATAAGGGTGAGGAGAGACTGGAGGTCGCTGATGTCCGGAACATTCTGGAAGCTGACAACGTCGCGGACAGCAATCGCAGCCGCCACCAGCGGCAGGATCGAGTTCTTGGCACCACTGCAGCGGACCGAACCGTGGAGCGAGTTGCCTCCCTCGATGAGAAAGCTCTGTTCCGTGGTCATACGTTACCCTCCTCAGTGACTTGCATTGAGATAATCGTCGATGCGAGCGAGTATCTGCGCCGAAGTTGTCCCATCGCCATATGGGTTGACCCCATCCGCGCCAAAAATTGCAAAACCACTTGCCACGAGCCGCTCGAACGACGAGACGATAAGGTCCTCGTCCTGGCCGACCAGCTTGACCCAGCCGCTTGTCACAGCCTCGGGACGCTCGGTGACCTCACGAAGCAGGAGCATCGGTTTGTGAAGCGTCACCGCCTCTTCCTGAATCCCGCCCGAGTCGCTGAGAACGGCCGCACAGTGTTCAAGCATATACAGGAAATCGAAGTAGGGAAGAGGGTCGGTGAGCACGACGTTCGGCACGCCCGCCGCAATCCCGAACACTATTTCTCGCACAACCGGGTTGAGATGTACCGGAAAGACAAACGTCAATTCCGGATGCGAACTGGAGAGCTTCACGAGCGCGTCCGAGAAGATCGCAATGCCGGTATCCCAGTTTTCGCGACGGTGTGCCGTCATGATAACCATGCGACTCCCCGGCCGAACCTTCGACATGATGTCCGGAGCGCGAAGGTGAGGCAAGGCCATGTGCACGGCGTCCACGATTGAGTTTCCGACGACATCGATCCTGCTGGTGTCGATACCTGCATGCAGGAGATTCTGTCTGGCCTCCTCGGTGGGCGCGAAGCAGAGGTCGGCAATCTGATCTGTAAGCATGCGGTTCACTTCCTCGGGGAAAGGGCTGAACTTCTGATGGGACCTGAGGCCCGCCTCGACATGACCCACCGGGATCTTTGCGTAGGTCGCTGCGAGAGCTCCCATGAACGTGGTAGTGGTGTCTCCGTGAACCAGAACCATGTCCGGCTGCAGCTCAGCCAGTGCATCGGAAATCTGCGTTGCAAGTGCCGCCGTCAAGTATGGAAGCGTTTGGCGCTGTTTCATGACGTTGAGATCCCGCCACACCCGTATCTCGAACATTTGCACGACGTCGTCCAGCATCTGCATGTGCTGGCCGGTCAGGAGTACATGACTCTCAAATCTGGGATCGGCTTCCAGCGCCTTGACGATGGGCGCCATCTTGATTGCCTCAGGACGCGTGCCAAAGATAGACAGAATGTTGCAACGCACGTCAGTGTACTCCCAGAAGCGCAATGGCCAGCCCGATCGAGCACAGCACAAACGTCACCAGATAGTACAGCGTCGTGATGCGCCGCTGGCTCCACCCCCGGAACAGCAGTAGGTAATGGAAATGTCCATTGTCTCCCTTCATGGGAGACTGGTGCCTGGCCGCCCGGCGGAAAATGCTCGAGACTGTTTCCGCGATGGGAATACCAAGCGCGAAAACCGACACGATGAGCATAACAGTTGTCGGCAGTTTAAGGGCGCCATAGACGGAAAGGCTCGCGATCATGAACCCAAGAAACTCGGACCCGGCGTCTCCGAGAAACACCTTCGCCGGATTGTAGTTGAAGACAAGGAATCCCAGGACCGCACCAAGCAGCGCCACAAGGATACCCCCCATGACCGCCATGCCCTTGAGCGCGGCGAAGAAAAACATTGCAAGGAGAATCAGCGCAGCGACGCCGCCCGCAAGACCGTCCAGTCCATCGATGAGGTTCAGCGCATTGGTGATTCCCACGATCCAGAAATAGGTAAGGATGATGCCGCCGATGCCAAGCTGGAAGAATCCTCCATGCAGGAAGTTGGTGAACGCGGTCACACGGACCCCAAACGCAATGACGACGATTGCTGCCACTGATTGTATCAGCAGCTTCAGCAATGCGGGGATGTCGAACATATCGTCCAGGAGCATGCCAATGAACACGATACCTCCACCGACAAGGATTCCCTTCAACTGCACTGTGAGCGAATCGAAGAAGAACACGGACACGATGAATGCGACGACAATGGCGATGCCACCAGTGCGGGGTGTCACCTTCCGATTCACTCTGCGCCGTCGACCGTCGATATTCGCCTCAGCACTTGCAGCCGGCTTGTCGGTGATGCCAAGGCGCAGCCCAAGTTTCATGAAGACCGGTGTCAACACAAGACTCAGCGCCAGAGCCACGAAAAACGACCAGAGCTGTGCCTGCGTAATCACAAGATGCATGGACTACTTCGTCCCGTATATCCTGTCCCCGGCATCGCCAAGACCGGGAAGAATATAGCCATTCTCGTTCAAACAACGGTCAATTTCCAGAGTGACGATTTTTACGTCGGGATGCTCGCGCTGCAGCACTTCGATGCCCTCCGGCGCCGCAATGAGACAACAGAAGCAGATGCTGCGAGGATGCCGCTCCTTGACCAGGGAAATAGCCTTGGAGGCACTGCCTCCAGTTGCAAGCATCGGGTCCATGACGAATACGTCTGACTCACCAGTACTCTCCGGAAGCTTGCAGTAGTACTGAACCGGTTGCAGAGTGTTCTCGTCTCTGAACAGACCGATGTGTCCCACCTTGGCGTGAGGGATCATGTCGAGCATTCCCTGGGCCATCACGAGCCCGGCTCGAAGCACGGGCACTATGGTGACTTCGTTCTCCAGTTCCTGCCCTTCGTAGGACTCCAGGGGGGTCTCTATGGGGCACGCCTTGGTTTGCATGTTCCTGCATACCTCGTACGTCATGAGCCCGGAAAGTTCCTCCGCCAGCTGGCGAAAGTCCTTGTGCGTCGTGTTCCTGTTGCGAAGAAGGGTAAGTTTGTGCCGTATCAGCGGATGATTCAGCACCTGAAGGTTACGATAGTCCATCAGTTCTCCTAGTACATCTTGCCTGCGTATAGTGGAAAACGGTCCGTCAGCGCTGTCACGCGAGCTCGAATCTGAGCCAGCTTCTCCTCGTCGTCGCGCCTCATGATCGTCTCGTCGATCAGGGCGGCGATTTCAACCATCTCTGGCTCACGCATGCCGCGACTGGTGGTAGCTGGAGTTCCAAGCCGTATTCCACTTGCCTTGTTTGGCGGCAAGGGATCGAAGGGAATGGCATTCTTGTTGACAGTGATGCCTACGGTCTCCACAAGCGTCTGGACTTCTTTGCCTGTAACTCCCTTGGAGGTCAGATCGACAAGCATAAGGTGAGTGTCGGTGCCGCCGGAAACGATGCGATAACCATGCTCCGTCAGAGCCTGAGCCAATGCTCTTGCGTTAGCGAGGACCTGCTTCTGATACGCGCCGAACTCGGGGGACGCGGCTTCTCTCAGAGCGACCGCCTTCGCCGCGATGACATGTTCAAGAGGACCGCCCTGACTGCCAGGGAACACGGCACTGTTGAGCTGCTTGGCATACTTCTCCTTGTAAAGGATGATGCCGCCTCGAGGACCGCGAAGTGTTTTGTGCGTGGTCAGCGTGACAAAATCCGCATACGGCACCGGTGAGGGATGGAGTCCTACGGCGACCAGCCCAGCGATGTGGGCCATGTCTACCATGAGCAGTGCACCGACCGAATCGGCAATTTCACGGAAGCGGGGGAAGTCAATGATGCGCGGGTATGCACTGGCACCTGCGACGATCAGCTTGGGACGCTCTGCTTGAGCCAGCTCGGCTACCTGGTCATAGTCGATTGTCTCGGTGTCTTTTCGAACGCCGTAGGAGACGATACGAAACAGTTTGCCCGTGAGCGACACGGGGCTTCCGTGGCTCAGATGCCCACCGTCGGCAAGAGACATGCTCAGAATCGTGTCTCCTGGCTGTAGAACGGAAAAGTAGACCTCGAGGTTGGCCTGCGTTCCCGAGTGGGGCTGAACGTTTGCTCCCTCCGCACCGAAAAGCGCCTTGGCACGCTCAATAGCCAGCGTCTCGACGATGTCAACATATTCACAACCACCATAGTAGCGTCTGCCCGGGTATCCCTCGGCGTACTTGTTTGTGAGGACTGAACCCTGTGCTGCCAAGACCTCTTCGGACACAACGTTCTCAGACGCGATGAGCTCAATGTTGTTCTGCTGACGGTGCAGTTCCTTGTTCAGTGCGTCAGCTACCTCCGGATCAACTCTCATTAAATCTGTCATGGCGACCTCCCATCAATTTTTCCGGCCTTTTGTCGTTCGAACATTCTATCACGAATGGCCGGCGGCGACACTACTTGCGCACATTCATACTGTATGCGATTCCCCGCGCGGTCGCCTGCACCACTTGCCACGCATTCAAACCTCCCTGTAAATACCCCACGTATGGCTCGTGAAAGGGCCCGTCGAAACTCAGTTCAACCGTGGATCCCTGGACAAGGGTTCCGCCTGCCATCAGGACTTCCGTCTCGTATCCAGGCATGGGACTCGGCTCGGGTACGGCATCTGCGTCCAAGGCAGAGCACTCCTGCACGGCGCGCGCAAACGCTGTGAACCGTTCCCTTGACCCGCACTCGATGCGCAGCACAATGTCTCCGCGGAGCTCGTGAGGACCCGGATCCACGACGAAGCCACTTTCCTGCAGAAGCGCGCTCGCAAGAAGGTTTCCCGTCAGGACCTGCTCAATTACCGTCGGGGCAAAGAGCAGACTCCGCAAGAACGTCTCGGCAAACCCAAGATTCGGCCCAATCTCAGCACCCACTCCTGGACTCGAGTACCGGGTCGCGGCCAAGGCCACCGCCCTGGAAGTCCCCACCACGTAGCCGCCCGTAGGGGCAATCCCCGCTCCGATGTTCTTCATGAACGACGAAGCCAGCAGATCCGCGCCGTCCATTGTGGGTTCACGATCCTCGAGAAGGTCACCATAGCAGTTGTCGACGAGGATCAGACTTTCGGGCGAGACATGCTTCACGGACGAGATCATCCGTGCGATCTCACCCTCGCGAAGCGCCCGGATGCGCTTGTATCCCCGACTCCGCTGAATCAGGACAAGTTTTGGCAACTGGGTCGAGAAGCATCTCTCGAGCTGCTCCTCCCAGAGTTCTGCGGGTGATGCCGTGATGTCGCACTGGGCATAGCTGACACCAAACTCTTCAAGCGAACCATCAGATGGGCGGATTCCAATGATCTCCTCCATCGTATCGTAGGGAGCCCCCGTCACGCAGCACAGCAAATCCCCGGGACGAAGAACCCCGAACAGCGCGATAGCCAGAGCATGGGTTCCAGAGATGATCTGCGGGCGCACCAGTGCAGCTTGTGCGCCGTAGAGGCGGGCAAAGACGCGTTCGGTCTTGTCTCGCAAGTTGTCCCCGATGCCATAACCCGACATGGGGCGAAGGTCCGATGTCGACAAGCCGACGGCGTGGAATGCGTCGAGGATACGCATGAAGTTGCGACGTTGAACTGCACGAATATCCACGATTTCGGTCGCATACTCCAGCTCGAGCTGCTGCGCCCGTTCCATCAGCTGGCGCTCCGTCATCATCTGCTGTGTCCTCCTGCGGCGGATTCAACGAGGGCGGCCGCCTGCGCCAGAACCGAATCAGATGTTTGATCGGACACGTCGATCCAGTGAACGTCCTTCTCTCTTCTGAACCACGTCTCCTGCCGTTTGGCGTAGTTGCGGGTCCGCCTCTTCCACAGCTCGATCGCCTCCTCACGACCTATCTCTCCGCGCATCCAGGCGCTCAGTTCTTTGTACCCTATACCCTGCATCGCGGTGTCGTCAGAGTTCAGGCCATCGGCCAGCAGATGCCGCACTTCTTCTTCCATTCCTGCGGAGATCATGGCATCAACTCGCCGGTCAAGCCGTCTGTAGAGTTCGGCCCGCTCTGCACGCAGGCCAATACGGAGGACTCGCCATGGGACCGGGTGCTGTCTCCGCTTCAGGACGCTTGGCAGATCTCCTGACTGAACGCTCATCTCCAGAGCCCGCTCCAGCCGCCTGGAATCGTTGGAGGCAATCTCGCGTTCCGCCAGAGGATCGATCTCTCTCAGACGCTCGCGGAGCTCCCCTTCGGACAACATTCGCAGCTGGCTCCGCAGACTCGCGTTGGGCTTCTCCGGCAGAAATTCGTATCCGTCGAGGACAGCCCTCACGTACAGACCAGTCCCTCCCACCAGGATCGGCAGTCGCTCTGAGCGAATCGCCACATTCACAGCTTCGAGCGCCAGGCCCTGGTATTCCGCGACGGAGAACTGCTCGGTAGGAGCAACGACATCGATAAGAGCATGGGGAACACCGAGACGTTCTGACAGACTGAGTTTCGCCGTCCCGACATCCATCCCCTGGTAGACCTGCATCGAGTCGGCTGAGATGATCGATCCTCCGAAATGACGGGCGATGCCCAGGGAAAGCGCGGTCTTGCCCGTTCCGGTGACCCCAACGATGCCGACGATCAACGGAAGACTAGCAAACTCGAGTGCCATGCAATCCTTCTCTCGAGCCATGGTCGACAGCCACACTGACGAAGGTGCCAATTCCTGGTACTGGTTCGGAGCACGAGAACCAGACATTCTTGCCATCAATCGACCTTCCGAAGGCGTCGCCGCCTGCATGTGCAGCCAGGACGAGCACGTCGACGCATCTGCCCGCCAGCACCTGGTTGCTCTGCTCGCTCAGGTCCTGGACGATTCTGAGCAGGGCGGAGTGCCGTTCGTCGATGATTGCGGGCGGGACCTTGTCCTGCATTCTGGACGATGGCGTACCCGGCCTGTCGGAGTACTTGGCAAGGAAAACCCCATCGAAGCGGAATCGACGGACCGCGTCGACCGTATGGGCAAAATCATCATCCGTTTCCCCGGGAAAGCCTACAATGATGTCTGTTGTCAGTGTCCAGTCGGCGTTCTCGCGGATGGGCTCTGCAAGCCTGGCATAGTCTATAATTGTATACTGCCGGTTCATCCGCTCAAGAATGCGGTCACTCCCCGACTGCAGGGGAAGGTGTAAACGATGCTCGATGTGCCGCAGCTCCATGAGCCGTCTCACTTCCTCCGGCGTGAAGTTTGCCGGATGAGAGCTCAGGAACCAGAACCAGAAGTTGCCGTCCAGTTCATCGACCGAGGACATGACCTCAACCAGCCCTCCAAGGCTCGACCGATATCTGTTGATGTTCTGTCCCAGGAAGAGTAGCTCAGAGAAGCCGCTCCCGATGGCTCGCTCGGTTCGATGCAGGACTTCGCCGACGTCGACAACGACTTCGGGACCTCGCGACCTGGGAACGATGCAGTATGTGCAGTAGCTTTCACATCCACGAATGAGTTCGATGTCTGCCGTGGGAAACAGCGAGCGAGGAGCCGTGCAGTCGAGTTCGCCGAGCGGCACCAGGGTCCCAATGACTGCAAGCACTTGTTCTATGCCGGCGGTGCCCTCCACGACGTTCAGGCCATGGCCTGCAATCCGAACCGCTCGTTCTCTGTCGAGGGTGGCTGTGCAACCCATGAACACGATATGGCTGGCTCCAATCAGCTTCGCAGCTTCGCCGAGGAAGCTGAAGGCCTTTTCCTCGGCCTTCTCACGAACTGCACACGTGTTGATGATGACAAGTGACGCTTCGCCAAGACTCTGGGAAGACCGATGCCCTCCCCGTGTCAGCGCGTCAGCGATCGTAGCGCTGTAGAGCTCGTTGAACTGGCACCCGAATGTCTTGATAAGGAACCCGGCCATGTCAGCGATCTCTCTGCAAGAGTGTTATCGAAGTGCTGCTCCCGGTTGACGCATCGATGTCAACCACGACGGCCATCAACGTCGCATCGCCCTCTGCAACGCGTGGCGCGTACGTGATGCCCGTCTCGAAACGACGCATCATGACTTCTGGGTCTAGCCCGATGATTGAAGATCGTACGCCCGTCATGCCGACATCGGTGATGAATGCGGTGCCTGCGGCCGTGACGCGCGCATCCGCCGTGGGAACGTGCGTATGTGTTCCGAGGACCGCCGACATGCGGCCGTCCAGCAGGTGCAGCATCGCTGCCTTCTCCGCTGTGGCCTCCGCATGAAAATCAACGATTTTCACAGGCACGGACCCAATCTCCCGGTCGCGCAGGACCTCTTCCATGTACCAGAACGGGTTGTCGGCACCGTTCATGCAATACTGACCCATCACGTTGACGACGGCTATCGGACCATCCGGCGTCTGCCAGATGACGGATCCGTGACGCCTGATGGCAGGACTCACGTTGCCCGGGCACAACACGCTCGGGTGTTCCTGCATCAGGTCAAGGACCTCCGGCTTGCCGAGCGTGTGATTGCCCCCTGTGAATATGTCGACGCCTGCAGCGCTGAGTTCTTCAAACGCGGACCGGGTCATGCCAGTCCCGTGCGTTGCGTTCTCCGCATTGGCCACGACGACAGTGGGCCGCAACTCTTCCTTGAGCTGTGGAAGCAGTCGCCGCACAATCGTGCGCCCCGGCCGGCCAAAGACATCACCGATGAACAGCAACCTCACGAGAAGCCCTTGTTGAAGACGCGGACAGCAAAAACGCTGGCCCCCAAGGACCAGCGCATATGAAGCGATTGATGTAGAGCGGACAACGGTTGTGCCGTGCTACTTCTTCGAGGCTGTCTTCGCAGCGCCCTCAGCAGGAGCAGCGGCAGGAGCAGTTCCCGGTGCAGGAGCAGTTCCCGGTGCAGGAGCAGCGCCCTCGACCGCAACACCCTCCTCAGGAGCTGGCGGGGCCTCTTCGATAGCTGGCGCGACGACCGAGAAAACCGTCGCCGTTTCGTTTGTAAGTACCTTCACCTTGTCGCCAAGCTTTAGATCAGCCACGTGGATGGACTGCTTCAGTCCGAGGTCGGAAACGTCAACCTCCAGATAGTCGGGAATGTCAAGCGGAAGAGCCTCAACTTCAAGCTCGTACAGCGAGTGCTCGAGCACTCCGCCTTCTTTGAGGCCGATAGCTGTTCCGATGGGGCGAATTGGGATCCTGCTTGTCAGCGTCTCATCAAGAGAAATGGACAGGAAGTCGACATGTGTATAGGTGTCCCGGATCGGATTCATCTGGTACTCGTGCACAACTGTGGTCATAGTCTTGCTATCCTCAAACTGGAGTTCGACGATGGCAGACTCCCCAGTCGTGCGGCGGATGCGCTCAAATGCACGAACCGGAACAGCAACAGACTCAGGAGTCATCCCCCTCCCGTAAACGACCGCGGGGATAAAGCCCTGCCTGCGTAGGACGCTTAGCTTGCCATGCTTCCCGCTTTCACGGGCAACCGCTTCTATCGCTACTCTTTGCATACCAACTCCTTACTCATAAGATACCGGCACATCTTTGATATTGTATGTCAAATCAGCTCTGAATCAAGTGAACAGCCTTCAGACTGTCACAACTGGAACAGGGCGGAAACTGATGAGTGATTGTGGATGCTATAAATAGCTTTGGCAATGAGCTCTGATACCGACAACACTGTGAACATCGAGGGATATTCGCGTCCAGGGACGAACATCGTATCTGTCACAATCACTTCGCTGAAATTCGACCGGGCAAACAATCCAAGGGAGTCTCCCGCAAAGACAGCATGAGTAGCGCAGGCAATGACACTCTTGGCGCCCTCGGTCAGGGCGCGATTACAGGCGTTCAACATCGTATTGCCCGTATGGATTGCATCGTCTGCAATAATGACGTTCTTGCCTCGTACATCGCCGATGAGCGACTGAATCTCTACGGCGTCCGGCGAAAGACGCTTCTTCACAAATAGGGCTTGTGAAGCATGAATGGTCTGAGCAAACGTACTGGCCCGCGCCACGCCTCCCACATCGGGAGACAGAACAACGAGGTCTTCCAGCTCCTTGCGCTTGATATATTGTGCAAACTGGACCATGGCTGTCAGGTTGTCAGCAGGGATGTCGAAGAAGCCCTGAATCTGGGCAGCATGGAGATCGATTGCAACCACGCGGTCTGCCCCCGCTACGGTCACGAGGTTCGCTACCAGTTTGGCACTGATGGGCTCTCGTGAGCGAACTTTGCGATCCTGGCGCGCATAGCCAAAAAATGGAATGATCGCAGTGATGCTCGCGGCAGAAGCGCGTTTCAGAGCGTCAAGCAGGATCAGCAGCTCGAACAGATTATCTGCAGGTGCATTGGTCGGCTGGATGACGTAGACGTTCAGCCCCCGCACGTTCTCACTGATACGCAGCTTGATCTCTCCGTCAGGAAAACGGCCAACCTCGGCCTGACCGAGAGGAATGCCAAGATAAGATGCAACCTTCTCAGCCAGCGGCTTGTTTGCATTGCCAGAGAAGATCTTGATCGGGTTATACTCACTGTCCATGTTTTTTCCTCCTGACCCATCCCTCTTTGTCGACTTGAACCGCTCGTGCGATGGCAAGAGCTTCCGGGGGCACATCATGGGTGATCGTTGACCCGGTCGCCGTGTACGCTCCCTCATGAATCGTCACTGGGGCGACCAGATTGTTGTTGGCGCCGATGAAGACGTCTTTCTCGATCACCGTATGGTGCTTGGCATGCGTGAATCCGTCGTAGTTGCAGGTGATCGTACCAGCTCCGACATTGACATTCTCGGCAATGGCGGCGTCGCCGATGTACGAAAGATGTGGAACCTTGCTCCCTGCTCCCAGGGATGAGGCCTTGAGTTCGCAGAAAGCGCCGACCTTTGATCGTTCGGCCGTCAGAGTCCCCGGCCGGATGTAGGAAAAGGGACCAACTGCACAGTTGCTGCCTATCGTGGAGCCCTCCACGAACGATGCCAGAACCGTTGTCTCATCGCCCACCTGCGCGTCGATGAGAATCGTGTTGGGTCCAATGACACTAGAGTTGCCTACCTTGGTGCTTCCCTTCAGACAGGAACCTTGCCGGATCTCTGAATCGCGTCCGACAACGACGTCCCAGTCGACGCGGACTGTTCCCGGCACGTCGATGGTAACGCCCTCCCGGTACAGATGCTCCAGTTTCCGCCGCTGAAGCAGGCCGGCAACCAGCGCGAGTTCCGCCCGATCGTTCACACCAGACATCTCCCACACGCCGCGCGCCACACGGCAATGCAAATGACTGCCGTCCTGCACAGCCATTGAGAGACAATCCGTGATGTAGTACTCACCCTGAGCATTGTTCGGCTTCATCCGTGTCAGCCACCTGCGAAGTTCCGCCGAACGGAACAGGTAAATGCCCGTGTTGATCTCGTGAATGCCAAGTTGTTCCGGCCGCGCATCTCGTGCCTCGACAATGCCTACAAATGCACCGTCCACGGTCCGCACGACGCGTCCCAGTTGGCCGGCGTCTTCAAGATATGCCGCAAGGACTGCCGCCTCTGCGTGTTCAGCGAGACTCTCGTCAAGGAACTCACGGTAGTCCTCTGCGGACGCAAAGGGATCATCCCCGTTGCATACGAGGACGTACTCCGCAGAAACGTGGTCCATGCCACACTGGACGGCGTGACCGCTGCCATGCTGTCCAGGCTGAACCGCGTAGGTCAGACGGTCTCCGAACGCCGCACGAAACGCCTCATTGGCTTCCGGTGTGACGACAATCGGCTGCACATCGATATCCTTCAGCGCATCAACAACGTACCACAACATGGGATGGCCAAGGACATCATGGAGAACCTTGGGCACCGCACTCTTCATGCGGGTGCCGAGTCCTCCGGCTAGGATCAGGGCCTGAACACTAGGATAGGACATCAGAGGCCTAGCTCTTCAGAATACCCAGCTCGAGAGCCGACTCACGGAACATATCGGCTGCAAAGTCGAGTTGTTCCTTCGTGTGCGTCGAACACAGCATGCAGCGGATACGCGCCAGGCCCTTTGGAACCGTCGGGAAGCCGAGTGACTGTGCAAAGACTCCCTTCTCGAACAGCCTGGCAGAGAGATTCTTGGCCAGCTGGCCATCGCCAATGATGATGGGAGTGATCGGGGTCTCGCTTCGCCAGGTGTCAAACCCATAGGCCTTCATTTTGGCCTTGAAGTATGCTGCGTTCTCCCACAGCTTGTGCACCAGATCATCGCTCTCGGTCAAGATGTCGATAACCTTCAGGATTGCACCGGCATCGGCTGGCGTAATGGTTGAGCTGAACAAGATTGTGCGGGACTTGTTCTTCAGATACTCGACAAGCGTATGCGTTCCCGCGACATATCCACCCACCACACCGAACGCCTTCGACATGGTTCCGACCTCGACATCAACTTCTCCCTCAAGATGAAAATGATTGACAATACCACGCCCGTGATCTCCCAGGACTCCCTCGCCGTGCGCATCATCGACCATGGTGACTGCGCCATGTCTCTTGGCTACTTCGACGATATCGGGCAACGGGGCGATATCCCCGTCCATGCTGAAGACGCCATCGGTGATGACCATCTTCGTGCCCGGCTCGCTCTCGTATTCCTTGATCTTCCCTTCGAGACTGGCAATGTCACAGTGCTTGAAGGGCACAATCTTCGCCTTGCTGAGACGGCAACCGTCGATGATGCTGGCGTGATTCAGCTCGTCGCTGAAGATAAGGTCCCCGTCGTGGACAAGCGCGGGAATGGTACCAGAATTCGCGGTCAGACCCCCCTGGTACATCAGAACGTCTTCAACCTCTTTGAACTTTGCCAGCTTCTTCTCGCCGTCGACGATCAGGCGCGTATTACCGATGATCGTCTTGACAGCGCCAGACCCCACGCCGAACTCGTCGATAGCCTTCTTGGCGGCTTCCTTGACATCCTTGCGAGCAATGATGCCCAGGTAATTGTTGGCAGCAAGGTTCACGACGTACTTGCCATCGATGGTACATGCTGGGCCCTGTTCGGAATCGAGCGTTCGTATGCGGAGACTGAGCCCTTCCTTTTCGAGCCGGTCAAGCTCGGCGTGCATCATCCCCTGGAACTTGTTGTTCATTCCACTACCTCCCCGCAATCTGGAGAACGACTTTGCCACAGGTCCCGCTGACCATGGCGTCCATGCCTGTCTGCCAGTCCTCAAACTTCAGTTGATGTGTAATGGCAGGACTCGGGTCCACAATGCGCGAAGCAAGCAGTCGGGATACCGTCTGCCACGTCGAGAAGATCTTACGTCCAGTGATGCCATAGATGCGGATTTCCTTGAAGATGACCTCATTGGTCAGATCAATGGTCACCGGGCGCTCAGGAAGACCGAGCATCGACATGCGTCCGCCTGGTGTCAGCGCCTTCAAGCCCTGATGCATGGCTCTCTCACTGCCAGACATCTCCAACACGACATCGACGCCAATGTCATGCGTCTGCTCCTTGACCACGGCCTCGATGTCGTCGCGGCTGGGATTGAGAACGAAATCCGCACCCATGCTCTTGGCGAGATCGAGCCGATAATCCGAAAGATCACTCACGAAAAGTTGCGTAGCGCCGAAAGCCTTGGCAATCCCCACGGCGAGCACTCCGATCGGACCTGCTCCTGTAACAAGGACGGTCTTCCCCGATACCGACTCGGCATTGACCGTATCCAATGCGTTCCCCATCGGCTCCTGTATGGAAGCCCACGCGGCTGGAATCGACCGGTCGTTCTTCCAGAGCACGCGCTCAGGAACGGCGATGTACTCGGCAAATGCGCCGGCGCGGTCCACTCCCAGGATCTGGAGGTTCTGGCAGACCTCACTGTGGCCCGTATGGCACTGATAGCAGTGCCCGCAGTAAATATGTGTCTCGGAACTGACGAAATCGCCTTCCTTGAATCCCCGCACGGACCTGCCTGTCTCCACGACGTGCCCGGCGAATTCGTGGCCCATGATATGTGGAGTCTTGATCCGGTTCTGTGCCCACTCGTTCCACACATAGATATGGACATCTGTGCCACAGATAGAGGCATAGTCGATTTTGACCAGCACCTCGTCTTCTGCGATCGATGGGATGTTCACCTTCGTCAGTGTTGCCCCCCGTTCTGGACGTTCTTTCACAAGCGCCAGCATTGTTCCCGTCATACCGATTCTCCTTTCTGTCCCTTCATTTTCAGGTGACACGCAAACGAGCGTTCCGGGCACTCCATTCCCTGTAGACATACGGGGCCGGCATTCTCGAACAGGAGGGGCGCCACGGCTTTGGCCTTTGCCAGCATAAGCCACGCCAGAGCCCGAATCTCGAACTGTGCCCTCAGACAGCAACGCAGCTCAAAGAAGTGTCTCAGTTCCCTGGCATTCATCGTAACCACCAGACGTGACGCAACGCCCTGTGGAAGGACATAGCGAGCGTCTTCCTCGTGCACACCGTCTGCGAGCAGACGTTCGTATTCCACGTAAGCCTGCTCATAGAAGTGTCTGAAATCATGGCCGGGGGGAGAGACGAAGACCGGCTGAGCCTTCGTGAACCGCAGACTTTGCTGCGAGTACGAGGCAAGTCGGTGCCGGACCAACTGATGAGAAGCTGCACGCGACAGCCCCTCGACAAGAAATGTGAAGCTGGCATGCTCAAAAACGGACAGGTGTCCGTTGCCACAGACCTTGCGCAGAATGCCAGCGCTTCGATCGGCGTCGAATGGTGCGGTGCTGTAGCAGATGTGAGCTGCGTAGGCACACAGCATATCCGCGTCCGGAGTATGAGCCAGCAGCTCTACCCTCATGAATTCAACAGGAAGTCGAGCGGATGCTCATTGTCACCCCGACCTGCCGGGAGTTGCTCGATGTGGGGAAGAGATCGGCGCAGGACCTCAACCAGAGATGTCGACGCTGCAGCCATGGCGTCGAGAACCTCCTTGTGCGCGAGGACTGAGGTGCCTATGCCGGCCGCGTAGTTCGTGATGATGGCGATTGTCTGGTACTCGAGACCTGCCTCCCGGGCAAGCGTCACCTCGGGCAAGCCCGTCATCCCAACCACCGATCCGCCCATGGCCGCATACATGCGGACTTCCTGCGGAGATTCGAAGCGTGGACCTTCTGCCGCCACATACACTTCGCCCGTGTGAAGCGAAAGCCCCAGGGCGGACATCTCCGTCGCCAGCACGTCCGTAACGGCGGTACTGTAGGGGTGGGTCATGTCCGTGTGAACGACCTTGCCAACCTCGAAGAATGTTTGCATGCGCACTTTGGTGAAGTCCAGAAAACCGTCCATCAGCGCATACGATCCTGGCGCAATTGACTTTTTGAGCGACCCTACGGCACTCGTCGTGACGACCTTATCGACGCCCAGCATATACAGTGCCATGATGTTGGCACGGTAGTTGATGAGGTGGGGCGGTACGACGTGACCTTCCCCGTGACGCTTGAGGATGTAGACATCCGCATCGCCCATGGAGCCCCGCACATAGCATACGTCACCAAACGGGGTTTTGATGCTGGAGAAGCTCGCATCAGCAAGAAGCTGAACACTGTCGACGCCCGTGCCGACGATAAGACCAACAGGTCTGGACATGACTGCTCCTCAGGAACAAGTTGTCTAATACCTAACAGATTGTAGTTCCAAGGTTGCCAATGTCAACCCAAAACCAGCTTCCAGGGCTACATCCTCGCGATGGCGCTTTGACTATCGCCGCAAATTTCGTATAATTAGCGTCGATGGGGCCGTGGCTCAGCTGGGAGAGCGCATCCCTCGCACGGATGAGGTCAGGGGTTCGAATCCCCTCGGCTCCACCACATTACTTTCGACAAGTGCGGACACCTCCTTCTGCCTGATACAGAACGCCGTTTCACTGGTTCCAAATCCACGTTGGTTGATTGTCATTCCTGCCGGGAATAGGAACCTTTGGAGTTCCTGTTTTGCCGTCACGTCGCACGACTTCCAGAACGAACCTATGTCTCCCAATACTGACAGACCTGTTCTGAGCACGTCGTCAGTCACGAGAACCGAATCGCGAACGGATTCCATCTCCTCGCGCACGTCCGCCATCTGGCGCTCTATGCCGTCGATGTACTCCTTGGCAAGGCTGTCAGAGATGATGCCCTTGATATTCTTCTCCAAGGCTCCCTTCCTGAGGTCCGCAAGTTCCACTAGTTTCCTGGCCAGATCCCCACTGCTCTTCTGACCCCACTTCTTCTGTTGTTCCAAGTTGGCTTCTACTGCAATGCGCAGGCATTCCATCAGTTCTGGCTTGAAATCCAGCCGACGCAGCTGCTTGATGAAGAGACTCTCCAAGACACCACTGCCCACGCCAGAACGCTTGCAGTGGATACAGGAGTAGTAGCCGTATATTCCCCCGTGGCCGGTGGAGTTACTTGCTGTCAGCAGGTGGCCGCACCTGGGACACCGGACGGCCCCTCGGAGGGGAAAATCCGGGTTCACCCTTCTGTAGTTGATGGTCGTTACCGTGGGATTCCGATGCAATCGTAGCTGGACATGAGTGAACAGGTCTTCGTCGACGATCGGCTCGAAATCACCATGTACGACCCTTCCGCAGCCACGGACAAACCCCTTGTAGACTGGGTTGGTCAGCATCTTGAAGAAGCTCTCGTGGCACATCGGCTTCCCCTTCCTTGCCCTGAGCCCCTCCTTCGTCATCTGACGGAGGGCTTTCGGAGCTGAGTACCCTGAATCCACTAGCTGGAACGATTTCCTGATGAGGGCGGCTGTCTCCGGGTTGTCCATGATCAGGCTCGCACCCGGTCTGATTCTGCTGTTATGGTACGCCAGCGGCGCAACCCAGCAGAACCGTCCCGCTTCGACAGCGCTTACCATCCCGATCCTGCAGCGGGCTTCCCGAACCTCGTTGTCGCGTTGGTCACCGGCCGAGGTCGTGACCTCCTGGTATCTGCCGTCCGGAGTGTCGTCGAAGCTCTGAGAGGCGTACTTCAGCTTCAATCCGTTGCGGGCAATACAATCCTTGAGATCGAGGAAGTTGCGGATGTCGCGGCTCAGACGGTCAAGTCTGTAGACGACCACCACGGCTAGCTGCTTGTGGCAGGATTCGATGAACGTCAGCATCTTCTTCAGTTCCGTACGGTTTGCCGTCTTCGCGCTCTCACCGCGCTCGGTGAAGACCATGCGGACCTCGTACCCCGCAGACATGCACCATTCACGGCAAATGCGCTCCTGATCAGTCAGACTGTAGCCCTTGAGTTGATCCTTGGACGAGACCCGAACGTAGATGACAGCCTGTTGCCGCTTGGTTTCCTCAATCATGGAGTCTCCCTTCTCTTGCCGCTTCAATGAGCAAGCACGCCAGGAAATTGACCTCCCGGACGACTCGCTCAGCCACATCCCCAGTCAGCCCCAGCCTGTCGAGCTCGGATTGCATTCTTGCGCGAAGAGTCTCGTTGTCAACTCCCCCTATCGGTCGAGCTATCTGCCGACGGGTCGCCATCACGAATCCCGGACTGCTACAAGCATCGTCCCGTGGACGATCATCGGCCGTCGCCGCGTGGAGAATCTTGTCTGCCAGGGCTTGAGCTTGGCCCATTGACATTCTCGGACGCGTGGGATAGACTTCATTTTGAGCATCGGAAGGTGCCCAGGCCCGTGTTGCCTTCTATTCCCTTGCCGGGGTGATAGAGTCAGACGGGCTTCTTCATCTTCCGGTCTGCGCGACGTCCTTGATGCGCAGGTCGCCCAACAGGCGTTCCCGCAGGGCCAGGCGGTACGTGTGGTACTGCCGCTCGATTTCGTTCGTGTCCACACCCAATACCTCCAGCCCGCATCGTATGCATCTTGGGAGATGGGTATAGCACCCTTCCAGAGACTGGTAGACGATGGTGTGGTCAGCGTCTGCGATGAGAGAGAACTGATCGACGCTTAACTTGTGAGCATGAAGCACTTCCGAGAAAGGATTGCCCTCGTACTTCTTCATTTGTTACCTCCTATGTTCCCTTGCCGGGGATTTGTATGCTTACAGTTTAAGTTTATGTGTAGGTGATCCTCTGCGTCAAGGGAGGTGAACGAACCTTCACAATTGCTAGCCCTCGGCCCTGAGTATCCCACGTCGTTTCGTGAGGCACGGCACCTGGAACGCTCGAATTGGGCCGCGGCCTCTCAAGCAGGAAACCCTGCGCTGCGACGCGGAGAGCCGAATCTCTCCCTTGATGGCATGGGGGTCACACTCCCTTGACCACAGACTTTCGATACGCCTTCGAGCATGGGGTCAGTTTCGACGAGTGGACCGGGGCATTGTTCTCTGAGCATGGTCGTGTTGGAGCCCGCATGAATGGCACGCCAGATTTCCATGCTCAGACATTGCGGATTGAACGAAGTAACAGTCACGGCCAGACGTGTCCGATCCAAGTTGTGCCAAGTTACGTTGACGCAAGACGGGGCAAATAGCTCCAGTGCTGCCTCCTCTACGTCACGCCGTAGCGTGTCTTGATTAGTCAATTTCTCACGAGGTTTGGTCGAAAACCCAGATGCTTTGTGCGGAAGACTGAAGAATGGCTCTGGACATGATGCTGCGAATGCACAGTTTCTTATTGATATTCAGACGGCCAACAATAGGAGTGCAGGAGTGGAATCCTGTGGATTCTTTCCTAAGCCCTTAGATCACAGGAACCTTTCGTGAGTTTCGTGTGGTGGGACATAGATGACCGACCGGATTCGGGCACCGCTGGTAGTATCCCCCACAAGGCAGACCCATTCTCGGGCTCGCCATCCGCGAAGACCCCACCGCTTCTGAGCCCAATCCTCGGCTTGCTGGACCGCGGCGGATATGCCGCCAACGCCAACGAAGTACGTCACCCACAACATTGTCGAACCAAGCCTCACGCCAATCGTGTGGAAGGAGGGCTTGGATGACACAAACGCCTGCTTGTGGCATGATGTGATGTGATCCAGAAAGGCTGTCTGATCTTCATCTGGGAGTCCCAGTAGTCTCAAGAGAGAAACCATCCGATGCGGAACTCCAGTCTTGGCGACTTCGCTTGCTATCTCTGTCGCGAAGGGGAACCGAGGTCGGGGCTTCCGCCCTGCTATCCCCAATTCATGCACGGTCCCTAGATAGGCGTCGATTTCGGCTGAGAAGCCGAAGAAGGTCACACCATGGTAGTTGGCGTAGTCAGAGCCGCGCCCGAAGTTCAACCCATGGTCAAGGTACGTGCCGAGCAGGTCCATCTCGTCTGCTCCAACATCAACTGAGGCCAGGGCCATTTCCCTGCGACGAACGACGTAATACAGGAAGATGGCCGGAGACTCACTGAGTATCTCCGTAACATTCTGTAGATCGAATATGGATACGATCCACGGCAGAGTGTCGACATCCACTTGCAGTCCCAAACCCAGCAGGATGTCTCTCACACCGACAGGCAGGTTCTGATAACTGCTTGGCAGGATGTAGACAGGGAGCACGGCGTCTAGCTCGGTGGGCTTCACCGTTATCCACAGTTCGCCATCTGGACGGAACACGTTGACCGCCTCCGAGCTTCGCAGATACGCAAGTGCTCCTTGGACCTGGACGTGGCTGTCCCCGATGCCCTTCTGAAGATCTTCCCTCAGTTTGGCAGCATCGTTGCCGTACTCTGCGCTACGGGTCAGCATCTTGGCCTTGCAGGAGACGACAATCATGATGTTGTCGTAGTACACAAGCACATCGCAGAGCTCGTTCCGGTCGTCGCGGCACGGGTTTGCACAGACGGCATCGGGCCCAAAGACGCCCTTCAAGTAGTCTTCAGCTGCTTGCTCCAACCAGACACCCCGGTCGTTGCCATAGGTGCCTTGCACGGACTTGTCGTTCATGAGGTCGTAGTTCAGACTCAGGAAGACTGCCTCATACAATAGGATGAGCTGGGAGCAGATGTATTTCCCGCCAATCTCGATGAGCGGATGAGCGTACAGTTCATCGCGTTCGAACGGCAGTTGCAGAGGGTCCAATGGCATTTCCGGCGAGTCTTCGCACCGAGGTTCCTCAACGTGCTGGCTGAACCTTCTGAGGGCAGCAGTGCACGCTTCGTGTGGGGCACTGCAGGCCGAAGCGATCTCCTCTTCCGTCAGTACTGCCATGTCAGGGTCGTTGTCCAGTGCTTGCAGCATCACATCCCTGAATTTCGTATCCCGGATCATGGCAGGGGTGAACCCTTGCGTGAGCGTGCCAACCCCGCGTTGGAGACGCAACTGCACCGTGTCGCTTATCCCGCGCATTGTGGCGAGTGCTTCCTCCACGGTGAATCCAAGCTTCTCCTTCAGCCATTCGTCCTTGGGTGAGTAGAGTTGCCCTGCTGCCTCGTAGAACTGGTACGGCTGAGCATCGTGCTTGACCATCACGGCATGCATGCGACATTCTTCCGCCAACCAGCCCACAATATCGTCGTGAGATGGGCTGTGTCGCGTAGGATCGGGCATGGTAACGCCCCTCCAGTACTCTGCAAACTCGCTCGACAGTGTATTGATGGTCTCCCTCGTGACATCCTGAGGACAGGACAAGTTGCAGTCCCCAGAGCAGACCAGACGTGCGATGATCGCGCTCCAGCTGCCCCATTCAGACGCATATGATTCGGCCGCTCCAGCTGCAGACGCTTCCTGGAAGCTACACTCGACACAGACCCTGGATAGGAGACGCAGCGGATTCACGCTCCTGACCAACGTACGGATTCGGGAGAATGCTTCAATTGCCGATGCCTCTGCTTCGGCCCGGGGGACTGCTTGATTCCGAAAGCCGGCTCCGCCGAAGTCTTGTTTCTCACCAGTTATGTGACTGTTCAGTTTGTCTCGATTCTTTTGCAAAATGCATCTCCCAGGACGACACAGGCGAACCGATAGACCTCCTGGACGTGTGCGCTATGGTTTGTTGTCCCTAATCGGCGAAGAGGCTCGCGAGTACGACCCTCGTGACCCTATCTGCGCCCTCGCTAGAATACGTGCATTGATATAGCCAGACTGCGTCAGGCGCTAGGGCTTCGTCCGGAGAAAGGTAGCTCCATGCTGTGCCAATCGGACCACCGTTGGCATCAAAGAGGTTGAACTTGATCTCGATACCACCCACGGCGAACGCCGATTTATTCGTAACCATGCCTTTGACCATTACAATGCTCATGTCCCCCGCAGAGAGGTGCTCAAGCTTGATATTACCGTCGAGAACAAGGTTTGGCTTCTCTTCAACGGGCGTTGTCACTGCTGGGGCCTCTTCTTGCGGCGTGATGCTTGTCCCAGTGCAGCCAACAATGACCAATGCTAACAGCACCAGAATGACCACGAATCCTCTTCTCATACCCCCTTCCTCCCTCTTTATGGTGCACAACTTGATCCTATTTGACGGCTTGTCAGACTCCTTCCGCGAACGCTTTCGAGCAAGCATCCCGTCCTACTTCAGCATACCGTCGCAAAACCTCCTCGGGCGACATCACCTCCTTAGCGGGCGCACCGCTGACTAGTACGGTGGAGGGGAATTGCCAGAGCCCCTATCAGTTGTTCGCAGTGAGAAAACCAAGGCACATTCCTGCAATCTCGTTGTAGATCGGCTTGTCCAATACGAACAGGAAGCCCTTCTCCCTTCCTTCCTTGAAGATGAGGAGACCGTTCTCATAGCAGCTGTAGGAGAGAACCTTCTTGAGGTCAATGCTGACAGGCTTGTTTCCCGGCGACGGATGCAGAAGTACTCGCTGATTCGTGATGATGATCGCGCCCGCAGTGGTCACTACATAGTGTTCATCCTTGACCAGGTGCCCTTGTGAAGCACCGATCCGGTAGTGCACTCCCTTTGCAATCCGAAAGCTAACGCCGTGAGAGCCTCCCTCGTACCCAACTCTGACGACTTTCATCTCCTTCAGTTTCGCAGGTCGCGCGAAATGAACGGTCTCGTTCCGTTTCAGCAACAGTGGACCGAGGTTCTCGGGCTGCAGGCGGAGGACCGGCAGCTTCCCCTCGGCCTCAATCGTGGCACCGAAGACATAGGGAAAGACTCTGTCGTCGTAGCGGACTTCCTCGTCTGACAAACCAGCAATAGTCTGAATCTTCCGAAGAGCCTCTATTTCCTGCATCTCCAAGTGAGAGTCAGCGTTGAAGGCATCATATGCTGCGTTGTACACGGCCCTTGCCTTGCGTCCGTCTAGAGACTTCAGCCACTCTTCAGCATCTGGTCCAAGCTGCTTGGAAGTCTGGATCTCGTCGACAATAGATCTGCGCTTCTCTTCGACTGCGACGATTGCCGCCTTCGTCTCCTCAGCATCGATTCTCTGTCGCTCCCTCTGGGTCTGTCTCTCCGCAGCTGCACACTCCGGGCAGAGTGGCCCCTGTCCCGTCGTGCTCCTCGAGAGTGCTGCAAGGAATCCAACTGGTTTGCCACATTTGACGCACTTTCGCTCCATTGCTCCTCCTCCCGTGTTCTCCTGAGTCCCGTCCGATGAGTTCGTCCAACCTGCAGATCGCTGTGTGTCCTCGATGATCGCGGTCCCTCATGGGGAACCGGCCTTGCTTTCGTAGAACGGGTATTTGTTGGCGATAACCGTTCCGTTGGTCCACGTTTCCACACTAGCGATGCAGTGGGGGGCTTCGTCTTCGATGACCCAATATCCATCTATTATCGCTGGCGCCATGACGCTCTCCATATCGTCGAAGAAGTAGATGGCAACGGCAAGATGACTGTTCTTCGCCCGGCTCTGCACCGCGAGTTCCACCCCACGGCTTCGTATCTTGCCCCAAACGGCCGGGTCGTCATCGAATCCCTCGACGTATATGCACGAGACCTGCCGGCCAAGGTCCGTCGTAATACTGGAAACAACCGTGAATGAAACCGCTGACTCGTCTGATTGAGCTGGCGTCTGTTCGTCAGGCGTTGTGACTTCTGGCGCATTCCCTCCTGGCGTGACTTTTGTCCCGACGGAACACCCCATACTTGCAACCAATGCCAGCAACAGGAGGATGATAATAATAGTGCTTCTTCTAATGATGTACCTCCTCTGCCTCGTGCTTGGGACAGTCTGGGCTGCTGCTGTCGAGGAGTCTGCAGATTCCTGCATTATCACACGCGAGACATCTAGGGTCAGCAGCGGGCCCATCACTCCGATGCGCCGGGTTACCGTCAGAAGACGCCAGCCCTGTCATGTCCCTGTGTCCTTGCGATACCTGAACGGGAGAGGATACTGCGGCCTTCATCCCGGCGGCGAACAGAAGCAGGATGGCTCCCCCAATCAGCGGAAGCCAACCCCATTGCAGGCGAACGGACTGGAACATGGCATCTGCAAGAGAGCTAAATGGGTTACCCGCGAGATCTGTGTTCAGATTCGCCTGCATCTCCACCAGGATTCTCGAGAAATTGACGAGAGTGAAGCCCTCGGTGACAAGAGATGCGACTCCCGTAAGCCATAGCCATCCGTACCTATTCGAGAGAGCGACGAGCAGGGACACTACGCCTAGGACCAAGACGGCAACTCCATCCCCCTTCCCGTTTCTGAAGTAATCAAGCGATCCAACGATTGGTACCTGCACAATCGGCATGAAGACACCGACAATCATCAATACCGAGCCGCCAAGTGCGAGCTTCTTCCTGAGTCTCATCAAGAACCTCCTGTCCGCACTCAGCCGATGCAGCAATCAGTTCGAGAAGGTGTACTTGTCGAGGTGTTCATATAGGAACAGCAAATCTCGCCATGCCTGCACGTCAGCCAGACTAAGACTGAACTCGTCGTAGTACTCACTACCGTTGATCCGCACCTTGAGTGGCGATGTGCCTGAGTAGTTCGCGACTGCTCGGAACAGCTCCTCGGTTCCCTCGTCGGCCTGACGGAACGTTACGCTTTCGTACACGCTCCCGCCCGACAGGACATCGGTGGTGACATCGTCGCTGAATGACTCCTTGACCACAGTGGAAAACGTTGAATCACCCACCTTGACCATGACCTGGTTGGCGAAGAGCCAGTCGTCGCGGACCAGCGTGAGATCCAGGAACCACCAACTGCCCGACGCGTCCTTCCCCAGATAGGGGTAGAACCGGAACCCCTTTCCCGCCTGATCCCTGCCCGAGTAGATGAATGTTATGTTCCTGAATTCGTCGTTCTCCACTCGGCAGAGGCGTACGATTCGACTAACCTCGCTCTTGACCAGCTGCTTGTAGAGTGCCTCCTGGTTGCTTGACCACGACTGGTTGTTGCGTACAGTGTCAAGTCGCGCAATGGCATCGCGGAACCTCCCTTTTTGTTGCAGCGTCGTTGCATCCTTCACCGCCTGCTGGAGAAGGGCCGTCTGCTGCTTGAGTCGTGCCGCCTCCTCCTTGACCCGTGCCTCCTCGAGTCTCTGTGTCCTCTGTTCGTTCGACTCCATCTTCAGGAGAGCGCCTTGCAGCGCTGCCATATTGGCAGCATTGGCCGGAATGCTGACTGCTATGCCTCCTCCAATTCCATCGGATACCTTGGCCGAGATGTACGCTGCTGTCGGCTGGTCGGATGTCCCTCTCGTGACGGAGAAATCCTGGAAAGAGATGTACCCCTCGTTGACTGCCCCTGCCGTCCCAAGGTACACATGCTCCTCGTTGTTGTTGTCCACGAGGTGGACACTCATGGCGGTCGCCGTCCAGTACTGCGTGTTTACCAAAGCGCGGAAGTAGTCCACCTGGTCTTGGGGTATAGGTTGCGGGGAGCAGCCCGGCAGGATAAGTAGAACTACTAGCAATAGAGCTGGCAGCGATCTTCGATGGTGTCTGAACATATCTCCCCCTCTAGACAACCCCTAGCCGCATCAGCACGGAGTCACGGCAGAAATTGTTCTATCTACTATTAGTATGGCGGTTGGCGGCTTTTTTGCCAATCGACGGACGAGGGGGCAAGAGTGAAGGCAGCCTGCTCCCCCATCGAAGAAAAGCTCCTCATGGCAGGGTCCTCTTCACTTCTCGGGGAAAACCCGGCCGATTGCGGGAGAGCACAGGCAAATCAAGTGAGTCAGGCGTCAAATTGGAGACTTCGGGGATACCCTTGAGTGATTGCACCCTCCCCTTCGCAGATCGCAGCAGACAGGACCCCTTTCATAACGGTCCATGAACGCAAGGAATGCCCCGGCAATGTCTGACTCTATCGACAAATAGACAAGGCGGCTCCCATGTGAGAGAAACCGCCCTGTTTCCTCCTATGCAGACAGACCGGGAAGTCGAGACCTCCTGGACGTGTGCGCAGTATGATGCGGTGCTATCTTACCTCTCCCTGCCTCCAAAGAGCGAGCCAACAAGCAAGAGAACCCCCGCGCCAG
>Ga0209748_1000309_pt1 | contig 27322 bp, 15 predicted proteins | sample BarGraIncu00421A_FD_185490 | JGI IMG/M metagenome (GOLD analysis project Ga0209748, IMG submission 185490) | Arctic peat soil microbial communities from Barrow, Alaska - Barrow Graham LP Incubations 004-21A (SPAdes) (version 2) | ecosystem: Environmental > Terrestrial > Soil > Wetlands > Peat... | reverse complement strand
TAAAATTACTAAAATCGCACAACCCTCCGGTTTAGATGAGATGCTTGAAGCCCGTGGATACGCGCATAAGTTTGATGTTTTGATTCAGGCAATGAATATCAGTAAGTTCATTGGAGAGATTGTTAAAAACATTCGCTTATTGGAAGATACCGATGATCTCTGGCTGGATCATTATATTAAAATGAATGGCTCAAAACCAGCTGACAAGCCTGTTTACAAACAGATTATTGACAAGATTTTATTTCCCAAATGCCTTTTCACGCTAACATTAAATGAAGTTGTGATTGGTTGCGGATTAGGAGTAGTTGAAGACAAGTACATCGGTCTGTTCGATATTGTTATAGACCCTCAATATCGCAATAAGGGATTTGGTAAATTGCTGGTTGAGAATATCCTGAAATGGGGAAAAAGCAAAGGTGCTGAAACTGCCTATTTGCAGGTATTAGCCGATAATGCTCCTGCAATCAGACTGTATGAAAAGGTCGGTTTCAAAGAAGCGTACAGATACTGGTACAGAATCAAAGCATGATAATAACAACCAAATATTAAATATTTCAATGTGTTTCGCGATTAAAATAATGAGTGGTTTAATTCTTTCGGGGAAGTCTTAACCCGGGTTGTTGCATGATTAAGTTATTAATTATATCCTCCATTTTTTGAGGAGACTCTTTTGCAACCAAATAATTTTGTCCCTTTCCATTATCATCCCAACTATTACTGCCGTCAGCTGCTACTTTAATTTTCCCCGGATGTAAATCATAATAAGACTGATAGCCTTTTACAGCCACGTAAACTGCCGTTTCATCCCAACTCATTCTCCCTTTTGAATCCTCCGCTGCCAATGGAATGCAGATTCGGAAAACATCTTTTACCGGACTGTTTTGAATTTCAGAATTATGAATTAAAGGCAATCCGGTATGAATTTTTTCTCCAATCTCAAAACCACTATAAATTACGGGGGTGGGCCAATTTTCAAGTGCTACTTTCGAAGATACAGCATCTTTCATAATATTGAATTCCCAACCAGAAGGAAATTTCCCAGCCATACTAACCAAAAGTATCACTTTTTTCTTGATCAGTTCTTCTCCACTGAGTTTTGAGTAAACATCACTCTTAGAATTTAATAAATTGGCCAGGTTAGTTAAAAATCCCACTGTGACAATAGTTACACTTTGATCAGGTTGAGCAGCCAATACTTTACGGTAAATTTCAACAGCATCGGGAACCACATCATTTTGCTTTATTATGTGTGGATATTTAGCAATTATGGTGTCTGTCCAGTGTTGTGAATCTCTGATATTAACGGCTTTTCCTTTAACTACTCCAATTGGAATATCAGGTTCGTTGAAATAGGTATTAAAAACATTCAACACTGCTGCTATTCCTTCATATTGATTACAGCCTACTGTTGCTAATATTTTTGCTTCTCCCCTATCCTCAAACACATGAAGCATAGTTATAGCTCCAACATCGTCATAATCAGGACCCATGTCTGTATCGAATATTATTGATACAGGTTTTTTGACAGGCTGTTGTCTTGAAAAACTTGTGGCAAAAAGGATTAGCAGGACGGAAATTAGTATTCTGTATAACATATTATTCAATCTTAGTTGATTTGTCTGATTTCCAGTTACAGCACATATTATTGTTTTTTTGCAGTGATCTGATCCATCAGGATTGTTGCCTCTATCCCTGTTTCTCCGTTATTTGGAGATACTCCAATGCCCTGTAAAGTTTGTACAACAAGTGTGATATTGGGATGCTGAACATGTTGGGGATAGGGGATTTCTAACGTTTCTGTTTCACCGTTTTCTTTTTCAATTACAATGATTGGTTTGCCAAAAGTGGAAAAGGTGAGTTTACCTTTAGAACCGATTATTTCAGTTTGATCTATTGCCTGATTATCAGGAACAGTAAAACACCATGACCCTGTGAACACGACTCCCGACTCAAATTCTATCAAAGCGGTTGTTAAATCGTCTGCATTGTATAATCCTGCCTGGTTTAAAGAAATACCTTTCACACTTTTCACCGGGCCAAGCAAATAAAGCAGATAGTCCAACTGATGAGATGCCAGATCATGAAAGTGACCTCCCCCTGATATCAATGGATCTACTCTCCATCCAAACTGTTGTTCGGGATGAAGTTCCTCGGGTTTTAGAGGATTGTGAAGTTTCAAATTGACAAGACGAACGTCTCCAATCACCTTTGCATCAATCAACGCTTTGACTTTCACAAAATAGGGCAGAGCACGACGGTAATATGCTACAAACAATGGCTGTTCGGTTTCTTTGCTGACTTTAATCATCTCCCTGCATTCGGCCTCATTCATGGCCATTGGCTTTTCGACGTAAACCGGCTTCCCGGCACGCATGACCCGGATGGCATATTCGGCATGGGTATTGGGAGGAGTGGCGACATAGATTGCATTGACTTCGGGGTCGTTGATTAGTTGATCGGCATCACTGTACCATCTGGGAACATTGTGGCGTATTGCATAATATTCTGCTTTAGCAGCATCTCTTCGCATTACAGCTACCAGGCGGGAATGGTCAACCTTGTTAAAAGCAGGTCCGCTTTTGAGTTCTGTTACATTGCCGCAACCAATTATACCCCAGTTAATTTGTTTCATTTTTATTTGTGTTAATCGTGGATGGCCACCAAGGCCATCCCAACATTTTTTACATTACCAATGATTTTATTCCATGCTCAAATTTAGTGAGGTTTTTCCATTCGGAGATAGGATTCAACTATATTGGGTGCAAGTTTTGTTTTTGGCACTCTGGTATCGAACCATGTGAATATTTTTTTATCGAGTCCTACTCCATGCATGTAATTGTACGTAGCAAGACGCAACCCATCGCTAAACAGATCGTGATCAATATTCAGGGGATCATCAAAAGGAATTTCATTATTCGAAAAGGCATGATGATTTTCTTTTAGCACTTCTACTCCAAACTCATCGGGACATTGACAAACAGGGCTGTGAACAGTCAATGCAAAACGATGCCAGAAAGCAGACTGTATGAGTTTCAGACTAAAAAACTGGCGTACAATCTCAAGGGAATCAACTGTTTCCTGTTCTGTCTGAGATGGAAATCCATACATCAGATATGCATGGACCATGATGCCGGCATCTGAAAACGCCTTACAGGAATTGGCTGCCCCGGATAAAGTAACCCCTTTGTTCATCAATTGAAGTAACCTGTCAGAGGCTACTTCGATTCCTCCCGAAACGGCAATACACCCCGACTGAGCCAACAACTTACAAAGCTCAGGTGTAAACGTTTTCTCAAAACGGATATTTCCCCACCAGGTGACCTGCAGTCTTCGATTGATAATCTCCAGAGCCATGTTCTTCAATACAATAGGTGGTGCTGCCTCGTCGACAAAATGAAATCCTGACTGTCCGGTTTGCCATATAATTGCTTCCATCCTATCTACAGTAACAGAAGCTGAAACACTTTCATAACGCGAGATATAATCCAGCGATGTATCACAGAAAGCACACTTCGCCCAGTAACAACCATGTGCAAGGATCATTTTATTCCATCTCCCATTGCTCCATAAACGCATCATGGGGTTGGTCACATCGGTCATGTCGAAATAATGTGAAAGGGGCATTCCTGAATAGTCTGGAACTCCCAGATCAGCCATCGGTATATTTTGAACAGAATCGATCTGAACAGTTTTGATTGTATTGTGAAAACAAAACATGGTTCTGATCAATGAATCTGCTTTAGGATCATTCTCTAAATTCTCAACTTTGAGCCGATCAATATTGCAATCCGATTTATTGAAACACTTTACTAATCTTTCCAACGGCAACTCTCCATCATCAAATGTCAGAAAATCAATATACTGAAACAATCGTGAATCCTTCAACTGACGTAATTCAGTATTCACATAACCTCCACCCATTACCGTTAAAACAGAAAGATATTTTTTTTTCAGGAGTGCACTACATTTCAAAGCCCCGTAAAGATTACCGGGAAAAGGAACACAAAACCCAACAATCTGAGGGTTTACTTTTAAAAATGTCTCTTCGAAAATGGAGAGCATCAACTTATCGATAGTGTTATCTTTCTCTTTTTCGATTTCTTCGATCAGGGGATCAAATTCAGGCAGGTAGAGACAGAGCTTTTCGGCATATTTAATCAATTCAAAGTTGGGAGCTACATATTCCCTGATAAAATCAGTCAGATCCTGAATATAGTGTGTAGCCAGATAAACAGCCTTGTCGTGAATACCCATCTCTCCAAAGTCCAGATCGAGATCATTAATACTTTCGAATCGTTTTCCCTCTGGAAGATATTTCCGTGAAATAATCCGCTGAGCCAGAGTAGGGTCTTGCCCTTTCAGGAAACGCATTACCGGTTCAATGGTATTTTCATATTGTTGTCTGTAAGCCAGTAATCCTTTGTTATTTACAGAGAAAGTATTCTGATCATTTAATTCAATATCAGAAATTTTAGAAATACCCCCGGCTTCCACCTGATCAAATATAACATGAAAAAAAGATGTGGTGAATATGCGGTTAGTCAATTCAATGCCAAGATCAAGCTGGGAAACCTGATAACCACATTTTTCAAGATAACCTGCAAGATAAGGCGAAGCCGGGTAAGGAGTATTCAGCTGAGTTAATGGCGGAGTTACCAATAAGATCTGCATAATTATCTTAATTTTATGGATTGGTTATCTTTTTCAATACTTTGACAAATCTACAAAACTCATTATCATAAAACGAATAAATGGCATCAGGTTTGCTATTTTAGTTGAACTAATCATTACTTAGAATGTTTATAAACAAAAACACTCAAAACATGAAAATCCTGCTTTTTATATTGCTCACAACGCTGATAACTGTTACAGGATGTACACAAACTGTTCAAAATAAAAAATCTGCCATGTATTATCGTCCATTGACCAAAGAGGAAGAAAGAGTAATCATTCATAAGGGGACAGAAGCTCCCTTCACAGGAAAATACAATAATTTCTTTGAGAAAGGAACCTATGTTTGCAAACAATGTGGGGCATCATTATACAATTCAACATCTAAATTCAAATCTGATTGTGGATGGCCTAGTTTTGATGATGAAATCCCGGGAGCCATTATTCATAAACCTGATCCTGATGGTCAACGGACTGAAATAGAATGTGCCAATTGTGGAGCACATCTTGGACATATCTTTATTGGTGAAGGACTAACAGCCAAAAACACACGTCATTGTGTGAACTCGGTCTCTATTGAATTCATCCCTGCAACAGCAAAAAAAGAATCATTGACCGATACTGCCATCTTCGCAGGTGGTTGTTTCTGGGGTGTGGAATACTATATGAAGAAAGCGCCAGGAGTGCTTACTTGTGAGGTTGGATATATTGGAGGTCATACTTCAAATCCAACTTATCGTGAAGTCTGCACCCACACAACCGGACATGCCGAAGCCGCCAGAATTGTTTTTAATCCTGCCAAGACCTCCTATGAACAACTGGCTAAACTGTTCTTTGAAATCCATGATCCAACCCAACTCGATCAACAGGGTCCCGATAAGGGTGATCAGTATCGCACCGAGGTTTTTTATCTCAATATGGAACAAAAAGCAATCACAGAAAAGCTGATCGGGTTATTGAAAAAAAAGGGATTTAAGGTTGTAACCAGAGTCACTCCTGCAACTACTTTCTGGAAAGCTGAAGATTATCACCAGGATTATTATGCAAAGGAAAACGGCACCCCTTACTGTCACTTCTACACAAAAAGGTTTTAACGTAACAGTTCGGAATCAGTTTTTCAGCCTGCAAATGCAGGTTGTGTTTTATCGTACCTTTGCAAAAAATATAATTATATGCAATTCAAGAGAGGCGACAGGGTTAAATTTTTAAATGAAACCGGTGGTGGAGTAGTTTCGCGTGTGGAAGGATTATTGATATTTGTAGAAATTGAAGATGGGTTTGAAATACCTACTTCGGCTTCTAATCTGGTTAAAATTGATGCTATTGGAAGTGCAGCCCGCTTCTTTGATGAAGACTTCGGACTCCGCAGATCTTCAATCCGCGATCCGGAACCTGAGCCTGTTGAAGAAGAACCTGCTCAACGTATGTCACAGAAACTGACAAAACAATCATCAAATGATACTAATCGTTTTGCCAAAGGAATTTATCTGGCGCTGGTTCCACAGGATCAACGCATACTGATATCAGGACTGGTCGACGTTTACCTGCTCAACCATACCGGAGCTGACGTCCTGTACAACCTCTATCTTAAAAAACCCGATGGCAGATTCCAGGGAACAGATTTTGGTTCAATTGAACCCGAATGTTTTCTCCATCTTTTCGAACTGACACGTCATGAATTAAATGACTGGAACGAAGGCATCATACAGGTCATGTTTCATGAAACCATTACAGGTTCTGTTCCTCTTCCTGTTTCTACAGAGTTCAGGGTTAAGCCTACAAGGTTGATGAAGGAAGACAATTATACAGAATCACCATGGTTCAAAGAAAGAGCTATACTTATCTTGGCAACAGGACAAGCAGTTTCTGAAGCACCTAATAAGGAAAGTCTGAACGAACTGGCTGAGAAGTTTGGACAACAAACAATTCCGCAGCAAGCGAAGATCCTTAAAAATGAACCACTGATCAATAAACATAAAATTGCTAAAGGTGAAGCAGAAGTTGATCTACATATTTCTTCGCTATCCACTGACTACGGACGTTTAAGCAATTCAGAAATACTCCGTTTACAGAAAGATTATTTCCTTCGCACGCTCGACAGCGCCATGATAGAAGGTTACCGCAAGGTGTTTTACATTCATGGAATCGGGAATGGAACTTTGCGCAACACATTGATGGATGCTCTCAAAGAGTTTGAAGATGTGAAGGTTCGCACAGCGCCATTCGCTCAATATGGCAACGGAGCTATCGAAGTAAATCTTGGCATTCTTTGATTTTTAGTGAGATAACACTACTTTTGTAAAAATATTAGTGGCCGTCGGTTTTTATCGTTTCTGCTTTTGAGGCAGAAGAGGAAAGTCAGGGCAGCAAAGAGCACCATGCTTCCGAAAGGGAAGGACCTGAAAGGGTACAGAAAGTGCCACAGAAAATTACCGCCTGTTCTTCGGAACCGGTAAGGGTGAAAACGCGGGGTAAGAGCCCACGACGCAGATTGGCGACAGTCGGCGGGGGTAAACCTGATGGGCTGAAAGACCATGTACACCGGGGCGTTTGGAGAAATCCGGAATAAGAGCTGCTCGCTCAATCCCGGGGGGTAGGTCGTTGGAACCTGTTAGCAATGACAGGTCTAGATAAATGATAGAAGTTCCGGCTTGCCGGAATAACAGGATCCTGCTTACAAGGCGACCACTTTTCTTAAAATCCCGCTATACTGGCGGGATTTTTGCATTATACAATGACTCTATTTGTTATCTTTACAAACTGAATAAATTTTCTATACTATGACGAGAAGACTCTTAGTAATGCTCTTTGGGTTATTGTCTTTCCTGGCTCCGGTTCTTACGATGGCTCAGGCAACACAGGTATACCAACCCGTCAGACAGGTTCCGGCTATGGCTGATGAACTTTATCGAAGTGAAAAGTATGGCTCTGCCAGATTACAGTATGAGCAAATTGCTCAGGATGGGAATCTTTCGCTACAGATCCGGGATGAAGCCAAATTATATTCAGCACTATGTGCAGCAAGGCTTCAAAATGCCGATGCCATAGAGACGTTGATGAAATATATTTTTCTACATCCTGAAAGTGCAGCATTAAATGCTGCCTATTTTGAATTGGGAAGATTGCAATTTAACAACAATGCATACAGTGAAGCATTAGCAAGTTTTGATAAGGTCGAAACAGCAGATTTTGCCAATGAAAAGCTTTCCGAATATCTTTTCAAGACAGGCTACTGTCAGTTTATAGCCAAGAAGACAGATGTTGCTGAAAAGGCATTTGCCCAGGTAATGAACACTCAGAGTCCTTATGCCATCCCTTCAACCTATTATTATTCACACATTGCCTATTCAAAAGGCAGGTTTGATGAAGCGCTGGAAGGATTCATAAAACTCCAAAAAGATCCCTCTTTCGGTAAATTGGTTCCCTATTATATTGCTCAGATCTATTATCAGGAAGGAAAATACGATGAACTGCTTGCAATTACCGTTCCTTTCCTGAAAGACAACAACAGTCGTGTCTCTACTGAAATGGTCCGACTCACAGGAAATACCTATTTCCGTAAGGGACAATACAGTGAATCTATTCCTCTTCTTGAACGGTTTGCAGAAAGTAATGCCTCAGCATTAAGCAGAAACGATTACTACCAACTTGGTTTTGCATGTTACCAGACAAAAAACTACACACGTGGTATTAAATGGTTTCAGGAAGTCACAAAGGTACAGGACTCACTTTCTCAGAATGCATGGTACCATTTGGGTGATTGTTACCTCCAGACCAACCAGAAAAAGTTTGCCGGTGAAGCTTTCCTGGCAGCCAGCAAGATGCCTTTCAACAAGGATCTGGCCGAAGAGTCTTTATTCAATTATGCACGTATTTCTATAGAAACGAACTTCTCGCCTTACAACGATGCCATAAAAGCATTGCGTGATTACATTACAAAGAATCCTGAAAGCAACAGGACGGATGAAGCGAACAACCTGCTTGCCCAGTTGCTGATGATCACAAAGAATTACAAGACAGCCCTCGATGTAATGGAATCGATGAAAACTAAAGATTCGCAACTGAAAACAGCTTATCAAAAGATAGCTTATTACCGCGGGGTTGAACTTTACAACGACCGGGACTATAAAGGCGCAATCGTTCAGTTTGGTAAATCTCTGCAATACACTACCGATCGTAACATCACTTCACAAAATCTATACCTGACAGCTGAAGCATATTACCAATTAACAAACTGGAATGAAGCGATTGATTTCTATACAAAATTCAATGCTTCCCAGGGAGCAACTCAAAGTCCCGGTTATCTGTATGTCAATTACAACCTTGGATATTGTTATTTCAAACAAAAAAACTATTCTCAGGCCAACAACTGGTTCAAAAAATTCATCTCCGACAAAAGGATTCATGACAACCGGAGTCTTTCAGATGCATATATCCGCTCTGCAGATTGCTACCTGATGGCAAAAAACTACAATGAAGCCATTCAGAATTACGACCAGGCGTTGCAACTCAGGGCAGCTTCACCGGAATATGCATATCTCCAGAAAGCGATGGCGCTGGGTGCAAAGGGTGATCTGAAACAAAAAGTTCAAAGTTTAAATCAGATCATTGAAAAGTATCCACAGTCGCCCTATTCAGACAAGGTCAGGTTTGAAATCGCCAATGCCTACTTGCTTCAGAAAGATGATGAAAATGCATTGAGGAATTTTGACGAAGTAATTAACAAGTATCCCAATAGTCCATTGGCTGCTAAGTCAATGTTAAAGGCCGGCCTCATTCAATATAATAACGATAAAAATGACCTGGCTCTGGACAGACTTAAAAATTTGATTTCAAAATATCCTGGTACCCAAGAGGCACGCGAAGCCATGTCGACCATCAAAAACATCTATGTTGACATGAACAGGGTTGAAGATTTCGTGAATTACTCCTCCAAATTCCAACAAGGTTCTATTACCTCATCCGAACAGGATTCACTCCTTTATGTGGCAGCCGAAAATCAGTACATGAAAGGCAACTGCGATGAAGCCATCAAGGGTTTCTCTGCATATCAGCAACAATTTCCAAATGGCAGTTTCTCTGTAAAATCCGCTTGGTATAAAGCGGACTGTGAAACGAAAGCAGGGAAAAACATAGAAGCCCTCGAAGATTTCAAGCGTATCATTGCGCTTCCTACTTCAGAATATACTGTGAGAGCACTCTCCGGAGCTTCTATGATGCTCTATCAACAAAAACAATATACAGAGGCACTTGATCTATATACTAAACTGGAAAGCAGTACTACTGACCGTGCACTTCGTGCAGAAGCACTCACCGGTGAGATGCGGTGCAATTACAGACTCAATAATTATGGTTTTGCAGCCCAGGCGGCTCAACGCTTACAGTCGGGATCTGATCTTTCGACCGCCCAACTTGCTGAGTCAAATCTCGTGATTGGAACATCCTCTCTTAAACTCAACAATCTTCCCCTGGCCAGGAAATCTCTTGAAAAAGCAATGACTGATCCCGGTGCTGTGGGAGCCGAAGCCAATTACTCCATTGCATTAATTGAATTTCAGAACCAAAGATACAAGGAAGCTGAAAAGCTGGTAATGACACTTCAAAACAATTATGCCTCTTACGATTATTGGGTTGCAAAAGGATTCATACTTCTTGCAGATATCTATGTACAATCCGGTAACCAGTTTCAAGCCCAACACACACTGCAAAGTGTAATCGACAATTACAAAGGCGATGACGATATCCTCCAGATTGCCAGAGAGAAACTTGTTGCTATAGACACCGCTAAACCTATTACAAAATGATGAACGCCATGCAAAACTTACGACCACTTATATTGGCAGGGCTGATAATTATTGGGTCCTTCGACAGTCTACACGCTCAGGAAAAGAAGAAAAGCTATTCCGAAGAAGTTACGGTTACAGCTCCATACGAACCATCGGTAACCGATGCAAACAAGATCAGTTTTCAGCCCAAGATATCTGACACAGCAATACGCTTCCAAAAGCAAAGTTACCTGATCAAACCTTTTCTGTTTCAAACCAGCGTCAGTATCAAGCCTCTTGATGCTGCCAGAGTTTCAGGTGAAAGTCCAAAACCATTGTTTAGAAACTATCTTAAAGGTGGTCTTGGAACAACCTCGTCTCCTTATGCAGAATTTTTTGCCTCAAGTGCTGCCAATGTAAACCACCTCATAACTTTTCACCTCAAACATTTATCATCAAATGGGATGATCAATGATCAATGGTTTCCCGGATTTAGCGAAAACCTTGGTGAATTGTCAGGCAAACTGTTTACTGATGCGAATGTGTTGAGTCTCTCGGCTGCATACAGCAGAGATGTAAATCATTATTATGCGCCCAAATTGTTTAAGGGGACACAATTGTTTGAACCAACCCAAGACTCTTTAAAACAACGCTATAATCTGATCAGGGGTTCATTCGAAATAAAAAGCAGAAGTGATGAGGAAGACGCTTTCACATACAGCCTGAAGACAGATGTTGCAAACGTTGCAGACTTTTACAAGACATCTGAACTCAACATTAAAGTGAAAGGAATGATCCAGAAAAACACTGACTGGCTGTCCTTTGCAAAACATCAATATTTAGGAGTAGACATTTTGGTTGATCATAACATATTGAAAAACACATTTAAAAACAGTACTTCAACTCTGGTTGAAGTCATTCCCTCCTATCGTTTTCTATTTGATGAATACCAGGTTGCTTTGGGAATGAAAACAGATTTTTACTCAGATACTGTAACTCATCTTACTATTTATCCGACAGTTGATGCCAGTGTTCAACTCGTTCCTGATAGATTAACTGTTTTGGCGGGAATCACTGGTGGCTTAAAAAACTATAATTTCAATACATTACGTTTGACCAACCCTTTCATCACCTCTTTAACAGGAGTCGTAACTTCAAACGAGAGATTTGGTATCTATGCTGCAATAAAAGGTAACATCGCACAACGTGTAGACCTTGAAGCTCGTTTTGAAAGCAAGATCATAAACAATATGCCTCTGTTTGTAAATGACACCATCCGGAAATCATATCAAAGAAGATTTAATGTGATTACAGATGATATCAACCTGATAAAAATTCTCTTTTCTGCCCGTTACAGTGGAGATGCATTTCATATCAGCCTGCAGGGTAACTGGAATAAATACAGCCCCAATGCTGAACTTTATGCATGGAATTGTCCCGAGATTGAAGGACAACTTGAAGCAGCTGTTTCTTTAAACAAACAGTGGTCAATAAATACAGAGATTTTTTCATGGGGTGATAGTTATGCCAAAACATGGAATCTGAGCAATCAACCTGTAGCAAAGAAACTAAAGGGAGCAACAGATTTAAATTTTGGCATTAATTACCATCCGGTCAACCGGTTTAATGTTTTCCTGAATCTAAATAATATATTGAACAAGAACTATGAACGATGGAATCTGTACCCCTCTTATGGATTTAATGCCATGGCAGGAGTTTCATTCTCTTTCTAAACTTATGCTTATATTTGCGTTAACAAACTTATCACATTGATCAGGAACAAAATATACTTACTAACTTGTACGCTCTTTGCGGTACTTCTTCTTTCATGTGGTACCTCACGCATGTATGAAAAGCGTGGTACAATGCTTCATCGTGATATCTTTAGAATTGACGACAGAAAAGTAAGTAAAGATGATCTATCTGGATTTATCAGGCAGAAACCCAATAAACAATTTTTGGGATTATTTAGTTTCAAAGTCTGGCTTAATGAATCTAACCAACCCAGGAATCGTGACACTTGGTTTAAAAGATGGATGCGTGATCGTTTAGGCGAACCTCCTGTCATTCTCGATTCAATAATGGCAGTTGGTGATGGAGTACAGATGCTCAGACATCTCCACAACAAAGGATATTTCAATGCAACAGTAACCCCATCTATCGAACATCTCAAAAGAAAAAAGGCAAATTTAATTTTTACTGTTAAGGCAGGAATCCCATACAAGATCAGGCAAATCAGTTATGATATAAAAGATACACTTATAAAAAGAATTGTTTTCGCCGATACATCTAATTCTCTTATTAACAGGAAAGAAAATTTAGACAGTTATATCATGAATAATGAACGTGATAGGACTACACGAATGCTAAAAAACAAAGGTTTCTTTCTGCTCTCTAAAGATTTTTTACGTTACAGTATCGACAGCACACTCAATACACATCAGGCAGATGTGTATATTATCATGAACAAAGCCAGTGGAACAGGAAACGATCTGCTTACTCACAGACAGTTTCGGATCCGAAACTTTACAATCTATCCTGATTATGATAACTTTTCCGGTTCAACGTCAAAAACTGATACCCTGCTTTCACAATCCCGTATTGATAAACTGCCATTTCCAAGTTCACACAGGTATAGTTTTCTACAGAAGGGCCCACTTCGCATTAAGCCACAGTCAATTTTAAATTCACTGCTCTTTAGTGGTGGAGATCTCTACAGTTTGGATCTGACTACGTTGAGCTATGATCGTCTCAGCGACCTTGCTATTTTCAGATATGTAAACATCGACTACAAACCGGTAATTACAGGCTTAAACAAGGACAGTACAGCATGGCTTGACTGCAACATTCAAATGATGCGCAATCCTGCCCAATCATTTTCTTTTGAAACTGAAGGAACCAACAATGGTGGGCGGCTTGGTATCGGAGGCAATCTGGTTTACAGGAATCTGAATATTTTCAGAGGGGGCGAAAATTTCTATATCACTCTCAATGGTGCAGCTGAAATGCAACAATCTACTTCGCAGGCCAAAAGCACATTCCTTTTCTTTAATACTTTCGAAACAGGTATTGAAACGGGACTCTCTTTTCCAAAGCTTATACTTCCATTGAATGACAGGTTCATCTCACACAACAGCAGACCGAAAACCACTCTCCAGACCGGTTTTCACATGCAAGAACGAACTGAATATAAACGTTATATCACGAATGTTTCCATTAACTATGAATGGAAATCTTCAAACTATATCACGCATAGTCTGATTCCCCTCCAGATCAATAGTGTCAGACTTATCAATCCTTCAGATTCATTTATGCATTATCTGAACAGACTTGACCCCCGGTTTCGCAATCAATATACAAATCATCTGATCTGGGCTTTGCAGTATTCCTTTTTGTATAACAATCAAACAATTAATAAGGCTACTAATTTCTCATACTTCAGATTTAATGCCGAGTCTTCAGGTAACACGTTAAACCTATTCAACAATGTTCTTAATGTAAAAAAGAATGTCGAAGGATACCACACATTATTTAATATCAAGTACGCACAATATGTCAGATCGGATATTGATTTCAGGTATTACAATTATTTGAGTTCAAAACGGGCATGGGTATTCAGAGGTGCCGCTGGTATTGGATTACCCTATGGAAACTCAAATTCACTGCCTTTTGAGAAAGCCTTTTTTGCCGGAGGGGCAAACGATATGCGTGGATGGATTCTGAGATCGCTTGGACCCGGAGCATATCACAATCCGTTAAACACATTTGATAAAACCGGTGATGTCCAACTCGAAGCCAATGTCGAATACCGATTTCCACTCTACGACTTCATCAATGGAGGTCTCTTTTGTGATGCTGGCAATATTTGGTTACTCTACCCCAATCAGGACTTTCCGGGTGGCGAGATCAGCTCCCGTTTTATGAAACAGATTGCAGTGGATGCGGGATTTGGATTTCGTTTCGACTTCGGCTTTTTCGTCTTTAGGATCGATGCAGCCCTCCCTTTGCGTTATCCCTATCTGAACAATGACCGTTATTGGGTCGACCTCACAAAGACACGTTTGAAGAATGTAGTCTGGCAGTTTGCGCTGGGTTATCCTTTCCAATAAAAGGTTTTACGGTTTATGTTTTCGTTTAAACATCAGATGCAACCATGAATATAGAAGCACTGTTACTTCACCATTTTCCGTACGAACCCACAGCAGGACAAAGTGAGTTGATAAAAAGACTTGCCATTTTTTTTGCCAATCCTACTACACCCGGCACCCGGAGGCTTTTCATTCTTCGGGGTTATGCCGGAACAGGAAAAACAACAGTTGTTTCTTCAATGGTGCAATCACTTCCCCAGTTAGGAAAACAGACAGTTCTGCTTGCTCCCACTGGTCGGGCAGCGAAAGTTCTCACAGCCTATACCGGTCAGCAGGCATTTACGATTCATAAAAAAATATATCTTCCTTCAACGAATAAGGAAGGAGCATTGTATTTACGTTTGGCTCCCAACCAGCATAAGAACACTGTTTTCATTGTCGATGAAGCATCCATGATCCAGAAAGGCCAGACGAGTCTGATTAATGCTTCTCTCTTTGCTTCGCGGGATGTATTGGACGATCTGATTGATTATGTCTTTTCAGGTTTCAACTGTTCTATGATGTTTATTGGTGATATCGCACAGTTGCCGCCTGTTGGTATGACGATCAGTCCTGCACTCGATCCTAAATTTCTTAGAAGTTGTTATCATCTTGAAATCGGAGGCTATGAATTAAAAGATGTAGTCCGTCAGTCGCTTGAATCGGGCATATTGGCTAATGCCACTATGCTCAGGTCAAAGATTTCCGGAGAAGATGTAGCGATGCCTTTCTTTGATCTAAAGGGTTTCCATGACATCCAAAGTATCACCGGAGGAGATCTGACAGACCTACTTGAAACCTGTTACTCGAAATATGGTCACGACGAAGTTGCTGTCATCACCCGTTCCAATAAAAGAGCCAATCTCTTCAACCAGCAGATACGCAATCGCATTCTTTACCGTGAGAATGAAATCGAAGCTGGCGACCTGATGATGGTTGTGAAAAACAATTATGCATGGTTGTCACCAGACTCCAAAACCAGTTTCATTGCCAATGGCGATATCATAGAAATCAAGCGAATCCGGAAAGTTGACGAGATGTATGGTTTTCATTTTGCTGAAGCCTACATTCGGTTGATCGATTATCCTGATGAGCCCGAGCTCGAAGTGAAACTCCTGCTCGATACCATCACGATGGAATCTCCCTCGCTCACATCTGAAGACAACCGACGCTTCTTCAATGCAGTGATGGAAGACTATGCAGATATCCCACAACGCAGGAAACGGATAGAAATGGTAAAGAAGAATCCTTATTATTGTGCACTGGAAGTTAAGTTTGCATATGCCTATACATGTCACAAGACCCAGGGTGGACAATGGCAGGCAGTTTTTGTAGAACAGGGGTATTTAAAACCAGAAACCATTAACACAGAATTTATGCGTTGGCTATATACCGCCGTGACCCGTGCCACCGAAGAACTTTATCTTGTCAATTTCAACGACGAATTCTTCACGGAAGATAAATAGCCCCACCTACTGAATCTCTGGTAGCCCCTGTAACAGAAGACAGACAATTAACCTCTCCCCTTATCCGCATCACACCAAGAAACGCGAATATCATCGCCTCTTTATAATTTATAATCAAATCAGCAGGTACTATCAGTTCATGTTTTGAATGTACTGCAAACCGTTCCATTAGAAACTTATTCTTTGCACCTCCACCCGTTACTAAAATATTACCTCTTTCGAATTCTTCCAAAGCCCGGGAAAGCTGAAAAGCAATATGCTCAACCATTGTCCTCAATAGATCAGGAACAGATAAATCAGTGCCTTTGATTAATGGCCAGATATGTTCATTGCACCATTCAAAACCCAATGACTTTGGAGGCTTCTGGTCATAATAGGCCAAAGCATTCATTTTTCCCAAAAGCAACAAATCAACCTTACCCGATCGGGCATTTAAACCATCATGATCATATTCCTGCCCAATTCTTTTTGCCAATTGATTCAGAATTGTATTCACAGGACATACATCAAACGCAATTCTTTGTCCTTTAGCATCAAAAGAGACATTTGAAAATCCACCCAAATTGAGACAAAAGGCATAATCCGAAAACAACAGTGCATCTCCAACCGGAACCAGAGGCGCTCCCTGTCCACCCAGCGCTACATCAGCACTCCTGAAATCACACACTACCGGCAATCCGCAAGTGGCAGCCATTGCAGCACCACTGCCAATCTGGGTTGTCAAACCTATACCGGGTTGATGAAAAACAGTATGTCCATGCGAGGCAACAAAATCAGCTTCCAGATGATACTTCAGCATAAAAGTCTTGATTAAGTGACCAAAATAATAACCCAAATCAGAATTTGCTTTGGCATATGTATAAGCATCAGCTTTCATGAGTGAGGGCAACAATAAAATCCATTCAATAGGATATGGAAAAGTTTCAGCAAAATTGATACTATAACTCCAACAATTCTCTTTTAAAGTAAAAACACACGATGCCAGATCAACGCCATCAAGCGATGTTCCTGACATAAGGCCGATTACATGATAAACATTTTTCTTTTCCTGTTTCAGATCACCCATTGTTTCTACAATTTATCATACAATGCCGGAATCAATATTTCCAGTTTCATTCCGCGTGATCCTTTAACAAGTATGTTGGCATTGTTGATTGGATTTGCAACCAACCAATCATAAGCATCGTTTGTAGAATTAAAACAACGGAATCCAGAATCATTAGAAACCTCACCAAAACGAGGCCCTATCAGCAAAACTTCTAAAAAGCTGAAGTCCTTTAACAATGTTAAAATTGCTTCATGCTCTGTTCGGCTTTCAGTGCCCAGTTCAAACATATCTCCTAAAATCACAACTTTGGGGAAGGCATTCATCAGTGCGAAATTCTCCAGCGCCACCCTCATACTACTTGGATTGGCATTGTATGCATCCAGAATAAGCTGATTCGATGCAGATTGCAATACCTGCGACCTATTGTTCGAAGGAACATATTTCTCAATTGCGGCTACCACTTTATCGGCAGCAACACCAAAATATTTACCGATACAAACAGCAGCCAATACATTATCCACATTGTAGGCTCCAACCAGATTGGAATGAATAAGATGCTCTCTATCTTTATCAAACCATTTCACAATCAGGAAAGGGTCGGATGAAACCATCTCGCCCATACAATAATCGCCAACTTCTTTGCCATATGAAAGATGATTTAATTCTGCCGTATGTTGCATCAATGCTGTCTGACCCGAACATACAAATGCATTTCCATCTGATGATTTCAGAAATTCGTAAAGCTCTGTCTTTGTTTTAATAACCCCTTCCAGGCTTCCAAAACCCTCAAGATGTGCTTTACCTACATTTGTAATCAAACCAAAATCAGGTCTGGCAATGTTACAGAGAAAAGCAATTTCCCCCGGATGATTGGCTCCCATTTCAATGATCATGATATCGGTAACAGATAAATCAGCAGATAAAATCGTTAGTGGCACCCCAATATGATTGTTCAGATTACCTTGAGTGGCATGCGTACGAAAACCTTCGCTTAATACAGTATTGATCAGCTCTTTGGTGGTTGTCTTTCCGTTGGTTCCGGTAATCCCGATTACCGGGCCTTGAAAATGAGAACGATGAATTTGTGCCAGTTCCTGAAGGGATGTTAAAACATCTTCGACAAGGAAAAATCTCTCGTCTGTAGCCAATCCCGGTTCATCAACAACAGCAAGTACTGCCCCACTATTCAGTGCCCCACTTGCATATGTGTTTCCATTAAAAGAGTCTCCCTTGAGTGCAAAGAATATACTTCCCGCAGTTACAGCTCTCGAATCGGTACCTATTATCGGATTGCTGAGATAATGTTCATACAGCTGTTCTGTTCTTTTCATTGAAAATAAATACAAATTAATATTTTACCCTTTGGGGTTTAGCAAATTTAATCTAAATCCTTTTGCAATACTCATTCCATCACTTCAGGATCAAAAAAAAACCCACCCCTTTTTCGGGATGGGTTGTTACATCTTAAACAAATATTATCTTCCTTTACCCGGGACTGAACTTCCTGTCCGAACCATTGCACAGCGAAATCCAATAAAATCAGTTGCCTGATCCTCATCAAGGAAACGACGTGTGGCAGGGCTCAGATAATATGCAGGGTCTCTCCATGAACCACCTTTATAAACGCGAGATCTGTCAGTAACCATTGATGTACTGTCATACATTAATCTGGTTGTGTTAGCAACGCTTGGTTTCACATTCCAATCGGTTTGAACGGTTGATGCAAAATCACCATCTTTATAGTTAACCTGATTGGCACTGCGATAATTTAAACGGTTGGTATTATCCGGAACCGGTTTGTATCTCATTCGTCCCAGACTATCTTTTATAGCAAGTTTGCCTTCAGCATCCAGCACCTTATCCTGATAAATATTCCCACGGAAAGGATTCATATCACTGACATCCAAATGAGATAGAGGGCGATAAACATCCTGAACCCATTCGGCAACATTGCCTGCCATATTATAAAGATTATAGTCGTTCGGTGGAAAAGCTTCAACATTTGTTGGAATGACTGATCCATCATTTAATCCGTCAGCTATACCCATGTAGTCTCCACGACCACGTTTGAAATTGGCAAGGAACTTACCATAACTCTTCTTGCTATCGCCACGCAACTGTGATCCGTTCCATGGATAAATTCTGCGCTGGAAGATATTTCCTTTTTTCGTGTTACCAACAAGTCCTAAAGCTGCATATTCCCATTCAGCTTCGGTCGGGAGTCTGTATTTTGGTAAGAGGATACCGTCTTCAAGCCTTACTGTTCTTTTTCCACTGTTACTTGCATTGTTTGGATTCAATGAAGGCATTGAATTTTTCACATCGCCAAGATATTGTCCTGCCAGATAAGCATCGGTGTTGAAATTATTATCGTTCGTTTGCTTTGTGTCATAATTCAGCACCCCTTTCTTAACAAGTAACATTTCATTTACTCTGTCGGTGCGCCATAAGCAGTAATCATTGGCCTGAACCCAACTAACACCCACAACTGGATAATTTTTATAAGCCGGGTGACGAAGATATACTTCAACCATTGGTTCATTATAAGCCAGTTTCTCTCGCCAAACAAGAGTATCAGGAAGTGCCTTACGGTAAACCTGAGGATAATCAGCTCCAAAAACACGACCTAACCAATAAAGATATTCAACATAATCTATGTTTCTTACCTCTGTCCTGTCCATGTAGAATGACTGTACAGTAACCCTGCGTGCGAAATTATCTTTCTCTGCAGCCGGGTTATCCAAAGTTTGTCCCATAACAAATGAACCACCTTCAATTAAAACCAATCCGGGTCCTGTAGTCTGTTCAATAAAACGTGGTACTTCAAAACCCCCATTCTTAGGATCGTTGTAATTCAGTCCGGTAGTAGGTGACTTTTCCATTTTGTGACAGGATACTGTCACAAGAAGAATGGACATGATAGCCATTCCTTTGAAAAGGTTGAACTTTTTTATCATTTCAAAAACGGATTTAAATCTTTTCAATATTCTTATTAACTCCCGCAGCATACTGTTTATTGTATAAAGCCGCTATCTTTTTTCAGTGTTGACAACTCTTTCTTTAGCTGCGAAATTTAATCAGGTACAATATTACAAAAAAAACACTTCTGGACAATATAAAGTTCGATTCAGGGAGCAGAAATCTTAATATTTCCGAAAATGAATTCATAACTGTGTCAAATCATTCATACGGATAGCTATTTTTGCATTAAACACTGGAAGGAATGGATTACAGAAAGCTCATAGGATTTGTTTTGGCACTATTATCCATAAACTTGATAGTGTTGGCCGGAAAACAAATGCCTGCATCTAATCCCCATTCTGTTCTGGCAACCGGAAAATGGATCAAACTATCCATAAAATCAAGTGGCGTCTATAAAATCACCTATAGTGATCTGCAGAAAATGGGATATAATCCTGCAAATATTAACCCTGCAAATATTCGACTTTTTGGAAATGGTGGAGGAATGCTTCCCGAAATCATAGGTACCCCCTGCCCCGATGATTTAACCGAAAATGCAATTTATGTGGAAGGTCAGGCCGACGGTCATTTTGATCCAACTGACTACATCCTGTTTTATGGCAAAGGCCCTGACACATGGAGTTTTGACAATCAACAACAACTGTTTGTCCATCAGAAAAATCTTTACAGCGATCTGGCCTTTTATTTCCTGACCATCGAAAACGCTCCCGGTTTGCGTGTTAAGACCAGGAGTCAGTCTATCTCAGCACCCACCCATCAGGTCACTACCTATAATGACTATAACTTTTATGAGAAAGATGAACTCAATCTCATTCGTTCAGGCCGACAATGGTTTGGCAAAGAATTACTGAATGGTCAATCAGGCACAATCAGTTTCCAGTTCGACAACGTCGATGAAAACACACCGGCCAAAGTAAAAATGAGTACAGCTGCCCGTTCAACTGCCCAGAGTTCTTTTGACATAAAATTCGGAACCCAGCAGGGAAGATTATTCATCGACCCCATTTCGTTGAGCAGTTTCACCAACGACTTCGCCTTTACGGGTTTTGATACCTATACTTTTACACAACCTAAAGCGAAATTCGATCTTACAATAAATTACAACAAGACATCAGATGTTGCAACGGGCTGGCTCGATTATCTTGAAGTCAATCTTCGCCGCAAACTGATCTATTCTTCAGGACAGTTTCCATTTTGTGATATCGCCTCCTTTGGACATGCCAACACTGCCCGATACACCCTCACCAATGGCTCACTTTCAATAGTTTGGGAAATCACCGACCCATTACATCCTTCTAAAATAAATACCGCAATCTCGGGGACAGACCTTTCATTCAGCCTCTCAGCCGACACCCTTCGCAAATTTATTGCTTTCGATAACAGCAACTTTCTTCAGCCTGAAATTATAGGTACTGTTCCAAATCAGGATCTTCATGCAGCCGATGTACCCGACCTGCTGATTGTCACGAATCCCCTTTTCATGGATGCTGCCCAGCGGCTTGCAAATTTTCGTACTACCAACGATGGTCTTAAAGTTCTGGTTACCACCACCGATAATATTTATAACGAATTCTCTTCTGGTGTTCATGACCTTTCAGCCATCCGCTATTTTTGCAAGTTACTTTACGATCGTGGGACCGCTTCTAAAAAATTGCATTATCTTCTACTCATGGGCGATGGCTCATATGATTATAAAAACAGGATCACACCGAATACCAATTTTGTACCCGTCTACGAATCCCCAAATTCAGTATCCACGATAGGTTCATACGCCACCGATGATTACTTCGGCATGCTCGAAAACGGTTCAGGAGGAAGTTCAAACGACAACATCAATCTCGGGATAGGTCGTTTACCGGTTAAAACCGCAGCCGAAGCAACTGCTGTGGTCGAAAAAATCATCCATTATTCCACCAATTCACCATTGGTAAATGGTGATTGGAAAAACTCCATCTGTTTTGTGGCTGACGACAAGGAATACAATATTTTCATGGAACAAGCCGAAGAGTTGGCCAATGATGTAAATGCAAGCAACCAGAACTTCACGATCGACAAAATCTATCTCGATGCCTTTCCACTTGTGACTGCTGCTTCCGGAAAAACATATCCTGCCGTCAATCAAGCCATCACACAACGAGTAAACAATGGAACCCTTTTAATCAACTATACCGGTCATGGCGGAGAGGCAGGCTGGGCCGATGAAAAGATCCTCACCCTGAATGATGTAGCCAACTGGCAATCCTATAACAACCTCCCTGTTTTTATCACCGCAACGTGTGAGTTCAGTCGGTTTGATGACCCACAACTCGTTTCAGCAGGCGAACAGATATTCCTGAATCCCAATGGTGGTGGGGCTGCATTGTTTTCTACAATCAGGCTCACATTTGGTTCTCCAAACCTTTCCATCAACAAAAGTCTTCTGAAAAACTGGCTTACCCCGGGCGGCCTACGATTAAGAATGGGCGATGTGCTAAGGCAAGCTAAACTTGAAAACGGTAATTCCATCAATACTCAGAAGATCGTCCTCATAGGTGACCCTACCATGCAACTGGCTGCCCCACATAACAAAGTAATTACATCTTTTGTAAATGATAAAATCCCCGGGAGCGATACCCTGCATGCCCTTTCCAAAGTAACAATTAAAGGTTATGTGGCAAACAATAGTGGCTCCAAAATGACCAATTTCAATGGACTGCTCTTTAGCTCTGTCTACGACAAACCCTCATTGATCAACACCCTTGGAAATGATGGAGGAACTATTTTCAGTTTCTGGTTGCAAAAAAGCCTAATTTATAAAGGAACGGCAAGGGTTAAAGACGGCGATTTCAGCTTCACCTTTATAGTTCCTAAAGACATCGCCCTGCGTTACGACAAGACCCGTTTTAGTTATTACGCCACTAACGGAACCGATGATGCTGCAGGAAACGATGAGAACACAGTCATTGGTGGCTTTGCAGATGGTACTATTACCGATAAGGCCGGCCCGTTGGTACGTCTTTTTATGAACGACACCCTTTTCCGTTCCGGTGGATTGACAGGCGTAAACCCTGTACTGATTGCAAAAATCAATGATGAGAGTGGCATCAATACATTGGGAAACGGGATAGGACATGACATTACAGCCGTAATCGATGGACGGACAGACCGAACGATCATCCTCAACGATTATTTTGAATCTGATACCGATAACTATAAAAAGGGATTACTCAGTTACAAACTCAATAATCTTGATCCGGGAACCCATCAACTCAGGCTGAAAGTCTGGGATGTGATGAACAATTCCTCCACTGCTGACATCATATTTAACGTAAAAGGTGAAAACCGGATTGAAGCAGAAGAGTTCAATGTTTGGCCTAATCCATTTAAAGCCGGTACTTCGTTTACGATCCGACACAATCAATCCGGCAAGGTAGTCAAAACCGAAATCCGGGTATATAACACAGAAGGGATGCTACAGCGCATACTTCAATCAACATCCGGAACCGATCAGGGAATAATAGGGCCAGTTCAATGGGATGGAACTAATCAGAATGGCAAAAAGCTAAGATCAGGTTTATATATTTTCAGCGTCTTCCTCGAAAACGAAACTGGAGAAACTGCCATTCATAATTGTAAAGTAATGTTATTGAACTAATTGAATATTATGAATGACATAATTTCAGAAAGAAATTAATAATAACATAATTATAGACGTGCAGAGCTAAAGTCCCGAAGGGACTTCATGATTGTAACAAGATGATCATTTTCAATTTAGTCCCGTAGGGATGACATAATAAATAAACATTAAACAGCCCATCATCAAACATTACCAATTATTTTGATGTTTATACTAACAAGATCATATACACGTTAATTTTTGACCTGATTTATTCTATATTTGTAACAAATAAACTTGCATTAAATTATGAAGACATTTTTGATTGGAAAAAAATTGTTTTTGTCTCTCACCCTGCTAGGTTTTATAGCAATAGCCACTGCTCAGACTTCAAAACCAAACTACATCGGACAAGATCCACTGAATACAGTGACTACTGCAGTTCCTTTTCTGATGATAGCTCCTGACGCCCGTGGTGGTGCTTTGGGTGATGCCGGTGTCAGTTCCACACCAGATGCATTCTCTCAACACTGGAATCCTGCTAAATTCGCATTCATCGATTCTGATATGGGATTTTCACTTTCCTATAGCCCATGGATGCGTAAACTAGTCAGCGATATCAACCTTGCGTACGTAACCGGATATAAAAAACTGGATGACAATTCAGCCATTTCAGGCTCATTACTCTATTTTTCACTTGGCGACATCGTCTTTACAGACATTGCCGGAGGGACTATCGGCAACTATCGACCCAACGAGTTTGCCCTCGACTTTGCTTATTCCCGCAAACTTTCTCCTGATTTTTCAGCAGCCATTTCAGCCCGTTACATTCATTCCAATCTCACACAAGGACAGGATGTTGGCACTACTACAACCAAGCCGGGCAACTCAGTCGCTACAGATGTATCAGTTTATTATCAGAAGAATACGAACGTATTCAATACACCTGCATTATTTGCATGGGGGATCAATATTTCCAACATCGGTTCGAAAATCTCATATACCAACGACAATACACGTAAAGACTTTATTCCGACCAATCTGCGCTTCGGGCCTAGTCTCATGTTTAACCTTGACGAATTTAACAGCCTGACCTTTATGGCTGACTTCAACAAGTTACTCGTCCCAACCCCTCCAATAGTAGATGATAATAATAATATCATCTCCGGTAAGAATCCTGATGTAGGTGTTCCTCAGGGAATGATTCAATCTTTTTATGATGCCCCCGGTGGATTCAAAGAAGAGATGCACGAAATAACATATTCCATTGGTGCCGAATACTGGTACAATAAACAGTTTGCCTTAAGAGCCGGATACTTCTATGAGCATCCGACCAAAGGAAACCGCAAATATTTTACGATGGGTGCCGGACTGAAATACACCAAGTTCCGTCTCGACCTCTCATACCTCATTCCGACCGAACAACATAATCCACTTGAAAACACACTTCGTTTTTCAATGATTCTCGACTTTGATGCTTTAAAATCAAAAGACACGGGGACAACAACCACTCCATAATTTTATGAATATTAAAATAGGTATTGGTTACGACGTCCACCAACTTGCAGAAGGTTACGAATTCTGGTTGGGTGGAATTAAAATAGACAACAAAAAAGGCGCCGTAGGCCACTCCGATGCTGATGTCCTCATCCATGCCATTTGCGATGCCTTGTTAGGCGCCGCCAATCTTAGAGACATAGGATATCATTTTTCAGATACTTCTTCAGAATTCAAAGGCATTGACAGCAAGATCCTCCTAAAACGAGTAATAAAACTACTCAAAGAAAAAGGTTATCAGGTAGGCAATATCGACAGCATCATCATTCTCCAGAAACCAAAAGTCCAGCAATTCATCGAAGAAATGAAAACTACACTGGCAAAAGTTATGGAAATAGATCCGGACGATATCTCCATCAAGGCAACCACAACCGAGAAACTTGGATTTACAGGCCGTGAAGAAGGAATCGCAGCTCATGCTGTGGTCCTTATTGAGAAAATTTAAATACTATAATCTTAATTGATTTCTTCCCTTTGCCCCCATGATCAACAGGGAAAAGCCATTGAAAGCATCCTTAGGTACAATATAAGACGAAGCCAGGAAACTCTCTATCCCATCCAGCCTGATTTTTAGAAATATTTGCATTTTTGTAAGTTCCAATCTTTGCTAATACTAACTGAAATTTTCCGACAAGTCATCGACAATATTTTTTGATGACTCTGAGATATCCTGTATATAACCTATATATATTCGGTATATATCCTATAAATAACCTGTAGTTAAGGTACCGGATATATACTGATTATTCTTCGAATATATTTCGAATACACCCTTGATATCGATCAATCATCAAATTATCACTATGAAATTATGTTTCGTTGTTTAAAAACAATTGCCCTTCGGGTTATAGGTTTTTTTCTACCATGGGAGACAGGACTATGAAATTGGTTGCCTGTTTGTAAGTCTACTGCTTTTTTTCTATCAGGTTTGAATCAAAAATAATCAGCAAAACATGTTCTGATTACAGATAATTTAATTATTGAGTAAATTTTCTTGCTATTATAAGAATATTTATTCGATCTTTACAATATTATCATAAGTAGTAAGTTACTTATGTGTTATGTGGGATGCTGATTATTTCCATTTTATTTCTTCTCAATAAAAAGGAATGATTGGAGATACTAGTATTTTTTAAAGAACAATCTTTCGATTCATTTCGAATGATTTTTCATCAATAAAAAAAATCATTATTTACCTGAATTCAGTTTTCAAAACCGATTTATAAAGACATACTACAGAAGCTAATAAACCTTTAATAACAGGAAAATGAACACTACACCGGGCAATGATCATTCGACTTCTAACCTAGTAACCGACATTCAGTTTGAAAATGTCTTTATTCTTGAAGACATTCAAATGTTACAGGATTTGTTTTCAAATGCTTCAGGTGTAGCTTCAATCATCACACATCCCGACGGAACACCTATTACCAAACCCAGTAATTTCTGCCGCTTATGTGATAAAATTATCCGCAAAACTGAAAAAGGACTTGCTCATTGTTATCAATCCGATGCTATGATTGGACGCTTTAATTCTTCAGGAGCTATTATATGGCCTTGTCTGAGCGGAGGTTTGTGGGATGCCGGTGCAAGTATTACCGTGGGAGGCAAACATATAGCCAACTGGCTGATCGGGCAGGTGCGGAATGAAATTTTGGATGAAGAGGGAATGATAAATTACGCCGACGAAATCGGGGTTGACAAAGATGATTTCAGAAAGGCAATGAACGAAGTTCCTGTCATGTCACTTGAACAGTTTAACAATGTAGCAAAAATGCTTTTTGCATTTGCTAATGAAATATCCGAAAAAGGGTATGCAAATTTAATGCTAAAAAAACAGATTGTAGAACGTGACAAAGCAATAGAATTATTAAAAGAAACCGATGAAAAACATCGTGCCATTTTTGAAAATGTACAAGAGGTTTTTTATCAAACTGATCTGGAAGGAATTATATACAACATGAGCCCCTCTATAAAACAGTTCACCGATTATGATAAAGATGAACTGATCGGTACAAAGGCTCATATTCTTTATGAAAATCCGAATGACAGGAATCTCCTGCTTAAATCGTTAATGGAAAATAGTGTGATCAGAGATTTTGAATTTAAAT
>Ga0209748_1000308_pt1 | contig 27354 bp, 32 predicted proteins | sample BarGraIncu00421A_FD_185490 | JGI IMG/M metagenome (GOLD analysis project Ga0209748, IMG submission 185490) | Arctic peat soil microbial communities from Barrow, Alaska - Barrow Graham LP Incubations 004-21A (SPAdes) (version 2) | ecosystem: Environmental > Terrestrial > Soil > Wetlands > Peat... | reverse complement strand
TAGCGGCGGGGAAACTCCCGTACCCATCCCGAACACGGAAGATAAGCCCGTCAACGTTCCATGTTGTACTGAAGTGCGAGAGCCTTCGGGAACCATGGAGCGCTGCTACGTCTCTCATTTATTTTTTTGCGTTTGACGTTACTATAATTAATCGCGTTTTAATCGTCCATTAGGCGCCACGATACGCCAGTATATCCTTTGCGGCTAGGCCACTCGCGGATTATTCAACTCAAGACGTTTTTGAGCTGATTTGTTTGCAAAGCGTTTCGTATTTCAAGCGCGATACGTCTGCCGCATGACATTGTGTCATATACGTAATCTGCGTAAGGAGACCCTGTCGGATAGAGGTTAGTGCCGGCTACAAGCCTGGCTGACACTTCAAACACTTTGAATTGAAGCTCATCGGTTACCACCGTCTCCAGACAGAATGGCCCAATCATGCCGCCAAACAAATCAATCGATTTTTCAACGACGCGGCGCCCCATATCGAATACCTCTTCGAGGAGTTTCTCTCGCAGCACGACAGGAACGTTCCCCGTAACGACAAAAGTCGGTTCGACAGCAACACTTCCTGCTCGATAGATCTCATCAACGTTTGCCTCTAATCGGCGGTCAATGCCGAGCATCTCAAGGGTTCCTTTGCTCAGTCGGTAGCCAGTCTTTGCGATAGGCGAGTAGAAGTAGTGAAAGTAAAATCGCGTACCAAGAACAAACTCTTGTATGGTATATTGTGCGGACGGCTCTATACCTCTAATGAAGTCAGCATAGTCTTTTGCGATAAAGAAGCCTCGACCGCCTTTAGCTCCATGATACTTTACGATGACTGGTGATTGAATCTCTCGTGGATCGTGTATCTCTTTGGGCATGATAACGCCTGCCCCTTCTAGCCATCGTCGGCTTCTAGTGCGGTCTGACTCCCATTGAAGCACACGACGATTTCCAAAGGTGGGCACGCTTAGGTCTAAAAAATTGTCAGCGCCGAGGTACTCAACGAGGGATCCGTGAGGGATTAGAATCACGTTCCGTTCACGCAAGTCGCTAGCGTGCTTAAGCACATCCAGATGGCTGCTAACAACAAAAAAGTCGTCGGGTTTGGCCTTGGGGTATGCGTCATAATATTTCGGTACGTGGCCGACTGCGATGCCGAGCGTTTTAAAGCCCTCTGCGCGGGCACCGTGGAAAATCTGCAGGCTCGTGTGGGAGCACAAAGTTGCGAGCGTAAGGTCGTTCAGATCATAGGTTGCTATAAGTTCTTGTGCTCGGTTCAGGCGCTCCCCCCCAAAGTAGATGGGACAGTATTGCGTAAACCAATATAAAAGAGCACGCGTTTGCAGCGGTCGATGGGGGTCGACAAAAAAAACAACGGCGATAACGACGCTTAGCTGTCTAGGACTGATTCGTTAGCTCTTTGAGAATCCCTCTGCCGGCGATGACGCCAGTCGCCGCTGCGTTGATGATGTCCCGAGAAAGTCCCGTCCCGTCTCCTGCTGCGTAGAGCCCCTTAATGCTCGTCGCCAATTCTTTCGAAACCGTCAGCTCCATCGCGTAAAACTTCACTTCGGGAGCGTAGAGCAGGGTTGAGTCCGAAGCAACGCCTGGTATGACTTCGTTCAGCTTTTCGAGTCCTTCAATAATGTTCATGACGATTCGGTGCGGCATTGCCATGGAAATATCGCCTGGGGTGACGTCCTCAAGGGTGTTTTTTACGGGATTTCTTCGAATGCGGCTCCACGTCGAACGCTGTCCTCGACGTAAATCCCCCATTCTTTGTAGAATCGGGCTGCCGCCCCCTATAGTCGTCGCTAGTTTCGAGACCGATTTGCCGTATCTTGTCGTATCCTCGAGCGGTTCGGTAAGTTCAGTGCGTACTAAGAAAGCAAAATTCGTGTTCTCGGACCGTCGACTCTTGAGGGAATGCCCGTTCGTGCCTATGAAACCCTCGTAGCGCTCTTTGACGACAAACCCGTGCTCGTTGGTGCAAAAGGTTCGTACGAAATCGTCGTACCGCTTTGTACGAATGTGAAATTTCGGATCGTGGTTAATATTCGTTATCGGGTCCATTATTATCGAGGGGACCTCGACGCGAACCCCGATATCTATCGCCCCATGCTTGGCACCGATGCCGTGGCGCTTAACGAGGGTATTTACCCATTCTCCGCCAATCCGTCCCGGACAAAGGAGCGTAAATCGCGAGAAAAGCTTCTCGCCGTGTTCGAGCAGTACCCCCGTACATACGTTATCGTCGATAAGCAGGTCGTGCACCTGAGCATTTAGTCGAAAGGTTATCCCGCGAGACCTCAGGTCATTTTCAAAGTTCTCAATAATGCGGGGCGCGTTATCAGAGCCCATGTGGCGTTGGGAGATCTCTATGAAATGCACGCCTACTGAAGCCGCACTCCGCTTGAGTTTTTCAACTTGAATACCCTCAGCGTTAAAGAGTTTCTCGGGGGCGCCGTACTTGAGGAACAGGCCGTCAACATAATTCACCAGTTCCCAGGCAAACGTGTCGTCGTCCGTGATTGCAGCAAGGTCGCCCCCGATATCGGGCCGGAGATTAAGGGTGCCGTCAGAGAACGTACCGGCGCCGCCAACGCCGCACATGATGTCGCACTGTTTACACTCAGCGCATTTCCCTGTATCTTCCATAGGGCATCTGCGATCTTTTATGTCGTGCCCGCGATCGACGATCAACACGTCAATGCCCCGGTTTGCGAGCTCGTTTGCTGCGCACATGCCGGCAGGCCCCGCTCCTATGATGATAACGTCCCAGTCCGCCTTTTGTTGTGATTTAGTGCGTTTCATGCTATGTTATGATCTTCTCTACTTCGTCAAGAGCTATTGCGCGCTTGACTTCAAGCGCGAGACGCCGTCCTGAACTCATCCTTGTCCCAAACAGGGAATTTCCATACGAAGCACCTACGTTCGTATGGACGTTTGTGCCTCCGCCGATCCGTGTTGCGATGTCATAAACGTAAAAGTCCATGTTTTGATCAACGATGGTCTGCAAGCAAAATGGCCCAATGATAGGGGCGCTATAATGCCGCTTAGAGAACGCTACAAATTGCTCAGCCATGCGGTACACTCTTTCGAGTAAGGATTCTCTGAGCGACGCGTTAGCATGGCCGACGATCGTCATAAGCGGGTCACGGTACTGTGCGGGCAGCTCTAACTGCTGCTCAGCGGGAATGCGCACTAATCCGTCGAGGTTGCTTTCGAATCTGAAGTCAATCCCTAAAAGCTCAATCTCGTCGTCGATGGGGGAATAAAAGAAGTTAAAGTTGAACACCGGCCCTATGATGTACTGTTCAATACGGGCGTCTTTGAGGGCCTCCGTTGTAATAATCTCCCGTTTAAGGAGCCGCTCGACCTTTGCGTCGAACTCCTCGGGGGAAGCGGCCGTAAAGAACCCGCGCTCGAGCGTCATGTGCTTGTGGTGGAGCTTTACCATGACGAGCGTGTCTATGTCTTCTTTGCTCGCGTAGTGTTTTGGGATTGGAATGCCCGCTTGCTGACTGACCCAATAGTAGTTCTCCTCTTCAGTCTCTCTGTCCTCAATTTTCAACATGTCGCGCGTGCCGACGAGTGGTAATCCAAACTCGTTTTCGACTCGCCGAACGCCGTTGTATACTACAAAAGACCGATTTGGGATAAACAGCGTATTTTTGGCGATGAGCTGTTGTTGTACGTTATCATTGAGAATCTCATCAAACTTGTTGAGCACAACGGTTTCATCAACGAAACCTTTCTGCAGTCCGTTTACGGTCCGATTCTTAAAATAGTTCGTATAAAGTCCATCGCGGCCTTTTTGACATACGACGAGGTTGGGGATCTCTTCATCGCGGGCACCGTCACAGACATCTAATGCGGAATGCGAGCCGAGTACGCCGATTGTGATATTCTTTTTATCATATTCACTTACCACATCTATGACGTCCTGTTTAGTTATCATAAGAAGTCTCCTCCACCATATTCATCAAGCGCCTATATAGGTTTTAGGACGATCTGAGAATAAGTGGCTGTGCCCGAAATCAGTCAATTATGCTTAAAAAGCCAGGAATGCACGCGTAGATGCTAGATTTTTACAGAACACCGTCTATAAGATGCTAGGTGCCGGTGAACGGAATAAAGTGTGACAAAAGAGTAACAAAATGGTAACAAAACCATAACACTTTAAAAAAAACCAGCCTACGATCGTTAAGGTCGCCAACGTCGCTGACTTGTCGTAGGCAAATTGAAAGACTCTTAATTAATTATTCATTAAATTTTATATAAATAACTAAATATTTAATCGTTTACGTATGCAGGGTTCCTTCTCTCTCTTAAGATCGACCAACACAAAAAAAGAGGATTTGACAGCCCAATGCCGAATAGGCCGCCTTATGTGGGTTATTTTTGATCGAGAAGTTCGTTCGTTATATCGTCTGTTCGCTGTTTCAAGACATCCTCTGGCATACGGTCAAACCTGTTTTCCGCATCCCAAGTGTATGGCCTACAAATCGAGAGGTGCTTTTAGATTTTCTTCATTATCGCCTTAACGTTTCATTACAACGACGAACGCGTGGGAACAAAAAGCACAGAAAGAAAGCGAAAATTATAAACAGCTGAAATATCAACTGGTATAGACTAGACCCCCTCCTTAAACTCAAGGCGATATGTTGCAACGTCTTCTTTTTGGTCGAGGTCTAGTCTCTCCATCTCTTCAGTCAACTCGAGCGATGAAGGCACCACTGGTAATGGGCGTGAACGAGAAACTGTTACTTGACGTGACTCAGCTCATCTCACGTCTCGAGAACGCTTTTTACGCGCTTAATGCACTTCTCGAGTTCACACGCTGGGACATACAATGAAAGAACACCAATAGACCAGCGTTACTGCGCACCCAGATGTTTTCGAGAACATGCATAACAGTCTTATTATATCGGAGAAAGGGCGAAAAATAAAGTAGTTACATCCCTAAACAACAGTTGACGAAAGAGGTGTGTGTCTAACGTCTCTTCTTCTTAGTCATCCATATCCTCGCAACTAGCGCTTGCGGGCTAGCTTTAAGTTAGTCGGAAATGGCTTTCATACCATCGCTCCAGCCGTGATCACGGCTGGTCAGTGCGCCGTCGTATCTCTTCGAATATGGTCGGTCCGAGCAACGCCTCGGCCTCATCCTTAAAGCGCTCGTTTATTAATGCAACGAGCAACGCGCTGCCTTTGCTCGTAGTGTGGATGCCGACTCGTTCAGCCCTCGTTATGAGTTCGTCCTTTTCCATCATCCCTAAAAGCGGCAGCACGTAGTAATGGGGCACCTCCAAAAAATCAGCGAGTCGACGCGTCGTAGGCATCTTGATGTGTATCACGTCTTCGGTAAAACTCACCGATATGCTCTTATCAATAGTGAGTAGGATCCGCAAGGCGGCGTCAAACAAGACGTTTAGGTCGAGATCAGCCATATTTAGCAACAATCATTTTGTATGGTACGCTAAAAAGGTTTCCGAAAGAAAGCGATATGAATTCGCTGCAAAAAAATTAACAACTCTGCAACAATAGCTACCGTAAGCTTGAGGACATCAGCTTCAAAAGCCCGTCTCTTGTATTGCTCCATTTGATCTTTCGGATAGTAAGGGGGCTTCATAAACTTTACGTTGACTCTTTACCTCTAGAAAATGTAGCCTCGATCCACTCTCCGATTTGGTCGCGCACGCTTCTGAAAGTAGCGCAGTGCTCGGCGCCTGATTCCGCAACTTCTTCTGGATCGTCGATGGCGTGGTGAAGGTAACTCACTCCACCTGGGAAAATTGGACAGTTCTCCGCGGCGTCGGCGCACATAGTGATAACGTAGTCAAAGGGCGCGTCATCAAACTCGCTCAATGATTTGGCGCGCTGTCTCGAAATGTCAATGCCAAGCTCGGCCATCACCTTGACGGCGCACGGGTGCACCGCAGTCGGTTCGCTTCCCGCGCTGCGCGCTACGTATCGGTCGCCGAACTGTGCGTTGACGAACCCCTCAGCCATCTGCGAGCGTGCGGCGTTGTGCGTGCACAGGAACAGTATTGTTTGCTTATTCATAATTCACACACGTTTTGCAGTCAGTTTCAGCAACATTAACGGTAAATGCTTTGTGAGCACTTACCGGTGCTTACTCCGCGTTCGCGTCGGTGGATTGCCTGCTTATCGCTAATTATGCTTAGAACGTTTCGCAGTTGACTCTCCGGTAGAGGTAAAATACTTCGAGGAGAACCACAGGGCTACGTTGACCAGGCTGATTAAGACGGGCACTTCAATTAGCGGTCCGATCACTGCAGTAAACGCTTGACCGGAATTTAAGCCAAAGACACCGACCGCTACGGCTATGGCAAGCTCGAAGTTGTTGCTTCCCGCGGTGAACGCGAGCGTAGCCGTCTTGGCATAATCGAGGCCTACTCGCCAGCAGATAAAGAAGGGGACGAAGAACATAACCATGAAGTAGCCGAGCAATGGGATGGCGATGCGCACAACGTCAAGTGGCAGCGATATAATGAGGTTCCCCTTCAAAGAGAACATGATGATGATAGTGTATAACAGCGCTATGAGCGAAACAGGCCCGATCTTTGGGACGAAACGCGTTTCGTACCATTCCCGCCCTTTGAGTCTCAACCCTACGTAGCGAGTAACCACCCCCGCGACGAACGGAATGCCGAGGTAAATGGCCACGGTCTTCGCGATCTCGACGATTGACACGTTTACCACGGTCGCTATTTGAGTAATCCCAAGCCACTGCGGAAGGATCGTGATGAGGAAGAAGGCATACGCTGAGTAAAAGAGAACCTGCATAATTGAGTTCAGAGCAACCAAGGCCGCCGCGTACTCACCGTCGCCGCGAGCGAGGTGGATCCAGACGATGACCATTGCAATACAAGGCGAAATGCCGATGAGAATGAGTCCGACAAAGTAATCAGGATAGTCACGCAGAAAGATGACGGCGAGCGCGAACATCACGAGCGGTCCCATGATCCAGTTGAACACGAGCCCCAGGCCTAAGACCTTCGTGTTCCGAAAGACGGCTCCCAGCTCCTCATAGCGTACTTTCGCGAGGGGCGGGTACATCATTACGATAAGCCCGATAGCGATGGGGATGGAGGTCGTCCCTATGGATAGTTGGTTAAGCGCATCCGGGACGCCTTGGAAAAAGTACCCAATCGTCACGCCGATAATCATCGCGAGAAAGATCCAGAGGGTTAGGAATTCGTTTAGGAACGATAGTCGTGCTTTGGGTTTTTCAACCATGTAAGAAACCTCTCCTTTCGCGCATGTTCAATAGCCCGTGATATAAACAATAGCGTCTTGCTTAACGCACTGACCCGATACAGTTCATCGCTCGCAATCGCAATTGCGTCTTAGCGATTACATAGGTTGACAACAGCCTTTCTGTTTGGTCAATAAGTTGTAGATTGAGTGACCCTTCGACGTAAGCTCATATCGATTTTCTGTTTCAAAGATGAGGCCGGATTTAACAAGTTTTGCCATCTCAGAGTCAACTAGCTGCGACTTTCTTGCGCCAAAGCTTTCAGTATAGCGCTTCTTAATCGCAGGATCCATAAGTCGCCATAACAGGTCGTGAGCTTTAATATTTACATCTAAGTCCACATCGTCACCCCCTCCGAGCTCTAGAGCTGTCGCATCGTTGAGACGCGTCGCCAGAAGAAGCGTTCGTCACCAACTGTGTTGTAAGCAAGCTCTTTTTCCCCCACATCAATCAAAAACGTCGTGTTGCAACTGTTTGAGATCATCCAGGCCTTCGGGCTCGTGGTCTAGGAGGGGGATGGTAAACATAGGCGTTTTAAATCGCTCTTTTATCTCTTTGATGTACTTTTCCTGCTGTCTCCGTCGGTTGTTAAAAAAGGTATTCTTTCCAAACTGCTCAGGGAGTACATAATTGACAGCGACCAAGGCGGTCTCGATCCCGACCTGCTTTTTTAAGTCCTCCGAGGCTCTCCACGCTTCCATCATAGGGGTATACTCAGGGTACATGACAAATATGAACGTACTACTCGCTCGATCGCGCATCGCTTCAATAACGTGGGCGTATTTATTCTTCGTCTCATCTGACGTTTGCTTTGTCAACGTACCTAAGTCAATGAACCCCTTCCAATCCGAAGGGAGCTCGAGCAGTCTTAACGTATGACCTGTCGGCGCCGTATCAAAGATCAAGACATCATAGCCGTCCAGCTCAAAATAACTCATAAATTTCTCAAACGCAGCCATCTCCTGAGCGCACGGGGAGTTTAAGTCCTCTTCAACGGCTGTTCTGATCTCCTCTTCTTTGTCTTCGACTGCCTGTAATATTCGCTTGCTGTAATCCTCCCACGCGTTCTTTTGGTCGATTCGCGCCGCAAACAAGTTATTAAAACCAGCAATAGCGGTCGGTTCGGGTTCGATAGGCTGCCCAAAAATATTCTGCAGATGAGAAGCAGGGTCCGTCGTCACGATAAGCGTCTTAAGTTCTTTTTCTGAGAGGTATACAGAGGTTGCGCAGGCAACCGTGCTCTTTCCTACCCCACCTTTGCCTGTGAAGAAGAGATAGCGCGTTCCGTTGACTGGGGTGAAGAAGGGGAGTAGGTCTTGCCTTTTCTCGAATGTGCTAGACGCTCTTTGATCGTCCCCATTTGACAAAACCGTTGCAGCTTCTTCACTGACGACCGTAGACTCTTTCAGGTTTTCGTACAACGTCTTTCCGACCGATTCCAGCAATGGGAGTCCAGAGACCTCAGAATCTCTCAGTGGGTAAAAAAGCTTGTTTCCCTCAAAATCGGCTTCAATTCGCTTTACTATTGCTTGTTCTTCGTTCCATTTCTTCTTGAAAAAGCGGTCAGTGCTTGCCGCTTCTGGAAGCATTCCATTAACGATAAAAAAGGTTGTTTTTATCCCTAATTTAGATAGTTCGGCGCTGCTACGCTTCGTTTCTAGAATCGACGAATGTTCTGGCTTGAGAACAAAGATAAATGACGTCTCATCGCTATCTTGAAGATGCGCGATTGCCGTTTCATACTTCTGCTTCGCACCCTGCAATGAGGAACTCGGCCCTATGCACGTCGATCCCCCTTTGTCTAATTCTGAAGCCCACCCGCTCGGAAGTTCCAGCAATCTGATGGTGTGTCCCGTCGGCGCGGTGTCGAATACGACCACGTCGTATACAGGATCATCCATGAACTCGATAAACTTATCAAACGCTGCAACTTCTTCAACACAAGGACTGTTCATTTGTTCCTTCATCACCTGCAAGTTCTTTTCATCCAAGAGTGCTCGCAGCGGAGCGATCATTCGCTCCCTGTATTCGTTTGAGGCGATATCTGGATTTATTTCAATAGCAGATAGATTATCAATGTCAGTAATGGGAGTGATCTTGTGGCCGATCTCTTGACCAAAAATATCAGAGAGGTTGGGAGCAGGATCGGTGGTAACGATGATGGTCTTATACCCCTTGTTTGCCAGCCACACAGCGGTGGCGCAGCTCATCGTGCTCTTACCCACACCGCCTTTGCCGCTAAAAAATAAGAATTTTGTCTTGCCCGGATGTTTTGGCTCGATGAGCTCGTTCATTTCCCAGCTCCGCGCTCCTCAAGGGCCTTTTTCAGCTCGTCGTACGTTACGTAGCGTTGTTTTGCTATGATACTTCCATTAATCGTTGTGATCGGCAAAATTTCGGGCCCTTTTTCTTTGACCAATTCTATGATCTCGTTCTTTTCGAGAAACATGTTTATGTCGAAGGATATGCTTGCCCTCACTACGTTTACGTCATTAAATTCGTGCTGTATTTTTTTCAGCGTTTCGTTAAATTCTATGAGCACTTTGTCCGGTTCTGGGCCGCAGATACCTGTAGAACAGCACATAGCGCCCTCATATATGATCAGATCAGTTTTTGTCATATGTACCATCGGCTTATATGTTATACAGCGATTGGAGCTTCGTATCGAAGTATACTTAATATCAATATATTAACATATATCAATGTTTTTAAAGCATTAACTACCGTAGCGCCGATTCTCTCGCCCAGTAAAAACTACGTGCAGTAAATTGGTCAGAACGTTACGTGCGTTCTAAAAAATGCAGTCAGAGGTAAACCACGTTCGCGCTACTCCAACGCGTCGAGCGCTCTCAAAAGCGTTCCAAGGCGATCACCTGCAAGTCGGTGGAAGCTCCATTTGCCTTGGCGTCGTTCAACCACGAGGTTGGCGTCTTTGAGGATGCGCAGGTGGTGTGAAACTGCGGACTGCTGTGCGTTAAGCAGCAACATAAGTTCGCAAACGCAGAGTTCGTGATGGCTCAGAGCCATAATAATTTTAAGCCTCGTTGAGTCGGCTACTGCCTTGAGCGTCCGTGCCTGTTTGTATGTGTCGTGTGCATCAATCTCCTCGGCAATTTCGTTAAGCGTACTTTTACGCTCCTCCACGTTGATGTCGTATGCCTCTGCAAAGTTCTGAAGCGATTTAATTGGGTCACTGATCTTCATAGCCGTCCCTTTCAAAGATACATTTTGTTAAAGGTATAAATATATGATCATATATGTGCGAATTTTATTGTCGTAATAATGGACGCTTTGTTGCGGTCGGCGACCCCTCGTTTGTTCGCAAAATGAATGAAGTGAAAATACAGCGCAAAACGTTAAGAGGGTCGCGTTTTGATGGTTGTAACTGATACATCAACTTTTTTAACATAATATTGAGATATGATTCCGTATCAATGCAATATTGCTACGACCGCGCATTTAGATTACGAACGATGTGAGCACAATGACAACTGCAACAACTGTTGCTGAGTTAATTGCTGCGTTGAATGATCGAAGCCCGGCGGTTCGACAGAGAGCTGCAGAGACACTCGGAGAACTGGAAGAGGTGCAGGCGGTTGAACCCTTGACACGCGCCTTAAAGGATAGCTATGCAGACGTCCGTATACATGTTGCTCTTGCGCTGGGAATGATAGGCGATATGAGCGCGACAGCACCCCTCACCTACGCGTTAAAAAATGAAGAAGATGAGATCGTCAAAGGGGCACTCGAAACCGCTTTAGATATGGTTAAACAGAAAGTCATGAGAAAAAAAATGCGAGTTTTTTTTAGGGAGAGCTTGGTGATTCACGCGCAGTAGAGCCATTAAAAAGAGTTGAAGAGCGACATCATACTGCCTGTTTGAGACGCGGCCTTAATCGTTTTGGATAAACTCACGGGAAAAAATAGTTAGTTGAACATTTGCCACGTTACGTTTTCAAGTCGGGCAAGAACTCCTCTAATTTGGAGCGGTTTACCTCAAATTCCTTTTTGAAAAGTAATGGACACTGGATTAGTCTCACTTTGTCATTAACCAAGTTTAAAGCGAAGGCCAAACAGGTTAGTTCTCCACACTCTCTACAGTTGTCTCCCGGAAGCAGTTTGTAGATGTCAAGAGGTCGGGGCACCGATCTGGTGTGATAAATCGGTTTGATATGATCCCTATTCGCGTAAGTGTCATTCACAATCGCTTTCAATTCTTCGATGACCGACTTTGCTTCATTTTGATCCGCTAGCTTGGTGACTGCTATCTGTCGTGGCCTGAAGGTAATTAAGCGTCCTTCTATCTTCACGGTTAAGATCTTCTCATCGTGATTATACTGCAATCCTTTCAGAACGGTGTTGAGATAGGGGAATACCTCGCTAATGTCTTCATATAGATCCACGAGGGCGTTGACCTCTTGAGATGAAGGACAACAGTCTGAGAGAACTAACCTCACGGTATAGTTACTGAGGAACATTTTTTATCCCTCTCTTTTCTGAATAAATGCAGTTGTCCTTTCTTGGCTGCGCTGATCTCGGCAGCGAACTGATTGCGATCCCCTTAGGGGTCTCCGCTTGATTTGGCAACACGTTGGACTTAGTGCCCTGGCCTAATCACTTGACAACGTTAAACGACTGCGTCATGTTTTGCGCAATCCCCAGGTAATCGGGGTAAACGTCCTGCGTTGCTACATACAGCAACGTATAACCAGTTCTGTTAACCAAAGTGAGTTGAAGCATGCCCTGTGCGGTTGCGCTATCAAAAGTCATGAATGTAAATGTGTGCTTCTTGGCAGGATAACCCGAAAGCGTGGTATTGGTGGAGTTAAGCAGCTTGAAGTTAGTCAAATTCGTTGGCAGCGCATTCTGCGAGAAGTCGTTAAGTGTTGTCGATGTCCCTGAAAAGTCCTGAGTATAAATCGTAAACGACATACTGGGGGATCCGCTCACGTTAAAACTAACGATCTCGTAGCCTGACCCATTTTTCGCTTGCCATGATGAGGGGTGCTGTATCGAGATACCCACAGAGCGGTCCGAGTAGGTACGATATCCTGATATGTTTTTTGGAACGAACTTTGGATCCCTTGTCGCCGAAGGGACGCTTGGAGTAGGTGTGTTATCGCTGGAGGTACATCCTGCAGCGAAGACCATTGCCACAAGCAGCAGCCCGACCACGATTACTGTGGAAATATCTTTTCGCATCACTATCGCCTTCTAATCACCAAATATACTGCAAACTTTCCCCACAAGACAAACTTACAACGCCCTTATATATTCATATTTGCATATATTGATATTATTTATAGCTGTGGATTTGCACTGTTCAACTCGAAACGCCTTTGAAATCGTGATATGAAATGAAACTTGAAAATGACGCAGTGATCGCGGTCAACGGATTAACGAAACGATTCGGCACCATCATTGCCGTCGACAACGTCTCGTTTAGCGTTCCTGATTGTGACGTTTTCGGGTTTCTCGGCCCAAACGACGCGAAAAAACGACAACGATCAGGATGCTTACTGGGCTTCTTACGCCGGATGCCGGTGATGTTTAGATTGGCTTCGTGTATTTTGTAGCGTATCAAAAGCGATTGCGCGACAAAGAGCATCTATAAGCCTTTCTTACCCCTTATCTTGCTCCTCAACGCCTTTTTTGAGGTCACATCCCCGACTACAAACCCGTCAAAATCAAATTGCAGTTTATCATCAGTCGAACGAGAACTATCCCTCGCCATAATGACTCCAGATTTTTCAGAGGTCACTTCAGGTGCAGTCACTTCTATCCTTCTCGATCGCCGCGACCTTGAGATATCGCTTGACGCATTATCGTCCAAGCGATGAACAGCTTTCGGAGACTCACTTCTAAGCGGAGTACGATTGCTAAAACTGCTATCTCCAGGTCCATAGCCGTTCCCCTTGAAATGGCCATAACCGAAACGTAAGATCTGCTTAAGCAAAAAGCCTACTACGGTCAAAAGGAGCGCATAAAGCACTAGATCGCTCCAAGGATACCCACTAAAACTTTCAATAATCGCATACTTACGTGCATCAACGATGAGGTGACTGGCGCATACAGCGGTAGCTGCATAAGCTGCGATCAACGCAGTCTTTGGTCGCCGTATAAAAGGTAAGAAGGCTGTTACAAAGACGAGTGGTAAAATAGCGAGGGAATGTGAGATATCGACATCAAACGCTCGCGCCACGTCGGGCAAGAAGGCTATGAACGGCACCACGATCAAGTAACGATAATTAATGATCGGAAGGACGATGCATATGGGTAGCGCTATATGGACAAGGATTTCGTAGCGCTCTCTCGCCGGTCCATCAAACCAGAGGAGAAAAATAACCAACTCTGCAACGACAGCGACGGTTAGCTTGAGAAGATCAGCTTGAAAAGCTCGTCTCTTGTATTGCTCTCTTTGACCTGTCGGATAGTAAGAGGCCTCATAAGTGTTCATGCCGACTCTGTACCTCCAGAAAATGTGTCACTACGTTTTGCGTCAGTATCGCAAGTAAACCGTCTCAGCCTAATAGAACAAAAAACGCTGGTTTATTAGGTAGACGCCGACGATAAGAAGCACCAATCCCGCAGCTCGTTTGATCCAAATAGTATTTGCAGTCTTGGCAACGAGGGTTGAAGACACCTTCGTCGAATACGCTACGGCTAACATCGGGACAGCGAATCCGAGCGAGTATACCAGAAGGAGGAGGCCACCAGTTAGCACATCTCCACGTGCTGCGACCCACGTAAGTATCGCGCCTAACACTGCACCGGTGCACGGTAACCAGATGATACCAAGCGACATCCCGAGCAACAAACCGCTGATGACCCCTTCAGTAGGGAGGTTATACGATCGTTTCGAGACAGCATCGACAAACCCCAGTCGCGGAGCGTTATACGGCAAGTGCAAGTCAAACAACATCCACACGCCAATGGTCATCACGATGATTATGGCAATTACGTCCAGATACCCTTTGACGCTCTGAAACGCAGAGCCGAATGCGGACGCTAACAACCCCATGGCGGTGAATGACATACTGAGTCCCAGAACGATTGCGAGCGGTCGCCATTTCCCACGGTCCATCGATGATGCCATGACCGCTGGAAGTACGATAAGCACGCACGGAGAAAAGACGCTTACAAGTCCCGCCCCAAAAGCTATTAAAGGGTTTACTTCCATTTTCGTGCGTTTTCAATCGTGTTTATTAGGGTTTGCTCATCCGTTGTCCCAATACTCTTGGCGACTGCGCCATTACTTGCAATAACTACAGTCGCTGGGATGGTCGTAATGCCATAATTCACCACTTTATGAGTGGTGTCATTTGACGTGTCAACCCGCAGTATCGTAACTTCAGTTCCGTTGTACTTGGTCTCGAGGTGTGAAATGATGACTTTCATATCCGCACAGCTTTTGCAGTCGCCGCCGAAGTACAACAGGACAGGTCCCTTTTTTAAGAGAGTGGTTATGTCAGAGGGGTGCGATGTGCCTCCTACGAAGCTCAGCGTGTTTCCTGAGGTCTCGGCAGTGCAGCCGCTAATACTTATTATGAGAACGCTCAGCAAAGCTAACGCTGCTAACGTTTTTAAACTGTGATTCATTGTTTCACTTGGGTTTGCTGTGCTTGAATGAGCCAATCTGCAATCTCTTTCTTGCTTGGCAGGCGACCGAAAGCCTTGACCTCTTCATTAATGACTAGCGCAGGAACCGCCAAAACAGGGTAAGCTAATATGTCCCGCTGTTGCGTGACCTTATCCACTGTAGCGTCAATGTCTTGTTCAGCGACAACGTCGCGAACTATCTTCTCAAGGCTATTGCACCTTGCGCATCCCATTCCCAGAATCTTAACTTCCACGACGTAACCCTTTTGTGTTTACAATAACGCATTTATATATACATATTTGCATATGTAAATATTATATATAGTTGTGGATTCGCATCGTCCAAGTCGACGTGCTTTCTAAATCATGATGTGAAATGAAACAAGAACGTAAAGAAGTGATGGTGGTCAACGGATTAACGAACCGAATCAGCACCATTACCGCTGAGGACAACATCTCTTTTAGTATTCCTGACAGTCAGATTTTCGAATTTGTCGGCCCAAACGGAGCCGGGAAGAAGACGACAATCAGGATGCTCACGGATCTGCTGACGCCGGACGCCGGGGATATCTCGATTGGCGGGAAGTACGACAACGAGAGGAAACAGCATGAAAGATGATGACCGGCAGGTCCTTCTCCTTACCTGCTCTGGGATCTCTCATACGGGGCAGCTCACCACCAGGACCGGAACCTGGCTCCGTTACCGACATCCGAAACTGATTACTCGTCATCTCCATCTTACCGCCCTGAAACGTCCGCTGGAGGCGGAACTCCGGGACGAGGAAAATCTCGTCGCGGTCGATGGGTGTGAGGAGTGCTGTGTAAAAAAGAGAATGGATGCGATCGGAACGAGACCGGATGTGTACATTGTTGCAACAAGGGAAGGCATCATCAAACGCGGGATGGAAGAGGCTCGGTCCGATGAGATTGAAGCCCTCTCCCACGTCATCGTGAGAAAGACGAAACTTATGACGAGATCATAACGCGATTGTTCAAGGAATCTGAGGGGGGGTAACGAAGCATGATAACCAAAAGAGACGACAGGCGATACAGATTTGCCCTTGCCATGGACTCACATAGGACTCCGTGGGCTCGGATAGCGTTTAAGCAAGTGGCTAAAGCGCATAAATTTGATCGTAATCATGTGACTCAAATCATGCGGGCAACCGACTCTCGCGAAGTGGCATTAGAACACATCAACACATACTTTGAAGGCCAATCTCGCGTTTATTGGGCGAACGCACTTAGAATCGTATGGAAAGAGACGGGAAAAGCGTCGATCGCAGTCATGCACGACGTCCTCACCGGCAAGGTTTTTTTTAGTTATTCAGCGATCACCAAAAACCCGGTCAGAGACCCCGTCATGCGTGACGTTGCAGCGGCGTGGGATCAATTCGTCGAGGACACCATCAACGTGAAGGAGAATAAGGTCGTCAGAATAACTGATGAGACATATCGGCAAGTGCAAGACGTCATGAATCAAGGCGTCGAGGACGGAGCCACTTACTACGAGATCGGGCATCGAATTGAGTCGTATTTTAATGAGACATTGGAGGCCCGAGGCGAGACGATCTCAAGGACAGAGGTCAATTCGGCTATGAATAAGGCTATGCTGGAGGATGTGAGAGCAATGGCTCCAGATCTAAATAAGGTTTGGGCGTGTACGTTCTTGAACAGCCGTCAAGATCACATTGACGCTGACGGTCAGTCAATCCCTCAGTCAGAGCCGTTTATAGTCGGCGGGGAGGAAATGATGGAACCCGGAGACGATTCAGCAAGCGCCGATCAAATAGTCAATTGTGCTTGCACGATGTTCTTTGAGCGTCCAGAGGAAGCCCGCAAGGATCTGAGCGGCTGTTGAGTATATAAGTGACAACGACCGCGATTTCTCCTAGCTCTGCTTCCTGTCACGGCTGGTCAGTGCGCCGCCGTATCTCTTCGAGTATGGTCGGTCCGAGCAATGCCTCGGCCTCATTCTTGTAGCGCTCGTGCATGAGAGCGACGAAGATCTTGCTACCCTTGTGTGTGGTATGGATGCCGACCCGTTCAGCTCGCGTTATCAGTTCATCCATTTCCATCATTCCCAAGATCGGGAGCACGTAGTAGTGCGGCACCTCCAAAAAATCGGCGAGTCGGCGCGTCGTAGGCAGCTTGATGTGTATCGCGTCTTTAGAAAAACGCACGGAAATACTGTTGTCGATGGTGAGTAGTATCCGCAGAGCGGCGTCAAGCACGATGTTGAGGTCTAGATCGACCATACTATGCAAGGGCCATAATCACGGAGCGGCTCTAAAGGGGCTGCAAAAAGGCTACATTTGCAGTTCTGTGTGAAAAAAGATGCGGATGGACCTCTGACACGGAAATCACCGCGGCTGCAGCGTATTCAAGTCCGGCGCCCACAACGCGTCTTAAAAGAAGCCACTCTATGATTCGGAATGACTAGGACCCTTCTCCCTGCTTTTTCAACTCATCGGGCACTGGCTCCATGTAGACAACGTCAGCCCCAACGTCCTTTGCGATCTGTTCGAGTTCCAACTTCCTCAGATGGACTGCTTGAATGCGCAACTCTGTGCCCGTTACGGCAACAACCCTAAAACGGGGCTGTTTCACGCCCTTTCCGACCTTCAGTCGCTCTCTCACGTATATCTTCATTTTTTCCCTCATTCGCAATAAACACTTGGTATACCAACTGCTAACAATAACAGTTATGCATCTGCAGCTATAAGAAGCTGTCGAAGGATTGCACATGCCACGAAGACTCGGATTGGACTCAGGTATGAGGGACGAAACCCTCGTACGACGGGCGTTCTTAGAGGGGCTTGAGAAGGGCGAATCGGTGCGTATACTGCCTGAGCTCAACGTGATTAAGCTTGGCGGACACGGAACGATCGACTACGGAAAGGAGGTCGTCCTTCCGCTCGTCGATGAAATCGGCGAGGCCTCTCGCAAAAATCAGCTCCTGGTCGTCACTGGGGGCGGGGCGCGCGTGCGCCACGTGCTTGACCTAGGCGTAGATCTTGGGATGCCTACGGGACTCCTCGCCGAGCTTGCCGGCAAGGTGAGCGAACAGAACGCTATTATGCTCGCCATCTTGTTTTCAAAATACAATGGCGTCCGCATTAAACGTGAAGACCTCTTGGACTTGCCGATGCTATTCCATTTGGGTGTGCTACCGGTAATTCACGGCACGCCGCCCTATGGGCTGTACGAGCAACCGCCGAGGATTGGGAGGATTCCTCCCCATCGAACCGACACGGGCGCACTTCTCATGGCCGACGTGCTTGGCGCGAAGAACTGCATTCTCGTTAAAGATGTGACTGGGCTCTACGCTGAAGATCCTAGAATACATCCCGATGCGGAGCTCATACCTGAGATCACGGCAGAAGAATTGCTTCAGATGAATCTTGAAGACCTCGTGCTCGAGCGCGCCGCCGTGGAGCTGCTGCAATTTGCTGTCAACGTTAAAGCAATCAGAATTGTGGACGGCCTCGTCAGCGGCAACGTTACTAAGGCGCTGGAAGGGCACAACGTGGGAACCGTGATTCATGCGAAGCCCTTGCGGGATTAGAGAGCTTCAAGCCTTAAAGCTGAATTTATTGTGAGCAATTCAGACATTTATACAAATCTATCGGTGCGTTTGCTGATCCAGGCATCTAACGTCTCGAGAACGCTTTTTATGCGCTTAATGCTCTTCTCGAGTTCACACGATGGGACATGGTTAAGGAAACCGTTTGTCTCGCTTATCTAAGCGTGAAAAAGATACTAAATCCACGGCTCTTTTAGCGGCGTGCATAACAAAAAAGAGGTCAGATGACGTCCGCTACTACTCAGGAAGTTCGGTTTTTAGCAAAATGAGCCTGTCGCCTACAGTCTTGATGAAACCGCTCAATTCGTGCAGCAAGGTATCCAGTCCGGCAACGTCATTTTGCTCGCGCTTCAGAAGTCTGACCATGTAGTCGAGGTCCGCGAACTCGGCCGATAGTTCTCCGAGCTTGTCCAATAAGTCGTCATATGTGACAGTTGCTACAAGCTCTATCCTCCCTTCATTATTGAATTGAGGTGCAATGGCAGTTCGTATGTCCATTCGTGTGATTTATGTGCTTAGCTGGCGAAAAGAAGGTCGCCCTTCGCGTCTGCGCGGGCGTTCCCTTAACTACATTTTTACAAACAGCTTGCCTTTGCCCTTCTCACCGTGATCTCCATCTAGAACTTGGAACGTTGTCAGCACTCCGTCGATTTCAACCTCTTCAGTTCCATTCGGCGAGAAACCAGGCATCATGGCTCCGATTTTTCCGAGCACGTAGATATGTCCGAAGTTCATAAAAGCACCGACGCGTCCCGGCGAGTTTCCGTGGATAATAATCCTGGGAGGGGTGTCTTTCCGTCCAATGCCCTTGCCCATGTGAATCCCTGCATTGATGCCGACGTCGCCTTTGACGGTAATCGTGCCGCCCATCATGTATTCTCCGACGCTTTGACCTGCGTTACCGTTCACTACGATGTTTCCACCTTTCATACCGCGCCAGTCGCCGCGGTACGAGGCGCCAAGGTAGTCAAATACGTTCCCTTCGAAGAGGATATCACCACCCTCCATCTGAATAGCGCAAAAGGCATCAGCATCTCCTTTTACCCGTATTCTTCCGCCTTTCATCCAGGCGCCACAGTACATGTCAACGTCGCCTTTGCAAAGCACAGCTCCGGCTGTCATAAATGCCCCGATGTACTTGACACGAGGAACGTCGCCTGCTACAATGATCCCTTGGTCTTCTATCGAGTCTGCTACTTTCCCTGAGATAGCGAAAAACCGCACGAGCGGCCACTGTGTATTTCCTTCTAGAACTGGCAACTGCGCAATTTCTTCAAGGGTTTTGCCGTAAACAGCATCAGGTGCTATCACTGGTGCTTCGAGTACCAGGTAGTCGACGTCGTCTTTTGGTGTCAGCGTTAAGCGGTCCATTTGCGATTCTCCTCCCACTTTGGTCTTGCCCGTTTGGTATAGTACTTTTTCATGAGTTCTTCAGGTCCGAGCACAGGGCCGCTCGCCTTCTCAATTTGAACCTGCAAGTTTTTGTATCGAGGACTGCCCGTTGATTCCGTTACCGGGGTTACGACGATGTTCGCCCATGGACCACGGGGGATCCAGATCTCTCCTCTTTGCTGCCTATCGGTTTTTTTTGCCCTGAGGATGACGCTGTCGCCGTACTCGTTGGTGACTTTTACAACCCACGGTTTGCCTAATTCCTCAAAGTCTTCAGGGTTAATATCGCAATACGCCGCTTCTTGCGTATATTCGTCAGTGAACTTGCGCCCGCCTTTGATGACGGCACCCTGAAATGCGGTGCTGCCGGTATTTAGAATTATATCCAATCCACTCTCCTCCTGCATCATTAAACGGCTCTGGATACGAGCTTATCTAGACGTTGTCCAAACTCGTCGTCAGTTAGTGGCGTCGTCTGAGGCTTCGCCTGCGTCGCTTCTTCCTTTGCTTTTTCGCGTGCTTCCAGTTTCTGTATAATGGCATCTCGCAACTGTGTACACGTGTCTTCATTTGACTTCGTGAAGTCAAATGGCGGATCGCAGAAGCTTCGAGCGTAGATCGGCACGTTGTCCATCCGATAGAAAGTGCCCTCACACTCCATCGCGTCTAAAACACCTGGTAGCACGACGTCGCTAATGAATGCTTGGGGTCCCTCCGCAGTTTCTATGGAGACAACGGGAATCTCGCACATCCTCTCGACAGCTATTTTCGGTAAATGAGCCGCCAGATCGGCGCACATGCAGAACAACGCGTCGACTTCGCCCCTCCGAAGTGCATCAACGCACGAGTACTCGCCCGGCTGATAACGTGGCGCCCCGGTCGAGAAGTCGACGGCGTATGGAAATCCATGTGACCAATTAAGGACTTGATTGAACCCTGTGACGTTGCAATGCCCTCTGTTTGCCAGGATCACGAACTTGCCGGTTTTGTTACCGAGCTGCGTCAACCGCATCGCCATTGATGCGTTGTAGTGTTTGCCGCGGGTGCTTGCGATGCCTAAACCGACCCAGATCACTCCAAAACGTGCCTCTTTTACCATTTCTGCCGCTTTGTGTATATCCTCACGGCTGATACCGGTTATTTCTGTAAAGGATTCGTGCGGCTCAAATCCGTTGAGAATCGTCATAATCGCACTGAGCACCTCGAAATCGGTGCCTGGCTTGAGCTGCAGGTGAAGGTCTGCGTGCTCAGCTGTGGTCGAGCGCCTTGGGTCGACGACGACCACCTTTCTCCCATAGCGACCCTGTTCTGCGAAGAAACCGCGTACGAATATCGAATGGCGGCTTAAGTGCCTCGGGTGGGAGTCTTCTGGGTTGGCACCCCAGTAGATATCGAGATCCGCTCTATTTCGGGTTTCACCGAGTGTGCATCCGGATTGCCCCACGTCTTGCATGGCCATTACTGTCGGCCCGTGGCAGATCGTCGCGTTACCATCAACCAGTCCACCTAACATCTCAGCGATCTCGATGGCTACTGCCATAGCCTCTGTGGTCGTTTCGCTTCCCACGAAAAAGAACGGTCGTTTCGCATTTACGAGAAACTCAGCTGCTTTGTCGATAGCCTCGCTCCACGGGGCCTCTTTTCCTTCAATTAGAGGCTTGGTAATTCGGTGACTGCTTCGAAGCTCCTTGAACTTCGCATCACCCATAATGCAGGCATTTCGCGTAACGACGGATAAGTCATCAAGTTCGACTTCAATGTCGTCGCATGCTATGCCGCACACGGGGCACGTCACGTCCGTGCACGTTAATTTATCGCCAGTTCTTGTTATTACGTTTGCTTCAGAGCTCATTTAGCACCTCAATTCGCATTGTTTGGCCTCATTCGGATTGTAGCAACTTAACGGCAGAGTGCGCGACTTTGTCTCCGTTAATTTTGAAGCTAAGCTATTCAAAGCCATGCGAATTATGCCTCTGCGCTAGGGATATTACTTTATTATAATATCGTTACGTTATAGCATCTGTAAAACGTAAAATATAAAAGTATCGTTATAATGAATGGAGTATATCACTATTTGCTCTGCAGGCGGAACTGAACTATGAGCATGACACTCAAAGAACTTGAAGCGTTGATGGATCGAAATGGCATAGAAGAGAGAATTCGCCAGTATGTGCGGCAATGCATATCTTTCCATAATTGGGCTGCACCTGGCTTGCTCATCGGAGTGTTTATGGTCGATTTAGCACTCGAAAAGCTAGGGGCTACGTCAAACGATAAGCTTTATGCGGTGGCCGAAACGTCGAAGTGCGCACCAGATGCGGTGCAAGTAGTAACGCACGCCACCGTAGGCAATCATCGGCTACGGATAATCGAATCAGGGCGCTTTTCTATAACGCTGAATAGACCATCCTCAGAGGGAGAAGCTGAGGGGATACGAGTTTATGTTGATGCAGCCAAAATCAAAAACTATCCGCTTCTTAATCAATGGTACACGAATGATCCTGCTTTCAAACATGTGACCGATAAGGACGTGATCTACGACGACATCCTACGGGGAGGTCGACGCATCTTATCGTGGGAGCCGGTGAGGGTTAAGGTGCCTCCAAAGGGGCAATGGGAATCCGTAACGTGTCCGGTTTGTAATGAAGTAGTGCCTGATAACTTGCTTAAGAATGGCACATGCGTAACCTGTGCAGCAACAAGCTATTATGAATAATCGCCTTAGGCTCGAGAAGCAGCTCCCTAAACAACTCTCTTGCGCATTATATCGAACTGCGCCGTCGTTGAAGTGATGTCGGCAACCGCAAAACGAAACATTTCGACTTCAATTTTTTTGAAAAAGAACAGTGTGATGGACCTCGATATGTCTCCTGAGGAACAGGATACGATAAACGTAGTGATACAATGATAATATCGTTTAACGTATGAGTAGAAGAAACATATCACGGCTTCTAATTTCTTTTTAAGCTTCTTTTGAGGTTAATGGCTCAATAAGAAAGACGATTGAGCAGACAAAGTATTTGTTTGAATGTTATCCTATGATAATAACGAATTTATAGTTTGGCGCAAAAGACTTAGCTATCTGCTTTTAGCTTCGGTTGCTGCTGTTTAGCTTGAGGCAGATTTACTCTGGAGGAAATCGCATGGATTTACAATACGTGCCGACAACGTGCCCCTACTGTGGGGTCGGCTGCGGACGCGTTGGCAGTGAATGATTTGTTTGTTAGACGCAGTGCCGTAAAAAATTAAAAAAAATCGCAGTTGTGGCAAACGGATTAATTAGTCAATCTTGACAATATGCCCCGTCTTATCGTAGGTCTGTATGCCCGATGGCAAGCGTGAGGCGAACTCCTCGGATTGTAGTGCTTGAAGGAATCGTTTTAGCGGGAGCTCCTCTAAGCGGTCTAACGGTATCACAAAATCATACTCTTCATCTGCGAGCGGGTGAAACGCTAATCCGTTCAAATCAGCGACAGGCTTGATTCCTATACCGGCGTCCGCTTTCCCCAATTTCACTGCAGAGGCTACTGCACTGTGCGTTCGCGCCTCATAGTCATAGCCTTTAATAGACTGGGTCAATGCGTCAAACTCTAGCCCGCGCGTTGTTGCGACCTGCTGTAACAACGTGTCCGTTAGCACACGAGTTCCGGATCCGGCATTCCGGTTTATGAACTGCCTTTCTGTGAGACCGTCAAGTGAGACCATCTCCCCTTTTCGAGTGATAATCCCTTGTTGCCGCAAGTAGCCCTTAACCAGCGCAACGTCGTGTAATCCGAACTCTTTAACAAACGGGAGGTTGTACTCCCCCGAGGCACTCAGGAGATGAGTGCCGGCAATATCCGCAATACCCTTACGGACAGCAACAAGCCCTCCTTGAGAACCGACGTTGACGGCTTTTACGTGCGCAGCAACGTCTTCAATCATCTGAAAGAGGATGTCTACCCCTAGATCGTGGCTCCCGATAAACATTAGGTCTGTCAGCTCAAATTCTCCGAAAAGAGTGACCTCAACTTCTGTATTTTCATCAACAATCTCTGTATGCTCGGGGATTTCAAGAAATCCATCAGACAGGAGCGTGGTTATCGCGTCAGAGCTCGCTAAAACAGGGTAAGCTACGCTGCGAACGAGGTTCACCGGGAGCAGTTGATGTCGTGGCTCTGAGTGGACCTCAATTCCAAGTCTCGCACGGACCTTACGTGATGGCTTCGCTCCCCCTCTTATGAACGGATCTATGAAGACATAGTAAACCATGAGCGCTGAGACGGGGTATCCTGGTAGGCCGAAGAACGGTTTACCTTCAAGCTCTGCGATGATGAGTGGCTTTCCAGGTTTGATGCTCACGCCGTGTGCGAGAAGCGTTCCTTTTTCGGCAATACGATATACTACGTCACCTTGTCCCGCTGACGTACTTCCAGAGGAGATCACCATGTCGCATTCGTTAAGTGCGTCTGCTATTACGCGCTCTATCTGATCGATGTCGTCTCTGACGATTCCGTAGTAAAGTGGTTTCCCACCGCTCGCTTCGACTGCCGCCCCCACTGAATAAGTATTGACGTCATAGATCTTGCCGGGTGTCAGAGCGGATCCAGGAGGCACGACCTCATTGCCGGTCGCAAGAATGCCCACCCGTGGCGGTTCGAAGACATTTACATCGTGACAACCAATCGTTGCCAAGGCTCCGATCTCTCTTTCGGTGAGAACCGCTCCGCGGCGCAGCACAAGCTCTCCGGCCATCACGTCAGAGCCAGCTGATATTACGTTTTCATGGATGGTAACCGGTTTTTTTATCGCGATGCCCGTTGCTTCGATATCGACGTGTTCGACCATGACTTCAGCGTTGGCGCCCTTGGGCATCATCGCACCAGTGGCAATTTCGACAGCCTGCCCGGAATGCAACTCAAATTTAGGTAAGACGCCAGCTTCAACGGAACCTAAGAGCGGCAGTCGCACCGGTGCGTCTTCTCGAGCGGAATAGGTATCGCGCGCGATTAGAGCGAATCCATCCATAGCCGCCCTATCGAAGGACGGAACGTCAACGCGTGATGTGACGTTTTCAGCGAGGGTTCGCCCCAAAGCACGCTGCAACGCCACCTTTTCTGTTCTGCGAACTAGCGCAAGTCTCCTAATGATCTCGTGGGCCTTTTCGACGCTTATTAGCTCTCTGAACTCTTTTCGTGTATCCATAAGCACCCGGTGGTCAGTCAAATAGAACAACCTCTACCCGTTGGCCCTCATCGTACCCTTCGACGTTTTCGGGAATGATGACGAATCCGTCTGCTTTAGCCATCGAGCTGAGTATGCCCGATCCCGATACCATAATGGGTTCAACGCGTTCGTTCCGCATCGCTACGCGCGCATACGTTCGTGAACCAGGTTTACCGGTTAGCTTGCTAGTCAGCGTGCCAGTCTTTGTCCGCTCAAATTGCCGTTCGACGTGGGCGAGTCGATGGATCGCCGGCTTGGCAAACGCGTATGAAGCGACAAGACAAGCGACCGGAAACCCGGGCAGACACGCTATGGGCGTATCCTCAACAAAACCGAGCGCCGTGGGTTTTCCAGGACTGATCGCTATCCCGTGTACCAAAAGCTTGCCAAGCTTCTGCACCGCCTCAGGAACGAGGTCACGAATCCCAACGGATGTTCCTCCGGTAGTTAGTATGAGGTCGGCATCCGTCTCCCGCAGCAACGCGGCTTCAATGAGCTCCCGGACGTCAGGAACGATATTCCGGTAGCGGTAGCGTGCACCCCACTGTTCAACGAGGAGCGCGTTCATAAGGCCGTTTGTTTCGACGACCTCTCCTTCTGCGGGTTTACCTCCAACGAGCTCTTCTCCGGTCGGTATGATCGCGACGTCTGGTTGCCTATAGACGGTCACGTCTGGGACGTCAAGGGAAGCAAGCAGGCCGATATCTGCGGGCCGCATGCGATGACCGGGGGAAAAAATGAGCTCACCGCGACGTACGTCCTCGCCCTTGAGACCAACGTTTTCGAACGGATGGGCCTGCGCCCTAATCTCAGCGACGTCATCGAGGCGTTCGACGTCTTCTACCATCACCACGGCATCGGCATGGTCCGGCACTTTGGAGCCGGTATGCACCCGAGAGACCACGCCACGTCTCACGTCATCACCAATTTTGAGGGCAACCGGAGAACGCTGGCTTGCCCCTAACGTATCGTCGGCAATGACCGCATAACCGTCCATCGCAGCCCGCCGATAGTTAGGTTCGTCTCGTGGCGCTATAATCTGGCGGGCAAGCACCCTCCCTCTGGCCTCTCGAATGGGCGACACCTCGGTGTCGTCGATAGGCACGATGGCTTTGAGGAACCTATCCAAAGCCACGTCAAACGGCGTTCGTGTTTTAAATATCATCGTTATGTGTCTTGAATATCATCGTTACGGTTAAGTGTGCACGTGCGCTATTATACCTTACGAGCATGAGACTAACATGAGAATCAGACCGCGATTCAAGCTGTGGTTTGTCGGTGAAGATGAGGAATACGTTTTCGGCCTTGGCACGATGCGGCTTCTTGCCGAAATTGAAAAACTTGGCTCTATAAGCGCCGCGGCACGCGAGCTGAGGATGTCATACCGTTACGCTCTAGAACGCATAACTATCGTTGAAAATCGGCTCAGTCGTCAACTTGTTGATAGGACGCGAGGCGGAAAAGATGGGGGAGGGGCCAAACTGACAGCGTTTGGTTATGAGCTTCTAGAGGATTACCGTGGCATGGAAGGTTCGTTGAACCAGCTCACGAAATGGTACGTTGACCTCAGTGATTGATAGTCGTCCGATTTAGCCGCCTTAATCAGGAGGAAAGATCGCGACTTCATCGCCGTCTGATAGAATCGTAGCAAGCGCTTCCATATCGCGCATGTTCTTGCCGTAGATTAGGATCGTGATGTATGGGCGCCACCTCTGTTTCTTCAATAGGCACGATGGCTTTAAGAAATATATTCAAAGCCGCTCGAATGGAGTTCCTGTTTTGAATTTCATCGTTATGGGTTAAGTGTGCACATGCGCTATTATTTCTTACGAGCATGAGAATCAGACCGCGATTCAAGCTGTGGTTTGTCGGTGAAGATGAGGAATACGTTTTCGGCCTTGGCACGATGCGGCTTCTTGCCGAAATTGAAAAACTTGGCTCTATAAGCGCCGCGGCACGCGAGCTGAGGATGTCATACCGTTACGCTCTAGAACGCATAACTATCGTTGAAAATCGGCTCAGTCGTCAACTTGTTGATAGGACGCGAGGCGGAAAAGATGGGGGAGGGGCCAAACTGACAGCGTTTGGTTATGAGCTTCTAGAGGATTACCGTGGCATGGAAGGTTCGTTGAACCAGCTCACGAAATGGTACGTTGACCTCAGTGATTGATAGTCGTCCGATTTAGCCGCCTTAATCAGGAGGAAAGATCGCGACTTCATCGCCGTCTGATAGAATCGTAGCAAGCGCTTCCATATCGCGCATGTTCTTGCCGTAGATTAGGATCGTGATGTATGGGCGCCA
>Ga0209748_1000307_pt1 | contig 27485 bp, 22 predicted proteins | sample BarGraIncu00421A_FD_185490 | JGI IMG/M metagenome (GOLD analysis project Ga0209748, IMG submission 185490) | Arctic peat soil microbial communities from Barrow, Alaska - Barrow Graham LP Incubations 004-21A (SPAdes) (version 2) | ecosystem: Environmental > Terrestrial > Soil > Wetlands > Peat... | reverse complement strand
GCCTCGCGCGGATGACCACCGTCTTGTCCTCCTCGGAGAGCTCCTCGATCCCGAGGATGGCGATCAGGTCCTGCAGCGCGCCGTAGCGCTGGAGGTACGCCTTCGTCCGACGCGCGATATCGACGTGCTCCTCGCCCACCGCCCACGGCTCGAGGAGCTGCGACGTCGACTGGAGCGGGTCGATCGCGGGGTAGAGCCCCTGCTCGGCGATGCGCCGGGAGAGGACGACGGTCGCGTCGAGGTGCGAGAACACCGCGGCCGGCCCCGGGTCGGCGAGGTCGTCCGCCGGGACGTAGACCGCCTGCACCGAGGTGATCGCACCATCGTCGGTCGAGGCGATGCGCTCCTCGAGCGTCCCGACCTCGGTGAACAGCGTCGGCTGGTAGCCGACCTCGCTCGGGATGCGCGCCCGCAGGAGCGAGACCTCCAGACCCGCCTGCACGTACCGGTAGATGTTGTCGTAGAAGAGCAGGACGTCGACGTGCTCCTCATCGCGGAAGTACTCGGCCGCGGTCAGGGCGCTGTACGCGATGCGGAACCGGGCGCCCGGCGGCTCGTTCATCTGAGCGAAGAACAGCACCGCGCGCTCGAGCACGCCCGCCCGCTTCATCTCGAGCCACAGGTCGTTACCCTCGCGCGTGCGCTCCCCGATCCCGCCGAACACGGAAACGCCCTTGTGCTCGCGGCCGACGTTGCGGATGAGCTCCATGATGACGACGGTCTTGCCCACACCGGCTCCGCCGAACATGGCGATCTTCCCGCCCCGCGGGAAGGGAGTCAGCAGATCGATCGCCTTCAGACCCGTCTCGAAGACGTCCGGGAACGTCCTGATCCGCGCGTAGGGCAGGGGCGGACGATGGACCGGATTGCGCTTGAACGAGGCGACGGGGCCGCCCCCGTCGATGGGGTCCCCGATCACGTTCAGGAGCCGGCCGCGGATGCCGGGGCCGACCGGGACCGTGATCGGCTCGAACATGTCGTAGACGCGCGTCCCGCGGCGCAGCCCGTCGGTGGAGTCGAGCGCGATCGTTCGCAGCAGTCCGCCACCGAGCAGCTGGACCGCCTCGAGCGGCAGTCCCCGGACACGGTCTCCGGCGCGCAGGAGGTTGCCGAGAGCGGGCAGCTCGCCCTTGAACGCGACATCCACCACCGGCCCCATGACCTGGTAGACGGCGCCCTCGCACGACTCCCGCTCGAGCTCCTCCAGCAGTTCGGCCAGCGCGGCGTTGACGATCTCGTCCCGCGCGACGCCTCGGGCCGGAGCGGCGCCTCCCGGCTCGGGCTCGTATCCGTTGCCGCCCATGGTCCGCCTCCTCCCTACGCGTTCGAGCCGGCCTCGGCGTGCTCGCCTTCGCGGAGCGCGCTGGCGAACAGCACACCGAGGAGGTCACCGGTTATGACCTCGCGGCGCAACCGGTTGTAGGCGACCGTGAGCTCCTGCAGCGAGCGGTCCGCGCGCTCGGTCGCCTCCTCCATCGTGATCATGCGCGCGCCCTGCTCGGCGGCGTACGACTCGAGCAGCACGTCGAAGACCTGGAGCCGCAGGAAGATCCCGAGCAGTTCGCCCAGGATCGACCCGATATCCGGCTCGTAGAACCAGCGGGGGACGCGAGCGACCTCCTCGCCGTCGGGGGCAGGGGATCCGCCCTCGAAGACGAGAGGGAGCAGCCGCACGACGTCGGGGTACCGCCGGAGCGGCGAGTAGAAGCGCGTGTAGGCGCACCAGACCTCGTCGGCCTCCCCCGAGAGGTACACGCCGGAGAGACGGCCGCACAGTTCATCGACCTCATCGGCGGTCACTCCCGCGCGGGGCCACCCCGCGGCTCCGACGACATCCGCCTTCGTCCGGCGCCGCAGGTACTTCTCCCCCTTCAACCCCTTCGCGTAGGCCGCGACCGCCACCCCTTCCGCGAGACGCGAGCGGACGAACTCGCCCGCTTCGCGGTCGATCGCGGAATTGTACGCGCCGCACATCCCGCGGTCGCCCGAGATGTGCAGGAGCAGCACGCGCCGGACCTCCGGGTGCGGTTGCAGGAACGGTGAGAGGGTGACGACGTCGACGCCGGCCGCAGCCGCGGCGGCCTGCTGACGTCGTACCACGGCACGCATGCGTTCCGCGTACGAACGCACGCCCGCTGCGCGCTCTCGCGTACGCGAGAGCTTCGCGGAGGCGACGGTGGCGAGTGTGCTCGCCACCGAGCGGATGCTGCGCACCGTGGCTGTGCGCCTGCGGACCTCGACAAGCTTCTGCATCGCTACGTCACCGCCCCGGAGGACATGGGCCCGGCGACCGCCGGTCCCATGTCCGGCACGGCCGCGTCCGGCATGTCGCCGGGCGCGGCCGTGCCGGCGGCGGGGGGCGTCCCGCCAAGATTCGGGCGGCGCCGCTCGAGGAAGGCCGCGATCACGGCGCGCAATGCCGACTCGACCTCGGCTGTGACCTCGGATGCCGTACGGATGACCGCCATCGCCTCAGGCTGTTGCACGTCCGCGTACTCGAGAAGCTCGCGTTCCATCGCGCCCAGGTCCGCGACGTCGACCGCGTCGAACAACCCCTCCACGACGCCGAAGAGAATGAGGACCTCGTGCTCGAGCGCCAGCGGCGCGTGCTGTGCCTGCTTGAGCAGCTCCCGGCAGCGCTCGCCGCGCGTGAGCTGCTCCAGCGTCGCGGCGTCGACCTCGGCGCCGAACTTCACGAACTGCGCCATCTCCTGGTACTGCGCGAGGTCGATCCGCAGGCGGCCGGCGACCTGCTTCAGGACCCGGGCCTGCGCCGTGCCGCCCACACGGGAGACCGACAGCCCCACATCCATCGCGGGGCGCGTGCCCTCGTTGAAGAGGGCGGTATCGAGCATCATCTGACCGTCGCTGATCGAGATGACGTTCGTCGGGATGAACGCGGACAGGTCGCCCGCGAGCGTCTCCACGATGGGAAGTGCCGTCAGCGAGCCGCCCCCGCGCTCGTCCGAGAGGCGCGCGGCGCGCTCGAGCAGTCTGGAGTGCACGTAGAAGATGTCGCCGGGATACGCCTCGCGGCCGACCGGTCGCTTGAGGAGCGCCGACATCTCGCGGTAGGTCACGGCGTGCTTGGAGAGGTCGTCGTAGACCACGAGGGCGTCGCCGCCCTGCTCCATGTAGTACTCCCCCATGGCGCAGGCGGCGTACGGGGCGACGTGCCGGAACGCCGGGGGCTCGTTGGGCAGCGCGACGACGATCGTCGTGAAGTCGAGTGCGCCGCCCTCGGCCAGGGAGGTGACGACCCGCTCGACCGACGAGGCCTTCTGCCCGATCGCCGCGTACACGCACGCGACGCCCGTGTCGCGCTGCGACAGGATGGTGTCCACGGCGATGGTCGTCTTGCCGATCTTGCGATCGCCGATGATGAGCTCGCGCTGCCCGCGACCGAGCGGCACAAGAGCGTCGATGACCTTCATGCCGGTGTGAAGCGGCACGTTCACCGGCTGCCGCTCCACGACGCCGGGCGCCTTGCGCTCGATTGGCAGGTACGCCTTCGGGACGATCGAACCCTTACCGTCGATGGGCAGACCCAGGGCATTCACGATCCGGCCGCGCAGCGCCTCCCCGACGGGCACGCGCAGCAGGTGGCCCGTGCGGACAACGTCCCCGCCTTCCCGGATACCCTCTTCCGGACCGAGGAGCAGGCACCCCACGCGGTCGCCGAGCAGGGTGAAAGCGATCCCGAAGATCCCGCCCGCGAACTCGACGAGCTCCTGGGACCCCACGTCGCGCAGGCCCGTGACGGTGGCGATCCCGTCGCCGACCTCCGCGACGCTGCCCGTGTCGAGCAGCTCTTCGACCGAGACCTCGGGCTCGGTCGAAGTGAGCATGTCACGCAGGTACTCGTAGGTGTCCTGGGGCGTCGGCAGCTCCCCGTTCTCGACCCGCTCGACCGCCGAGCGCTGGATGCCTGCCACCCACTTCGAGCGCGGGTCGAGCACGACCCGATGCTCCTCGCCGACGAGCAGGATCGCCCCCGCGTCCATGGTGGGGTTCACCTTGACGTCGACATGGATCTCACGCTCCGCAACGGCCGAGAGCACTTCCGTGAGCCGGCGCACGAGGGTCTCGTCGAGGTAGACCTTGCTCAGCAGCACGACCCGCGAGCCATCGAGCTCCTCGAACGCGCGGCGCAACGCCGCCACGTCGAGACCCGCCTGCACCGCCACGACGACCGCGCTGTCACGGCGCTCCGCCGTCATCGCGCCACCGCCGGACCCGGTCGCTTCTCGAGGGCGTCGTCGAGCCGCTCGATCTCGGAGGAAACGATGTTCTGGATCAGCTGCCGCTGCTCCTGCGGGGAGAGACCCTCGTTGAGCAGCCCGCGCGTGGCCTGGGCGACGACGCCGACCAGCCGGTCGCGTACCTCGATGGCCATCTCGGCCCGCTCCTCGTCGATCACCTGCCGCGCGCGCGACCTGATCGTGTCGGCCTCGGCGTCCGCGGCACGACGCTGGTCCCGCCGGGAGGTGCGCGCGCTCGCTCTGGCCTCACGCAGGATCGCGGCCGCCTCGGCTCTCGCCTCGGCCAGTGCTGTGGCCGCGCGTTCGCGCGCCTGCGCGAGCGTCTCCTCGGCGTGCGCGGCGCGGTCGACACGCTCCTCGATGCGGCGGCGGCGCTCGACGAGCATGTTCGCGACCATGCCCCTGCGCTTCCCGAACCCCAGCGCCACCACGTACACGATGCCGAGAAGGACGGCGAACTGGACGACCTCGATGACGAACTTGCCGGGGTCGGCCCCGATCTCCTTCGCGATCTCCTGGAGGACCTCGGTCATCGTGCGCCCCCTCCCCTAGTGCACGCGCCGCGCGAGCAGCTTGTCCACCGCGGCGACGACCGCATCGGGCTCCGACCGTCCGAGCACCTTGCCGCAGGCGAGCGAGACGCACTCGATGGCCTGCTCCCGCAGCGAAGCGACCTCGGTCTCCCGGGCCTCGGCGATCTCCGCGCGCCCCTGCTCGAGCGCCGCGGACGACTCCTGCATGGCGGCGTCCACCACCGTGCGGCGGTAGGCATCGTCCTCCTCCCGGGTGAGCCGGAGAAGCTCGTCCGCCTTCTCCCGGGCCTCCGTCACGAGTCGCAGCGCCTGCGGCTCCGCCGCCGCAACCACGGCCCCGGCCTCGGCGATCACGGAATCGGCGGCCTCCAGACGCGACTCGCGCTCCTCCATGACGCGCACGTAGGGCGAGAAGAACACCCGGCGCAGCGCGAAGAACGTTGCCACGACGATACCGATGATCGCCAGTATCACCGGGATCTGTATCTGGTCGATCGGGTTCAGACCGTTCACGGTCCCTCCCCCTCCCCGACTCCCGCCGACATCACGCCGGGCGCAGCGTCAGACGACGATCTTGCCGGCGAGAACGAGCGTGACTACGAGCGTGTAGATGGCCAGCGCCTCGACGAGCGCCATGCCGATGAGCATCGCCGTGAACAGCTGCGGCGCGATCTCCGGCTGGCGCGTCATGCCGTCCAGAGCGGTCACCGAGATGCGTTTCATCGCGAACGACGCTGTGACCGCCCCTGCCGCGATCGGCACGATCGCCACCAGCGCCATGAGCACGGTGTTCATGATCCGGCCTCCCTTCCTTCACGGTCCGGGACCGACATCGGCCCCGGTCGTCTCCGACGCCCTTGTCAGACGGGTTCGGCCCGCTTGCCACCGAGCCAGCGGCGCCGGGCCTTCTTCGGACGATCGTCACGATGCATCGCACCGGCGAGGAAGCTCGCCGTGAGCAGGGTGAACACGAGCGCCTGCACGAACGAGGGGATCAACCCCAGCACGTGCAGGATCAACGGGATGCCGACGGGCACCACCGCGGCCACGAGCACCAGCGTCATGTACTCGCCTCCGATGTTGCCGAACAGTCGCAGCGACAGCGAGAGCACGTCGGTGAGCTCGCTGACCCACTGCATCGGGTTCGGCCAGAACAGGTGCTTGATCGCGCCCGCCGGTCCTTTGAACCGGGTGACGAGCACGAGGTTGCCGATGACCGCACTCACGGCGAGCGCGAGCGTCACGCTGAAGAACGAGGTGGGCGGCCGGTTCACCACCGGCAGGGGGAGCAGGACGAACAGGTTGCACAGCAGGATGAAGAAGAAGAACGTCCCGAGGAACGGCGTGACGGTCTGCACGACCGAGTCGCGGTCGTACCCGTGCGCAACCGCACGCGCCTTGTTCAAGAAGAAGTCGATGGCGAACTCGCCGACGACCTGGCGCCCCTCGGGCACCCCGGACGTGAGCGCGGTCCGGCTCAGGAACCAGCCCAGGCCGACGAGCGCCCCGGCGACGATGAGCGCGTTCACGATGACGACCAACCCGGTGCTGTCCACCGCCCACAAGCTCCCCGACATCGCTCTCACACCTCCCCTCTTGGACAGTCCGCTATCCGCCGGACCGGTGCGGCCGGAACGTGTGCCACGCGGCCGCGGCCGAACCGGCGGTCGCGATCGTCATGTCGACCGTGAGCACGCCAGCGACCGCGCCCCACAGATCCAGCAGCGCCGGGAGGAGGACCGCAGCAACCAGCAGGACCGCCTTCACCGTCAGGCGGAACAGGAAGGTGTTCAGGAGGGGACCGCTCGCGAGCGCTTCATGCGCGTCGATGTCGCGCGTGCGGCGCAGCGCCCATGCCAGTGTGCCGATGTCGACGCCGGCGCCGAGCGCACAGCTGATCCCGAACCGCGCATCATGGGTGAACGCGCTGCCCACGATGGCGGCCGCGACGGCGACCGGCACGGACCACCGGGTCACGTCGCGCAGCAGGCCGAGCGAGTAGAGAGCGTCGCCGTGCTCCCCGGTCATCGCAGCCACCGCCCTGACTCACATCTCGTCGCGAAGGCGGTACACGTCACGTACCGCCATCACCAACGCGAGCAGGAGGCCGGCGCCCGTGAGGTACGGGAACCAGCCCAGGAACCGGTCGGCGAGATACCCGAGAAGCGCACCGGCCGCGGTGTACGAGGGTATGAGCGACCACACAGCGATGACTCGCAGGAACTCGCGTGGGATCAGGTCGCCATGCTCGTGTTGTGCGGGCCCCCCGGCGGTACCCGGACCGTCGCCACCCTCTGCCATGGTGAACGCCCCCCTCGCGGGGCTCGTCCTGAGCGGTCGGGCGCCTGCAGCGTCCGGCAGGTCAGGCCCGCACCTCGCCGGTTTCGGACCGGCATGGCACCGGTCACAAGACTACTTTCCCCCTCGCCGGAGAACTAAGCCGGCGCTGCGCTCACTCGTAGGCGATGGCGTCCCGTACGGAGACCTGCGACGCGCGGTATGCCGGGAGCAGGGACGCCGCCGCCGAAATCGCCGAGACGATGACCAGCCACAGTCCGACCGCCTCCCACGAGAACGCGTAGGTGAGCGGCACCCCGATCGCCGTCTGCAGCAGCAGCACGAGCGCCCAGCTCATCGGGAAGGACAGCACCACTCCGCCCGCCCACGACAGGAGTCCGACCACGAACCCCTCCGTGACGAACACCCGGAAGATCGACCCGTGGCTGGCGCCGACCGCGCGCATGACACCGATCTCCCGCGTGGACTCCAGCACGTTGATGATCATGGTCCCGACCAGACCGATCACCCCGACCGTCGCGAGGATCACCGCCATGATGACGAGGAAGGTCACCAGGATCCCGAGTTGACTGGCGAAGGCGTCGGACATGCGCGCCTGGCCCTGGACGCCCGTGACCAGCAGCCCGAGCTCGCTGAACCTTCGCTCGAGGCGGTCGCCGGTCGCGTCCTGGTCGGCCAGCGAGTGCGACGACGTCCGCACCATCAGCCGCGTGATCGAGCCCGACAGCGACAGCCGGCTGTCGAGGTCGTCGACGTCCGCGAAGAACACCGAGCCCATCAGCTGGCCGCGCGCCACCCCCACGATGGTGAACACGCAGTCGACGCCACGGACCTTGAGCGACACCGAGTCGCCGACGGCAAGGTTCTCGTCCTTCACGACGTCGGTGTTCACCACCACGCTGCCCCGCTCCCCCGCCTGGAGCCACCTGCCCTCCACCACCTGGGGCGTGATGAACGTGGTCGCGGGCGGAAGTCCGATGACCGAGAGCGCCTCGTTCTCCGTCCCGTCGCCGCGCTTCAGCGACGCAGCGGCGACGACCCAGCCCTCGGAGCCGGTGACACCCGTGACCTTGGCCGCCTCGCGCTCGGCGAGGCGCGCGTTCACCGGTTCCGCGAACGTGATCTGCGAGTCGTAGTGCCACCACGACGACATGTCCGCCACGGTGGCGAGTATCGAGGCACGGACGCTGCCCACGCTCATCACGACGGCGGAGGCGAGGACGAGCGTCGCCAACGTCATCGCGAGCCGCCCCTTGCGCAGGAACGTGTTGCGCAGCGCGAGCGCTACGGGCCGCGGGAGCCCGCGGATCTTGCCGAGAAGCCGATCGATCGGACCGTGCCCGAAGTTGCTGCCGCTCATGCCCGTCGCGTTGAGGGCCTTCACGACCGACATGCGCGTTCCCGCGTGTACCGGCACGTAGGCGGCCGCGATCGGCACGACGAACCCGACCGCGATCGCCAGCTCGATCGCGTAGAGCGGCGGCGTCGTCGAGCCGGGGCCGAAGTTGAGCAGACCTCCCGCGAACACCGAGAACCAGGAGGCCATGTAGGCGCCCGCCGGCAGACCGATCATCAACGCCAGTGCCCCGTAGATGGCGACGAGCACCAGGTACATACGCGTGATCTGCCACGAGGTGCCGCCGACCGCCTTCATGATCCCGAGTTGCCGCACCTGCTGGGTCAGCAGGGCCGTCACGGTGTTGACCACCAGGAAGCCCGACAGCACGAGCGCGAGCACCCCGAGCGCGAGCAGCAGCACCGAGACCGCCTTGAAGATGTCCCCGAGACGGTGGCTGCCCACCTCCGGGACGTAGGTCCCGAGCACCTTGACGCCCGTGGGTTGCACGACCTCGTCGCGGATCCTCGAGACGATGCGGGTGGCCCCCGCGCGGTCGAGCCCCGTGGTGTCCAGAGCGATCAGGAGCTGGCCCATGTCCTTGGGGGCGCCCAGGTCGCCCATGGTCTCCGCGGACACGTAGCCACGGATGTGCCCGACGAACATCGCCGGGAACGAGTTGATGTCGTGGGCGAACCCGGCCACCCGCAGCAGGCGCTTGCCGCCGTCAGTCGTGTCCACGGTCACGAAGTCACCCGTCTGGAGTCCCACGATCTGCTTGTCGGACGTCTCGAGCACGATCTCTCCGCGAGGAGGCGGCCACAGCGTGCCGGCCTCCGGGAACACGAGCTCGAGCCGCGAGGTCGCCCAGTCCTCGGCCGACGACAACTCGATCGCCTTCGAACGTACCGCCTGCGTGACCTGAGCGGGCGGCTCGACGAGCGACATGACGTCGCCGGCGCGGTACCGCAGCGCGACGACGCGCCGCCCGTCGGCGTCGCGCACTCCGGGGAAGCGTCGAACGCGTTCGATCATCGAGGGGTCGAAGCCCGAGGTGTAGAGGACCGCGGTGGACGGGTTCGACTTCGGGAAGTTGTCGGCAAAGGTCTCGAGCAGGATGCCGCGCCCACCCATCACGACGAGGATGGCGAAGATCCCCACCGCGATCGACAACACCACGAGAAGCGTTCGCAGCTTGTGGGTGAGCAGGTCGCGTGCGACCTTGCGCCACCGCGGATCGATGCCGGCGGCCACTACTTCACCCGGCGGATGTCGTCGACGATCTCGCCGTCGCGCACGTGCAGCGCGCGGGCAACGCGAGCGGCGATGTCGTTGTCGTGGGTGACCATCACGATCGTCTTGCCATCGGCGACGAGCCTCTCGAACAACACGAAGACCGACTCAGCGGTGACCGAGTCGAGGTTGCCGGTCGGCTCATCGGCCGCCAGGATCGGCGGGTCGTTGGCGAGCGCCCGGGCTATCGCGACGCGCTGCTGCTGGCCGCCCGAGAGCGCCGAGGGCAGCTTGTGGGCCTGGTCGGCCATCTCGACCTGCTCCAACAGGGCCATCGCGTAGGCCTCGCGCTCGCGCGTGAGGTGCACGTTGCAGAAGTCCATCGGGAGCATGACGTTCTCGATCACCGTGAGCGTGGGCAGCAGCTGGAAGAACTGGAAGACGACACCGATGGTCCGTCCGCGCCATACGGCGAGCTTGTTCTCGGAGAGCGCGTGGACCGGGGTGCCGGAGATCGACACCTCGCCGGACGTGGGCCGGTCGATGCCGGTGATCATGTTGATGAGCGTCGTCTTGCCCGAGCCGGACTTTCCGATGAGCCCGACGAACTCGCCGGGCTGCACCGTCAGGTCCACGCCCTTGAGCGCGGTGAACGGCACCTCTCCGGTGTCGTACGTCTTGACCACGGAGGTGAGGCGGATCAGGGGCTCATCGTCAGGTCTCGTGCGGGGCGTCATGGTCTCCTTTTCCATCCGGGTGGTCGCGACGGGCATCGCCCCGTGCGCACCGTGCCAACCCTACGCCACGCGGGGCGTGGAGGCGACCCCCGGCGGTCGGGTACACTCCCCGTTCACCGGGAAGTGCGATCGCTGGACGCCCGCTCATCTAGGAGTGACGTGAAGGACCGCAGGCTGCTCATCGTCTTCGGCATCGTGCTCGTCGACATGCTGAGCTTCTCACTCGTTCTGCCGCTACTCCCAGGGTATGCGAAGGAGTTCGGCGCCAGCCCGCTGGTCACGGGGCTGCTGTTCTCTTCGTACCCGCTCATGCAGGTCTTCGCGGCACCGGTGCTCGGACGGCTCTCCGACCTGTACGGGCGCAAGCCCATCCTTCTGCTCAGCATCGCCGGGACCGTCGGCGCGCTCATCCTGCTCGGGTCCGCGACCTCGCTGTGGATGCTCTTCGCCGCGCGCCTGCTCGACGGGATCACCGGCGGCAACATCTCCGTGGCGCAGGCCTACATCAGCGACGTCACGAGCGAGGCGGACCGCGGCAAAGCGTTCGGGCTCATCGGCGCGGCGTTCGGGCTCGGCTTCATCATCGGGCCGGCGACGGGCGGGCTGCTCGCGGACTTCGGCGCGCACGTCCCGGCGTTCGTGGCCGCCGGGCTGGCGACGGTCAACCTCGCGCTCGTGATCACGTTCCTGCGCGAGTCCCTGTCGACCGCACGGCGCGCGGAACTCGCCGCCGCGCCGGCTCACGGCCTCGACCTGCACGCGCTCGGCACTGTGCTGAAGATGCCGCGCGTCGGTCCGCTCATGTGGGTGCGGCTGGTGGTCGGCTTCACCTTCTCGGTGTTCGAGGGCGGATTCACCCTGTGGGCGGCCGCGGCGCTCGGCTTCGGGGCGCGCGACATCGGGCTGACGCTGGCGTACGTCGGCGTGATCTCGGTCGTCATCCAGATGGGACTGATCGGGCCGCTGAACAAGCGGTTCGCTGACCCGCAGCTCATCGTCTTCGCCAGCGCCCTGGCCGCCGTCAGCCTCGCGATCTGGGGGCTCGCTCCCGGCGTGTGGAGCCTGATCGCGATCATGCCGTTCCTTTCTCTGGGCATGGCGGTCACCAACACGATCGTCGGCAGCGCCCTGACCAAGGCCGTCCATCCGGACGAGGTGGGCGGCGTCATCGGGCTGTCGACGTCCGTGGGTTCGCTGACGCGCATCCCCGCTCCAACGGTGGCTGGCTTCCTCATCCAAGCGGTGGGTGCATGGGCGCCCGGCGTGCTCGCGGGCGTGCTGACGGCGGCGGTGGTGCCGTACGCGTGGACGCGCCTTATCAAGCGCCCGGACGCGCCGCTGCCGCCGCGTACCGGGACGCCGCAGCAGCCGGACGAGGTCGTGGTACCCGGCCTCTGAGACCCGTCAGATGTCAGAATCGCGGCGCACAATGGGGACACTGCAGCTAGGAGGCATCCCATGCGCACCGTCATCTGTTCCGACGCACACGGCTACCCGTCCCTCATCACCAACGCGCTCTCCGCGACGGGATTCGCCGAGGGTCGCGACCGCTTCGTCTACGCTGGAGACCTGGTCGATCGCGGTCCCGACCCGATCGGCTGCTTCGACCTCGTCGACCGCCTCGCCGACGTGGTGCTGTTCGGCAATCACGACGTGGCGTGTGCCCTCGGACTTCCGATCGCCCCACGCGACCCGAATGCGACCGCGCTCGCAGAACGCCTGCGTGCGCTGGCCTCGGGAAGCGACCCGCGGTGGCGTCTCGCGACCGTCGTCGAAGGCGCCCTTGTCGTCCACGGCGGCGTGGCCGAGGACCGGCGCGACGCCTTCGAGGCGTGCGGCCGCGATCTCGACGTGTTCGCTTCCCGGCTCAATGCCGAGTTCAAAGCGCAGTTCACCCGCGCGCTCGATGCCGGCGGGTCGGAGTGGTGCGAGGACATCCTGGGGTTCGAGGGGCCACTGTGGTTCCGGCCCCTCGAGGACGGGCCACCGTTGCTCGACATCGTCCAGGTCGTCGGCCACACGCCGATCGAGTTCCTGGCTCCGGGAGACCGGGCCGTGCTCGAGCTCATGGGCGTGTACGCGATCGACCCCGGCGCGTTCCGGTTCCTGGGCACCGACGGGCCGGGCGGCCACTTCCGGTGCGCCGTCATCGAGGACGGGCGGATCGACGTGCTCGAGTCGAGCGGGTTGAGGGATGCAGGCGGGCGTCCCGAGAGCCTGCTGTGCTACTAGCGAGGAACGGGATCGAGGTGGTGGCGCCCGGCCCTGGCACTCGCAGCCGCGTTGACTCGGGTGTCGAAACCGCCCTCTGCGGGTAGTCTATTGTCTGGATGAGACCAACGCCGGGGGAGGCTCACGTGCCGAGCACCAAGATCGGACTGATCGGGTACGGCTACTGGGGTCCCAACCTGCTCCGCAACTACATGGAGTTGCCCACCGCCGATGTCAGATGGGTCTGCGACCCGCTCGCGGACCGGCTGGAGAAGGCAACCGCGCGGTACCCCACGGTCAAGACGACCACCGACGTCCGCGTCGTGCTGGACGATCCCGAAGTCGACGCGGTCCTGATCGCGACTCCCATCGGCACGCACTACGCCCTGACGATGGAGGCGCTCGCCGCCGGGAAGCACGTCTTCGTCGAGAAGCCCATGGCGACATCGGTGGAGGAGTGCGACCAGATGTGCGAGGCCGCCGAGTCCCGCGGCCTCACCCTCATGGTGGGCCACACCTTCGTCTACAGCCCCCCCGTCCGCGCCGTGAAGGGCATCCTCGATTCCGGCGAGCTCGGTGATGTCCGCTTCATCACCTGTTCGCGCGTCAACCTCGGGCTCCACTCCAAGGAAGTCAGCGTCGTGTGGGACCTCGCCCCCCACGACCTGTCGATCCTCTCGTACTGGCTCGGAGAGACGCCGTTGTCGGTCCAAGCCATGGGGCGCGACTGCATCCTGCCCGGGATTCCCGATGTCGCGTTCCTCAACATTCGCTACTCGTCGGGGATCATCGCCGAGCTCGAGGTGTCGTGGCTCTCTCCCGTGAAACTGCGCCGGACGGTGATCGTCGGCAGCAAGAAGATGCTGATGTACGACGACACCGAGAGCGTTGAGAAGGTCAAGGTCTTCGACCAGGGAGTCGACTACAAGGACCCCGAGACGTTCGGCGAGTTCCACCTCTCCTACCGGACCGGCGGTATCTACTCCCCCAAGGTCGAGAACACCGAGCCGCTCTTCATCGAAGCTTCCCACTTCCTCGAATGCGTGACCACCGGGGCGACGCCACTGACCGACGGTTCCTCGGGCCGGCTCGTGGTGGCCGCCCTCGAAGCGGCGCAGGAGTCCTTGGACGGGGTCAGGGACGTGACCGCGGAGCGACGCGGGCGAGTCGAGCGACGCGGCCGCGCCCGGCTGGAAGACGCAGAGAAGCCCGGAGCATAGGCGGCACCGGCGCGCGAAGGTCGAAGGGCCCCGCAGTGCGGGGCCCTTCGCTACCTCTCAGCGGCCGAGCGTCCTCTATCGGGCGCCCACGTCGCCGACCACGCGAGCCGGGTTTCCGACCACGATGGCCCCGGCGGGAACGTCATGGGTGACGACGCTGCCCGCACCCACCATCGCACGCGATCCGATCGTCACGCCCGGCAGGATCGTCGCATTGGCGCCGATGGACGCGCCCTTCTCGACTCGGGTGACTGCGGTCTCGTGCTCGTAGACCCTGCTCCGTGGGAACGGATCGTTCGTGAACGTCGCGTTCGGCCCGATGAACACGTCGTCGCAGATCCGAAGACCGTCCCACAGCTGGACTCCGGACTTGACGGTCACACGGTCACCGACCAGCACGTCATTCTCGATGAACACGTGGTCACAGATGTTGCAGTCCGCACCCAGCCGTGCCCCCGCGAGCACGTGGGCGAAGGCCCAGACGCGCGTGCCCTCTCCGACATCGGAGGTCTCGCAAAGGCCTTGCGGATGGACGAAGTGAGTCACTGCGATCGCCGTCCCTTCGAAGAATCCGTCGTCGCCTCCGGCGCTACCGGGGGTCCATCTCGACATCGAGCACCACGTCACCGTCGAGCGGCACGGAAAGTCGGACGAGTTCCCCGGTGCTCGATACTGCCAGCGCCTTGCCCGATGCCGTTCTCCACGCGCTGACGCTGGAGACGCGCCAGCCGGGGGGAGGCATGACCGTCACGGTGGTCGGGACATCCTGGAGGTCCGCCTGCCTCACGAGGAACAGCCGGTAGTGCGCGAAACGGCGCGATGAAGACGACGACGCGACCACACCGACCGTGACGGCGGGAGAACCCGGGATGATGGCCGCCCGGCCGGCCGGCCACGCGTTCGCGACCCGGCTGACGATCATCTCGCGGTGACTCCGACCGCGAGACAGCGTGAACTCCCGGACCGCCGTGGGAAGTCCTGTGTCGACGGTGATCGTGCTCCCCCTAGCCGCGGGCGCGTCCGGCGCGACAACGGTATCCCCGATCCGGTAGACCCGGAGATAGTCCCGGAAGAGACTGCTCGAGATCGGGAAACGGGCAGGAGCCGCGTTGGTGTAGCTGAGAACGAGCGTGGTCTCGGCCGAGCCGTCCGTGCGGAGCGCGACCTCATAGTCGATCGACTTGCTGATCGCGATGTTGATCTTGCCCGGGAGTGTCATGGCGTTCGAGACCGCCAGTAGGTCGGTCGAACCCGGCGGCGGGTCGATCGCCCCGGACCACCCCATGCCGGCGATCGCCGATTGCGCCGCTGTGTCGCTGAGGTAGAACTGAACGTGCTTCGCATCGGCAGATCCTGCAAGAGCCAGCCCGGACCGCGCGAGGTCGCCCGCTCCGGCGCCGAGCACGCGCTGCTCGAGCTCATTTGCCAGGGCCACGAGCACGTCCTTCCGGGTGGATAGTCCACCCGAGCGCACCTCTACCAGGTACAGCAGACGATCGAGCATGTTGTCGGCCGTGAAGGTCTCGTCGTAACTCGGCACGTTGATCGGCCCGAACACGGCGAGAAGATCCTTCACCGCGACGACGTCGAGAGCGATGATCCCGTCGACCGGCGGCTGACCGTACCCATGCCAGAACCCGAGCATGGCCCGCGCGCTCGTGGGGAAGTCGATCCACCAGTTGGCGTCGCGGAACCCGAAGTCCCGGGTCATACGAGCACCCGGCGGGGGCGAGACGCGGCCGCGGGGGTCGGGGAGCGTGTACACGTCCTTGTACTTCTCGAGCGAGACACCCTTCGGACCGATGTCGAGGATCCCGTAGCTGCCTACGAAGCCGCCGGTCGGCCGCAGCTCGGCACTGTTCTGGGACACCACGAGCAGACGGCGATCGGTCGAGAGCAGGTATCGTTCGAGCGTCAGCAACGCACGGCTCCGGACGAGGAGCGGAGCAACGTCAACCAGCGCGCCCTTCACGGAGCGAACGGCCTCGGCCAAGGGTCGCACCAAGCCGTTCTCGGAGAGCGCGGTGGATCGATCGGCGACGTCGCACAGGGCAAGGAGCGCCGCGTCGATGTTCGCTCGGTTCTTCGCGAGCAGAGCGCCGAGCCTGCCCGCCCCGCCGGAGGGCACAGAAGGCGCCTCCCCGAGAACGCCGGCCAGCACGGCTCCCGCCTTCGAGCCGTCGAGCCCGATCGCGACCAGCGTGTCCGCGACGGCGTACTGGCGCCCGACCTGCGGGATCACATTCGCGACGCCCGCGACCCACGGGGGACCGAGCAACGCCCTGGCCTTGGCGAAGGATTCGGCGGCGGCAGCGAACTGCGACACCGCGGCGGAGGCGTCGCGAGAGGCGAGACTCTTCACCCCGGCTTTGGCCTGGGCCTTCCCGCTACCGGCCGTATCCTGAAACGCCTTCGCCCATGACAAGACGCCGATCGCAAGTGCGACCAAGACCACCGTGACCACGGCGATCGTGATGATGCTCGTACGGCTCGGGCGCTTCATGGTGCCAGAGTACAGGGTCGGGCGGACAGACGCCTCACGGTATCAGGACGTGGCGGCGCCGAGCACCTCCGCGACATGCTCGATCTGATCTGGCGTCAGGTACGGGTGCATCGGGAGCGAAAGGATGCGCCCGGCCATCCGTTCGGCGACCGGGAAGTCACCTGCGCCGTAGCCCAGGGACCGGTACGCGGGTGTGAGATGCAGCGGCACCGGGTAGTGGATCCCGCTGTCCACACCCGCGGCGTCGAGCGCACCCCTGACCGCGTCGCGGTCCTCCACCTGCACCACGTACAGGTGGAACACGCGCTCGACGTCATCGCGACCCACGATCGGCTCGACTCCGGCGATGCCGGCGAACAACCGGTCGTAGTGCGCGGCGGCGGCGCGCCGAGCGGCATTGGCGTCGGCAAGCCTCGGGAGTTTCACCGCAAGGAACGCGGCCTGCAGATTGTGCAGCCGATCGCAGTAGCCGATCACGGCGTGCGTGTACTTGTCGGACTGACCGTGGTTGCGCAGCAGCGCGACCTCGTCGGCGATACGCGGATCGTTCGTGGTGACCGCTCCCCCGTCGCCGAGGGCGCCCAGGTTCTTGCCCGGGTAGAAGCTGAAAGCCGCGGCTGCACCCATCGAGCCGACCGGGCGTCCACGATAGGTGGCGCCGTGCGCTTGGCAGGCGTCTTCGACCACGGGTATTCCGCGGGCCGCAGCGAACTCAAGGATCGGGTCCATGTCGGCCGGCTGGCCGTACAGGTGCACAGGCACGATGGCCCGCGTCCTCTCCGTGCACGCATCCGCCAATCTCGCCGGATCGATGTTCGCCGTGTCCGCGAGGCAGTCGACGAAGACGGGCTTCGCGCCGATGTGGCTAGCGGCCTCCGCGGTCGCGATGAACGTGTTCGCCGGCATCAGGACCTCGTCCCCCGGACGGACCCCTGCGGCCAGGTAGGCGAGCTTGAGAGCGTCCGTGCCTGAGCTGACGCCGATGGCACGCGTGCACCCGCAGAGGGAGGCGAACGCCGACTCGAACCCCTCCACCTCGGGGCCCAGCGTGTAGGCCGCGCGGCCGACCACCGATCGGAACGCCGCATCGAACTCTTCGAGCAACTCACTGCCTTGGCTCTTCAGGTCGACGAACGGGATTCTCATCGCTCCAGCCTCTCAGGTTGGTCCGCGTGGCGGGAATCGACGGCAGCGCTTCATCCTGAGGCTCTTCCACGATCCCCGGTCCGGTCGATCATCGTCGGAGCACCGGCTGGTGCCCATGTTCTCCCACTTCCGACGGTCCCCCCACATGTGAACATTACACCTGGCGTCCCCGGCCGGGACCCGGATCGGAGCCCGATTGCCGCGCGGACGCCGTGTACTATGGGCGCGGGTCTGAACCAGGGAAGGACGGACAGTGACAGACAGTCCCCTCGACCGTGTCGTCTCCTTCTGGAAGCCCTCGATGGATCCGCGCGAGTTGCAGGAGCTCGCTGTCTACCGGGATCCCGGCGAGCAGCCGGTCCCGGGCATCAACGCTTGGCGACCGAGTTCGCGGCCGCGCGCCTGGCGGGTCGTGGACGGCGAGACTCGATTCCTGTTGTTCGCGGCGGTCGCCCCGATCGAGAAGATCCCTCCTGCGGCCGAGGCCGTGGCCGACATCCTTGACGCGTCCGGCAACCACTACTCGTACGTGCTCTGGTTCCCCGGCGAGCGAGCGATGGTCGTGCCCTTCGACCCGAACGCGGCGATCGAGTCGTTCCGGCATGAGGAGTACGTGCCTCAGGCAGAACGCACCGCGCTGCCGAAGCCGCTGCTCTCCCTCTACTACCGAGTCGCCAAACCGCTCCTCCCCTCGGGGGTCAAGCGCGGGTTGCGCAGATTCCTCGCGCGCCGTGCCCTCACCTCCCAAAGCGCGCTCGAGTGGCCCGTCGACGAGAGCCTCGACCGGCTTCAGCGCTTCCTGCTGCGCCTTGTCCTGGTGGCGTCGAGTCGGCAGCATCTCGAGTTCGCGTGGTTCTGGCCGGACCGACACCAGTGGGCGGTCGCGCTCACGCACGACGTGGAAACGGCCGAGGGCCTGCCGAACATCGCGCGTATCACGGAGATGGAATCCGACAGGAATCTCCGGTCTTCGTTCAACTTCGTGCCCCTCGACTACGAGGTGCCGGCTGCGCTTCTCAAGACGCTGCGCGAGGGGGGGTTCGAGGTCGGAGTCCACGGCTATACCCACGACGGGATGCTGTTCTCGAACTGGTCAACGTTCCAGGAGCGGGTCGCCACCATCAACGAGTACGCTCACCGTTGGGAGGCTTCGGGCTTCAGGTCGCCGGCGACGTATCGGAACCTGGACTGGCTCCATCTGCTCGAGTTCGAATACGACTCGTCGGTCTCGAACTCCTCTCCCTGTGAACCGCAGCCAGGGGGATGCGGCTCCTTCTTTCCGTATCCCATCGACGGTCTGATCGAGCTGCCGATCACCCTGCCCCAAGACCACACGCTCTACGAGCTGCTGGACCACTCCGACTCGTCGACGTGGCTCACGAGCCTGAAGCGCATCGAAGGCGCGAACGGGATGGCCTGCGTGCTCACACACCCCGATCCCGGTACGGGCTACATCGGATGCCCCGGCAACGAGATCCACTACGGGGACCTGCTCGACGCCGTCGCCGCCGCTGACGCATGGACTCCCCTTCCGCGTGATCTGGTGCGATGGTGGCGTACGCGGGCCGCAACGCCGTTGACGCAGATCGGCAACGGCGAGGGGATCTCGTTCGGGACTGCAGCCCTGGATCCGTCCGGTCGTCTCGAGATCGTTCCGCCGTCCCGCTGAACCTTGCGTTTGCGCGCCTGCGACGCTGTCTATACGCTGTGAGGTACCACGTAGCCACGTGCATGCGGTAGCCGCACAGCCTCCCCCCGGAGCGACGATGCGGCGGAATCGCTCAGTCGGGCGGGAGCTGACAATGGCTAGACGTCCTGGCGAGTCTGACTCGCTTCGCTACGGTCTCGAGGAACTCAAGTTCCTGAGATCATTCGAGGACCTCAGGATCCTCAGCGCGAAGGTGGCCTACAAGCGGCCCCGTAAGCTCGAGGCCCTCGGCGCGTCGCCCTGGGTCCCTCCAAGCCTCCAGATCGAGCCGACCAACGTGTGCAACCTTCGCTGCACCACCTGTCCGGGGGCGAGATCCAGCTTCCCCAAGGGCCACATGGACGTCGGCCTCTTCGAGAACATCATCTCGGAAGCATCGGAGATCGGAGTGAAGAGGATCCACCTCTTCCTGCGCGGAGAACCGACGCTTCACCCCGGGATCTACGAGATGATCCGCTTCACCAAGTCGAAGGGCCTTGGCGTCCACTTGACGACAAACGGCACGCGACTCACCCCTGAAAAGAGCGCCGAGCTGCTTGATTCGGGCGTGGACAGCGCAGACCAGCTGACGATCTCCTTCATCGGACACTCCAAGGAGAGCCACGAGGCGACCATGGTCGGCGTCGATCACGACCTCGTCATCCGCAACGTCATCGAACTGCTGAGACTGCGCAAGGAGCTTGGCGCCAACGGCCCCGTCATCGAGACGATCCTCAATCCGACCCCGGAGACTCAGCACGAGACACAGGAGTTCCTGCGATTCTGGCGGGGCAAGGTCGACCACGCGAGGATCGGCGGGATCTCGATCGCGTTCCAGGAGTACAAGCGAGAGGGAGACGCCGCAGTCAGGCGGAGCAGTCTCTGCCACTACATCTTCGATCGGATGCCGGTCCTCTGGAATGGGCAGGTCCCGCAGTGCAACATGGACTTCGATGGTGAGCGGATGGTGGGGGACCTGAACAAGGACTCGATCATGGACACCTGGAACAGCGAGCAGATGCAGACGGTCCGGCGGATCCACTTGGCGGGGCAGTTCGAGAGGCTTCCCCTATGTCTCCACTGCGACATGTAGCTGTCGTCTCGGGTTCACGGCTGCAACCCCGGGTTCACGATCCCGTCTCTTTGAGCTTCTTGACCAGTCTCTCCATCCACGCGGATCTCATCAGCCTGCGCGGCACGCACCGGTACCCGAGGCGCAGCACCGGGTTGTACACGTAGTCGAGAAACGGCGGGTTCGTGATGATCTGCCCGCCCCATCTGAGCTTGAAGAGTGAGGCCCCGTATTCACGCGTGTCGCGATGGTCCGTGCCGGACAGCACCGCCTCGGCAACGGGCGGGTCGATCCCGCCGAGGTCGACGAAGCTGTAGCCCTCGGACTTGGCCCACCGTATGGCCTCCCACTCGACCACGTCGGTCGCCCTGAGCTCGCGGTGCTCGCCCGACCACGGTCGCTCGAGGTGATAGGAAGTATCGCCGAACGGTATCGCGAGTTGAGCACACACCGGCGCGCCCTCGTACTCCGCGATGAAGAGCGCGACGTGCTCCCGCGCCGCGAGCGCGCGCCAAAGGTCCGTGTAGTAGCCGTCTTCCCGACGGGCGTAGCCGAGTCGGGCGGCGTGCGCGTCCTCGAGGCGGTCGAGGACTGGTAGGTCCACCTCCGAGCCGCGACGGACGGTCACGCCCCGCTTCTCGGCCCACCTGATGTTACGACGACGGCTTGTGCTCATCTTCGCAGCCAGCTCATCGGCCCCGATGCGCAGATCAAGGATGGCCGAGGCGGGGTGGTAGATGTAGAGGAAGTCGAGCACGCCACGGCGGAACCCGGACCGGGCAAGCTCCGCGCACACCCGATCGTCACCTCGAGACGGCTGGACGGCCAGGTACCGCACCTTGTTCGCCTTGCCCATGGCCATCATCTCGTGGAGCACGACCTCGACGAGCTCCGGGCGGTCGTCGCCGACGACGGGTCCCCCGAACACGAAACCGACGAGGCCGCCGATGGGGAGAGCGCGCGTCTCTATCTGAGCGCCGGCGACGACACGGTCATCCTCGGAAACGACCACGCGGACCGACCGCCAGCCGAGGGACACTCGAGCGCGGCCCCAGCAACTCGTCTGCGTGTAGGCGCTGCCGCGGGCCTGTTCCAGGAAATCGTCCCACTCCGCGTCGTCCGGCTCGTCGGACACGCGCACCGAGTACCCGCGGACATCACGGGCGGACCGGGCATCACGTCGCGTCATGGGTCGGTCCACAGCCAGCCTTCTCCGCATGCGTCCCGTGGCACGCTCCGTAGAGCCTAGGATAACAAGAACTCCGGACGTCAGGCGGTCCAGCGATACAGGACCTCGCCGATCGCACGGGGCACCCACAACGGCGAGTGGCGGATGATCGCCTTGGAAAAGCGTCCGCCCCGCAGGGCCGCCGCCTTTGGCGCCTGGTCTGCGGCGTGTGTGTAGATGAGCGGCTCCTCGACCGCCCCCCATCCGGTCTTGTATCTGCGCTGTCCCTCCTCGCCGTGATCGGTGCGTCCGAGATCGAGTGTGTGGTAACCCTCCCCGCACGCCGCCGCGATGGCCTCCCAGTCGACGAGGAAACCCGCTCCGGTGTCCCGGTGAGCGGGGTCCGATGCGCGGTACTTCGCAACGATAGTACCGTTGTGGGTCAGGAACAGGCCCGCTGCGACGACCTCGCCATTGAGCGTCGCGGTCGCCACGAACCCGGATCCGCGCGCGAGGAGGCGCTCCCCGACCAGCTCGAAGAACCGGCGCGGCTGCACGGGCACGCCCTGTCGTCGTCGCGTGAGGGTGTGAAGCCGGTAGAACGCCGCGACGTCATCCGTCGTGCTCCCACGGGTGACCCGCACCCCCCCGCGAGCCGCCAGATTGCGATTCTGCCGGTGGCCCTTGCTGAGGTGCAACCCAGCCGGGTCTCGTGGCAGTGCGAGCAGGTAGTTGTATCCGACCTCGACCGGGTAGAGCCCGTCTGCAGCAGGCAGGCGGGTGCGGAGTTCGAGCTCACGCGCCCCGCTGGCGAGCACGTGCTCGCGAAGGGCGCCGGCGACCTCATCGACCCGCACCCCGGGAGCGGCGAGCAGGGGGCACGAGTCGGAGAATGGCAACGAGACCCATCGCGGCTTCCCGAGGAGAGAAGGCACCGCCACCACGGGGATGCCCGCAAGGATCCCGTTGTCGGTGTCACGCACCGCCAAGACGAACGCCTCGAACCCGTAGCATTCTGCGACGAGAACGGACCATGCCGGGATATGGAACGGACTCGCGGCAGGGTGGGAGGAGGTGAACTCGGCCCATCGGGCGTCACCGATCGCGATCCTGGAGACCCTCACTGGGGCGCGTCCGGCGGGCGATCCGGGATGCGGAGTGCGTCGAGGTACGCCGACTCGTAGCTGAGCGCGATCTGGTCCCATGAGTAGCGCTCCGCCACGAGTTCGGCACGCCTGCGGCAGCGCTCGCGGACGGCGTCTTCGGGCTCCGCCTTGAAGTCGCGATACGCGCGGGCCAGGTCGCCCGCATCGCCCGCCGTGAAGGTCCAGGCCGAGTCCGGGAGGATCTGCGTGTTCTCGACTATGTCGCTCGCTATCACCGGTGCGCCCAAGGCCATGACCTCGAGCAACATCATCGACATCGCTTCCACGGTCGATGGGAATACGAAGACGTCCGACGCGGCCACCAGCCCCACGAGCGTAGCCTTGTCCTCGGTCCGGGGCACGAACCGGACATCCATGCCTTCGGCCGCAGCTCGAAGCTCGGCCTCGTGGCCCGGGGCGTGCCACAGGTCACCCACTACGAGCAGCGGCATCGGACAACCCAGGATGCGCCACGCCCGGAGCAGGGTCAGACAGCCCTTGGTCGGATCCACGCGGGCTGCCGCGAACAACGCGTAGCCCTCCGGCTCGAGTCCATTGCCCGCGAGCAGGGCCCCCGCCGCCACCGCGTCCGTCTCCATCTCGGCGTCTACGCCGTTGGGGATGTACCGCACGCGTACACCGTAGCGTGCCGACAACGCCGCCGCCTGCGATTGCGCCACTGCTGTCGGCACGTCGGCGTGGCGCACGGAACCCGGATCGGTGACTCGGATCAGGGCCCTCGCCACCCGGCCCCACTTCTCGCGCTGATAGGCGGGACCGTGGTTGGTCGTGACGACGCGCGACCTGAGTCTCAGCAGCGGGGCGGTGAAGGTGTTCTCCGCTCCGTGGATGTGCACGATGTCGTAGCGGGGCGAGAAGAGAGCGTGCATGGTGGCGGCGATGTCGAGCCAGACGGGACCGAGGTACTTGCCACGAGGCACCTTGATGGCGATGACCCGGATGCCCTCGAAGGTGCCGCTCGAGCAGACACGGGCGCTGCCGTAGACGGTGACGTCGTGCGTCCGCGCCTGTCGAACGGCGATGGCCTCGATCACCCGCTCGGTGCCCCCTCTGGAGGGCAGCCCCTTGCCGCCGATGTGCGCGATCCGCATCTCAGTCGGCCAAGTCGACAGGAAGCCCCCGTAACACACGGAGCTTGTTGCGCAACACCCACCAGGCCACGCTCGGGAGTCTCCGGCCCATCGCCGGCACGGCGGTGCCGGTCATCCAACATCCCGCGTCACACGACGTGACCAACTCCCGAACACGCTTGGCCTCGGGACCGTTCCATATCTCGTCGAACGAGGCGTCATTGAGGTTGCCCATGCTCCAGTCGTGCCCGTTGCAGGGATACACCTCTCCGCTCGGATCGACGAAGAACAGGTCGGTGCCGGCCGTGCACGGCAGACGGCGGGCGCGCCCGGCAACATGATCGACCAGACCCCTGTTCAGGTAGGCCCGGGCCCACTGCTTGGGCCGCCTCGACTTGAGCAACGCCTCGATGAGCGACTTGATCGCCGTCTGGACACCTTCGACGTCCGCGATCTCGTTGTCGAACTTGTGGAAGTAGTAGCTGTTGTGCGGGACGGCTTGGGCGAACTCCGCCCCGAGATGGTCGGCCAGATGGAAGAGGTCGATCAGATCGTCCTTGTTCGAGTCCTGGATCGTCACCGCGAATCCAAGGTCCTTCACGCCGAGCTCGCGCAGGCGCAGGTAGCTGCGCATCGCATGGTCGAACCCGTTCTTGATCCCGCGCACCCGATCGTTCGTCTCCGGGAGCCCCTCGGTACTGATCCTTATCGTGATCTCGGGGTGACGCCGTGCCGCCTCGACGAGGCGGTCGGTGAAGTAGCCGTTGGTGGAGATCTCGACCCGACGGGTCTTGGGCGAGAGCACATCGACGATCTCAGCCAGGTCCTTGCGCAGCGCCGGCTCGCCACCGGTGATGTTGATGCTGCCGAGACCGTTCGGAAGCTTCTTGAGCAGCTCCGGCGGGAACTCCTCTTCGGGCTTCGTCGGGTACTGCCATATGTTGCACATCTGGCAGCGTGCGTTGCACCGATAGGTGACGATGATCGCCGCGTTCAAGAAGCCCTCCCCGCACGAATGACTCGAGCTTCGACGACCGAAACAGTACACCACCATCGAGCACAGCAGGTAGTCGTCGATGCCGAGCCGGGTCGCATTCCCGATCGCGCCATGCCCGCCTCGTCCGGGGCGCATGGCCGTCCGCCATCCGCGGCGAACGCTCGGAGGGCGGAGAACGTCGGAGGGCCCCGTGACACCGGGCCCTCCGCTGGAGATCATTGGCGATGGACCTAGTGGACGCGAACCCGGACGACCTTGCTGCTGGCGCTACGCTGGACAAGGCTGGCTGCGACCACGATCCGGTACGAGTAGGTTCCGCGCTTCGACCAGCCCACATGGACGCGGTAGCGCCCGGTGGCACTCCTCGTGAGCCGCTTGATCGTGGCCCAGCGGCCGTGCGCCGTACGGCGCTGCAGGACGACCGTACCGATGCTGGAGGCGGTGACAACACCGCTGACCAGGACGTGGCTCGACTTGCGTACGATCCTCTTGTTGGAACGGATCGTCGTGGCGGGCTTGACGCCGACGGTCACGACGTTCGAGGCGACGCCACTATCGACGAGGACCAGACGGTACTCGGTGGTGACGAGGGGTTCCACCGCAAGCTGGGCGGTACCGCCGATGGAGGTCGTCATGGTTGCAACCTGGGTCCACACCGGATCGGCCGCCGTCCGCGATTCGATGCGGATGGCGAGGATGGAGGCCGGCGCTGCGACGACCCGCAGGGTGGTCGACTGGCCGTAGGTGATCGTCATCGCCGAAGCCGTGATGGTCGCTGTCGCGGCCGCAGGTGGGTTGGAGAGATCGATCGGGGCCGGAGTGGGGTCCGGGTCCGGTGTCGGTTCCACGACCGGAACGGGAGTCGGTGCCGGGGTCGGTGTGACGGTTGCAACCGGGGCCGGGACAGGGGCCGGCGTGACGGTCGCGACGGGGGTCGGGGCCGGAGTCTCGGTCGCTATCGGAGTCGGGGTCTCTGTCGGAGCCGGCGTGGGAGCCGCAGCAACGAGCTCGATCGTGTCCGTGAGCTGGATCGTGCCGGTCGCATTGCGGTACTCAACGCGCACGATCTTGGTGCCCGGGGTGCCGGCGAGCGTGATCTGGGCGGATGCGGCATAGGCGGTCCAGGCACCGAACGTGCCGCTGCCGGGATCGATGCGCATGTCGGTCGCGCCGGTGACGGAACTGACGCAGGTGACGCTTGATGACGTGACCTGGGGGGCGCCACCGGCGACGACGAGCGTGCCGGAAGGTGCGGGCACCGCAGCGGCGACGTTCAGCAGCACGATGCCGTCCCTGGGCTGTAGCGTCACGGCGGTGACGAGACTGCCGTCGTTGATCGCGGGAGCCTGGGTGCCTCTGATCTTGCGGAAGGTGCCGCCCAGATCGACGGTCACGGCCGCGTCGGTCGGGTTGACGAGCGCGATGCCGTTGTCGTAATCGCGGCGGTAGACGTCGGGACGGCTGCTGGTCTGAAGCTTCACGTCATCGATCCACACGGTGCCGACCTGTCCGCCGAGCATGATGCGCAGCATCGCCGCGGGGTCGGTGCCCGAAGACGTGCCGGGAAGCTCGAAGGTTCTCCACGACGTATCGAGTACGGCGGAGTCGAAGTTGGCCCAGGCGTTCCACGGCGACGACCACTTGGCCAGCGACAGGGACATGGTCAGGGGCCGGTCGGCGCGAGCCCGGAAGCTGAGCGTGTACTTGGTGCCCGAGGTCAGCGACACGGAGTGCAGGAGCGAGAGGTAACCGGGCTGCCCTGCGGCCGCGGTGACGTTGATGCGCGCGGTGCCGCTCTCGAGCGCCGTGTTCGCGGCGTAGGTCGCGTCGCCATAGGACAGTGACCATTTGGCGAGCTGCGCGGCGGTGTCGAAGCTCCCGTCACCGGCGAGCAGGTCCGTGCCCGCAAGGGCGGACGCCGCCAGACGGGCCGGACCCGTCGGCTGGCCCAGGTAGCCCTTGCCGGCCCCCGCGTTGTCGTACTCGTCGAACCACAGCAGGCCCTCGGTCCCGAGCCCGCCCTGAGCGGCGACCTCGTAGCAGAAGAACCCGTCGGCCATGAGCGCGGTGGTGAGGCCGTAGCGCATCTTCTGGTAGTTGGGCACGTACCAGTTCGGTGCGTATCCGGCATGTCCCCAAGCCTCGGTCTGGCCCGCCGGAACGGCGGGCAGGGCGCCGTCGGAATCGAACGTCAGCAGGCTCGTGACGTTGGGGCCGGTCGTGTTGGAGCAGAACTGGACGTAGGAGGCGTCCGGGGAGACGCGCGGTCCCAACGCGATCGTCTTCCAGCTCGTCAGTGAAGTGGAGCCGCCCGGGAAGGTCTCGAACAAGGAGCCGTTGACGCCGGAAGCCATGAGGCTGCCGTTGGTCAGCAGCGCCGCGTCCGATCCGAGAAGGGTCCGCAACGAGGCCAGCCAGCCGGACATCCCGGCGGTCCAGACCGTGGAGTAGGCGCTGAAGCTGTCGGCGACGTTGTCGCGGTTCTGATCGACGGTGCCGCGGCCGACGTTGGGGATCCACCACGGGGTGGTGAAGGTGTTGTCGATGAACAGGCCGTTCCAGCCCGCCGCCCGGTAGAGGGTGGCGGTCCTGCGGGCGTTCCAGCTCGCGAAGGTCTCGGGGCCGTAGCCGACGTCGCGCAAAGGGCAGCTCGTGCTCATGTCGAACTGCACGCTGTTGTTGGTGTAGGGGCTGGTCTGCGATGCGATGCGGGTCCCGGCGGAGTGGGCGGCGGCGGCGAACGGGACGCCGCGCTTCAAGACGGTGATGCTCGAGGCGCCGACGGACGTGATCTTGAGCAGCTCGCCCTGCATCACGACGAGCTCGTTCGCCGCGAACTTCGTGGC
>Ga0209748_1000305_pt1 | contig 27614 bp, 14 predicted proteins | sample BarGraIncu00421A_FD_185490 | JGI IMG/M metagenome (GOLD analysis project Ga0209748, IMG submission 185490) | Arctic peat soil microbial communities from Barrow, Alaska - Barrow Graham LP Incubations 004-21A (SPAdes) (version 2) | ecosystem: Environmental > Terrestrial > Soil > Wetlands > Peat... | reverse complement strand
CAATTCGTCCCTGATCCGCTTTAACTATTAAAGGAAGGAGCTTTTGGGTCAGAGCTACAACACCAAAGAAATTACTTTCAAATGTTTCTGTCAGAATTTTATGGGAAACAGTTTCAACTGAATTTGAAGCACTAAATGAATCATTGTCTAACTGGATTCCTGCATTGTTGACCAATACATCCAGTTGTCCAAACTTATCATGAATATATTTATAGGTTTTGTCAACTTCTTTTTCATCGGTGACATCCAGTTTTACACTGTATGCTTCAACGCCTTCTTCTTTCAGTTTATCGGCTGCTTCTTCTGCCTTTTTGCCTTTGCGGGCAGAGAGGATTACGATAAAACCATTTTTCCCTAACTGTCTTGCTGTTTCATACCCGATTCCTTTGTAAGAACCGGTTATTAATGCTACTTTTTTCATCATGCTACTTTTTTTAAAATTCATAAAAGGACATTATTTCCTGTTTATATCTCCAGCTGGATTAGATTTTATTACAATAGAATCAATAATTCAGAAAATATTATCATAAGTTTTTTAATGACATATTAATTATTAACCTATCTCGTAACAATTCAAACGATTGTTTGTTACGAGAAATTGTTTCTTTTTTTATAGTTATATGCGTTTAGAAGTTACTTTTGCAAAAAAAAACTACATCGAATGAAGCAGTTCAATAAATTAAACAACTATGTCGGTTGGATTGTGTTTGCAATCGCAACGATTGTTTATTTCCTAACAATCGAGCCTACCGTAAGCTGGTGGGATCCGGGTGAACATATATCAACTGCTTACAAACTCCAGATTGGGCATCCCCCGGGAGCACCTACTTTTGGAATGATTGGAAGGCTGTTCTCGTTGTTTGCCATGGGTGATCTGACAAAAGTTGCCCTGATGATTAATGCCATGCTGGCATTGAGCAGTAGTTTTACCATTCTGTTTCTTTTCTGGATTATCACAAGACTCGCTCAAAAGATGATCTCTGTAAATGAAGAAATGACACAAGGACAAATGTGGTCTGTTATTGCTGCCGGAGTTGTTGGCTCCTTGGCTTTTACTTTCAGCGACTCATTCTGGTTTTCAGCCGTTGAGGCCAATTTGTTTGGAATGTCATTGCTTTGTACATCTGTAGTTGTATGGGCAATACTAAAATGGGAAGCAGAAGCAGATCAAAAGTATCATTACAGGTGGATTCTGTTGATTGCATTTGTGATCGGTTTATCGATCGGGGTACATTTATTGAATATATTGACCATCCCGGCACTGGCTTTAGTCTTTTATTTTAAGAAGTTTAAGACTACTACAAGGGGAATTATACTGACACTTTTAACATCAGTAGTGCTTTTGGGAATTGTAATGTACTTTATTATCCCTGTAATCCCACAGTTAGCCGGAAAGTTTGAATTGTTCTTTGTGAATAGTATTGGATTGCCTTTTAACTCGGGAATTATCATTTATTGTTTACTTCTCATCGGGTTAGTCGTATGGGGACTCATCTACACATCACATCATAAAAGAACTGTTCTTAATACCATTTTACTGGCATTTACATTGCTCATTATAGGCTATTCATCTTTTATGATGATTGTAATCCGTTCAAATGCCGGTACGCCAATTAATTTTGGTGCTCCTAAAGATCCTTTGAGTCTGGTTTCATTCCTTAACCGGGAACAATACGGAACATGGCCATTGCTTTATGGTAATTATTATACTGCGCCAGTTATTGGAAACAGCGATGGAAATCCGGTTTACAAAAAGGACTTTAAGAAAAAAAATTATGTCGTAATTGATGATCAAAAAGAGTCTATACCTATTTACGATCCTCAGTTTACAAGCTTTTTCCCACGCATGTGGTGTTCTGATCAGGACAGGCAAGGGGCATCAGCATTTTTTAAAGAATGGGGGGGGCCGGGTCAACCCATAACTGTAACCGGTCAGGACGGTAAATCTGAAACGATAATGCGACCTACTTTTGGTGAGAATCTGAAATTCTTTTTCAATTATCAGGTGGGTTGGATGTATATGCGTTACCTGATGTGGAACTTCTCAGGCAGGCAAAACGATATTCAGGGCTTCGGTGATAACACGAAAGGCAACTGGATAACCGGAATACCCTTTATTGATAATATTCGCTTAGGTCATCCCCAAACAGGGTTACCTGTACGCATGAAAGATAATGGTATGTCCAAATATTTCATGCTGCCATTTTTACTGGGCTTGCTGGGCTTCTTTTTCCAGATGAAAAAGGATTATAAGAATAATATTGTTGTGATTCTATTGTTTCTGATGACCGGTATTGCCATTGTGATCTTCCTGAACCAGAAACCATACGAACCACGCGAACGTGATTATTCTTATGCTGCATCGTTTATGGCGTTTGCGATCTGGGTTGGACTTGGGGTACTTTGTCTGATTGATTGGGTTCAAAAATATCTTAAATCTAAAGAAATCCCAGCTGTTATTATCGTAGGAGTATTGACGACCTTATTGGTTCCTGTTCTCATGGCACAACAAAACTGGAAGAGTCATGACCGCTCAGGTAAATATGCTGCACGTGACTTTGGACAGAATTACCTTGTATCGTGTGATAAGCAGGGAATCCTGTTTACCAATGGTGACAACGATACTTATCCGTTGTGGTATAATCAGGAGGTCGAAGGTGTAAAAACAGATGTGCGCAATGTCAATCTGGAACTTTCGGGTGGTTCATGGTATATTCAACAGCTTTACAACAAAAACTATGAGTCTGAACCATTGCCTATCACGCTGGCTCCCGATCAGTATCAGCAGGGAACCAATGATGCTGTACCATTTAACGATATGGGAATAAAAGGTGCTGTTGAACTGAAAGACTTCATCGATTTCATCAAGAGCAGTGATCCCCGTACCTTTGCAACACTTGAAAATGGACGTGTATTAAAATTCTTCCCTTCAAAACAGATAAAGATTACGGTCGATACTGCTGCCTGCTTCAGGAATGGTATTGTACCAGCATATCTGAGAAAGAAAATGGTTGACACTATCTACTGGACCATCAAATCAAATGTGTTGTATAAAAATGATTTGATACTGCTCGATTTGATTGCTTCTAACAATTTCAAACGTCCGCTCTATTTCTCGGCTCCTTATTCTGTGTCGAAGTCTTGCAATGTTGATTCTTACTGTTTCCAGGAAGGATGGGTATATAAGTTTATGCCGGTCAAAGCTGATACGACTGAATATGTTCAAGGCTTAGGTGGTGTTGATGGTCCCGGATCATATGATCTGTTGATGAACAAATGTAAATGGGGTAATCTCAATGACCCTAAAGTATTTGTTGATCCTGAAAGCCGTAACAATATCGTTCGATTTAAACAGAATGTATTGCGTACTGCACAATGGATGATCAAAAACGGTGATGTTCAGAAAGCAAAGAATCTGCTGGGCTTAAATGAGAAATACTTCCCATATTCTAAATTTGTTCCCGAAACATATGATCTAAGTTATGTCGATTTATATTTTCAGGTTGGAGATAAAGATAAAGCCATTGCTTTGATTAACCGTATGGCTAGTTGTTATAAGAGTGATTTGAATTATTATCATTCATATGCTACTCAAAGAAGAGGTACATTTCAGGATGACATTAGAACTTCATTTGCTGTGCTTCAACAGCTAAGTATGATTGCTAACCGCTACAAGGAAACGAAACTGGGTACAGATATCGAAACCTATCTCAATCAAAAGGTGAAGGAATTCGAATAGTAAGCCCTGAAAGGTGATGGAATTTGAATAACAAGCCCTGAAAGGGCATAATATATTAGCACAGGGTGGAGCCCTGTGATCAGATAATCTCTAACAATCTAAGCCCTGTAAGGGCGAAATAATTGATAATTAATGTAATGTGGGAGTATCTTTTTCAAAAGATGCTCCCTTTTTATTGCGCCCTTACAGGGCTTAGTTTAAATATTCCTATTTACACAGGGCTTCGCCCTGTGCTAATATATTATGCCCTTTCAGGGCTAAGAGCTGAGGAAACAATACGCCCTTTCAGGGCTAAAAGCTGAGGCATTCAATACTCTTTCTGAAGCTATAATCCTGTTATGTCTTCTTCATTAAACAAGTAGAGACGCAATATTTTGCGTCTCTACGGTATAAAAACAAATGTTGTTGAATGATTTTAAAGCTTTAGATCTGTCTCAGCCAGTAACTGTTTGAGTTTGGTTTCGGCAACCTTCAGGTTATATTCAAAGTTGAGCAACCGGGTGAGCGAATCCTGAAAACTTTCCTGAGCCAGTTTGGTTTCCAGCGTAGTGGTCTCTCCCAGACGTAACCTTTGAATTGATATATCCAGATTCTCTTTGGTCAAAAAATGATTGTTTTTCTCAATCGTCAGCAAATTCCGTTGTGCTTCAAAATCGGTAAGTGAATTGATCAATTCAGTATACAATGCCAACTTTGCATTCTCCAGACCATATTGACTTGATTTCAGCTGGATCGATGAAACGCTGACTTGTCTTCTGACATTTCCACCCTGATACAATGGAATAGACAATGTACCTCCAATTAAAGGGCCAAAAGAATTGTTTATCTTCAATGCAGTAGGATTTCCGATGGCATTATTACTCCTTAAATAATTGTAACCTGCATTGAAATTGAACCTGGGTAAATACAGTGTTTGCAACTCCTTCAAACTCAGTTTTGCAATGTCGACCTGTTTTTGTAAGGACATGATACTGGCATTGTTAGCATATAATTTTTGAAGCAAATCCTGCGTGTTTGGTGTATAATTTGTTTCAATAGTATCTGTAACTTCAAATTCAATATTAATATCTCTGCTCAGTAACTGGTTAAGGATTTTTTTAGCGTCCAGGATTACACTTTTTTGTGTTATAGCATTTTCATTGTAAACATTCAGGTCAATTTGTGCCTGAAGCAGGTTTGTCTTTGCAGTGTTTCCGGCGTTAAAACTTGTTTGTAGAATCTTAACACGTTCCAGGTTATAATTGATTACCTCATTGATAGAAGATAGCTGTTGTTTTTGTTTCACTACATCATAATACGCCAGTATGACATTTGAAACTGTCTGTAAGACCGTCTCCTTGTACTGTAATTCTCCCAAAGCTTCAATCTCCTGAAGTTTCTGTTTAGTAACAAACATTTTCCCTCCATCGTATAAAGTCCAGTTGAGAGTGACGTTTGAGTTGAAAGAATTCGTCCGGGCATTATTAGAACTTGTCTGGGTATTATTGAAATATGTCTGTTTTGTGTTATATAACGACATATTATCGGTAGCGTTAACAGTTACTGTTGGTAACATTCCTGCGTTGCCGCTTGTATTGTTTGCCTTGTCAATAGCGGCAGTATTACCTGCAACTAATATGTCATAGCTGTTTTTGAGCGCGATACTTACAGCATCATTTGCCGTAAGTACCAGTTGTGCCTGCGTCGAAAAAAGTGTGACTAATAATAGAGAAAGGCCAAATATTTTTTTCTTCATCGAAATTCAATTTAAAAGATTTTAATGCTTTTCAGGAGTTGTTACCTCATGACTGTCCAATTGCTGCGTGTTAACTGCTACCGGAGCTTCCCTGATTTCGATCAGCTTTTTGCTTGCTAACATCAGATACATCACCGGGATGACAACAAGTGTTAGGATAAGAGCGAAAAATAATCCACCAACTACAACAACGCCAAGAGGAACACGGCTTTGTGCACCTGCTCCCAATGCAAATGCAATTGGAAATGCGCCGAAAATAGTAGCCAGAGATGTCATCAGGATAGGACGTAAACGGGCAGCTGCTGCTTCAAAAATTGCTTCAGCTTTAGCTAATCCTGCCTTACGTTTCTGATTTGCAAACTCAACAATCAAAATCCCGTTTTTAGTTACAATACCAATCAGCATAATCATTCCAATCTCCGAAAAGATATTAATCGTTTTTCCTGTAATCCATAAAGCTAACATGGCACCTGCAATTGCAAGAGGTACAGTACACATAATGATTAATGGGTCGCGGAAACTTTCAAACTGTGCAGCTAAAATAAGGTAAATCAGGACTAACGCGAAAATAAGTGCAAATGAAGTACCTGAACTGCTTTCAGTAAAGTCTCTTGATGTACCAATCCATGCAGTTTGGAATGAACTGTCCAACAACTTTTTCGAAATGCGGTTCATTGCAGCAATGCCTTCACCCAAAGTTCTTCCCTGAGCAAGAGCTGCAGATACAGTAGCTGCCTTGTAACGGTTGTAATGATACAAAGTTGAAGGGCTGCTGTTTTCCTGCATATTGACAATATTGTCAAGCTGAATCAAATTGCCTGTATTGCTTCTTACATACAATGAACTGATATCTGCAGGTTTGTTACGTTCTTTACGTTCGACCTGACCAATTACAAAATATTGTTTGTCGTTTTTTAGATAATAGGCATACCTGCGACCACTCAATGCAAATTGGAGTGTATTGGCTACATCTACAAAGTTGACTCCCAGATTGGAGGCCTTGAGTCTGTCTATGGTAAGATTTATCTCTGGTTTATTGAATTTCAGGTTCACATCAACATTGCTGAATACAGTATCTTTCCTGGCCTCATCCAAAAACTGGGGCAATACTTTTTGTATCTTATCGAAATCCAGGTTTTGCAATACGATTTGAACAGGTAATGAGGAAAAACGTGTCGTGGTAATCGTTTGTTCCTGATTAGCAATAATCCGACCCTTTGACATTCCCTTATAATATCTGGTCAGTTTATCATAAATTTGCTGTTGTGACATTTTACGTTCATTCGGTTCAGTAAGGTATGTCTGTACAGAACCAGAATTTGTACCACCGCCACCGGCTCCAACCCTTGTAAACACTAACCTTGTTTCAGGGACACTGTCCATTTGCAAACGACCAATACTATCCAAAACTTTATTCGTATAGTCATAGTAAGTTCCTTCAGGTAAGGTGATGCTGGTACGGATGATACTATGATCTTCAAGAGGTGCCAATTCAGATTTTAATGTCTTGGATAGGATAAAAATTAATCCAACACAAAAAGCTAAAATACAGAAAGTTATCCATTTTCGTTTCAGAAAGAAACCAAGGATTGATCTGTATTTCGTATCCATACCTGCATAGAAAGGTTCTGTTTTGTTATAGAATTTTGAATGTGTTGTTTTCCCTCTCAGAAACACATTCAATACAGGTGTCAATGTAAGTGATACAAAGGCTGAAATAAGTACCGCGCCCGCCACGACAATTCCAAACTCTCGAAACAGTCGTCCTGTGAAACCCGATAAAAAGATTACAGGAATAAATACAATCGCCAGTGTAAGAGAAGTTGAGATTACTGCAAAAAAGATTTCGCGGGTTCCCTGGAAGGCAGCTGTCCATTTGTCCATTCCTGCCTCCAGTTTTTTAAAGATATTCTCTGTAACAACAATTCCATCATCTACCACCAGACCTGTCGCCAGTACAATTGCTAACAATGTAAGCACATTGATGGTGAAGCCAAAAATGTACATGATAAAAAATGAACCGATAAGTGATACCGGAATATCAATCAAGGGTCTCAGGGCAATCACATAGTTCCTGAAAAACAGGAATACAATGAGAATTACCAAAGAAATGGCAATTACCAATGTTTCAGTAACATCTGTAACGGATTGCCTAACGAATTTTGATTTATCAAACCCAATCGTCATAGTTAAACCTTCGGGCAGATTGTCGTTTTTTATTTGATTAAAGCGTTTTTGAAACTCATCGGCAATCTCAATATTGTTGGCCCCGGGTAATGGGATTATTGCGATCATCAAACCGTTGGAACCATTAATCTTTACCCCAGATTCTTCGTTTTCAGGACCAAGAACGGCTTCACCTATATCGCTAAAACGAATGATTTGATCATCTTTTTGGCTTATAATCAGATTATTAAAATCTTCTTCTGTAAGCAACCTTCCTTTTGTCTTGATGATCAGTTCAGTTGCATTACCAATCAGTTTTCCACCTGGTAATTCAACATTCTCTCTACTCAACACGTTAGATACATCCTGAGCAGTAAGATTGTAAGCTGTTAATTTAACAGGATCTAACCAAAGACGCATAGCTGGCCGCTGTTGTCCATAAATACCAACACTGCTTACACCCGGGATTGTTTGAAATTTATCCTGCAATACATTTTCAGCATAATCACTCAATTCGAGTGCATTCATTTTAGTGCTTTGTAAAACAAGTGTCATTACCGGGTCGCTGTTTGCATCAGCTTTTGATACAACGGGCGGAGAATCCAAATCCTGTGGTAAGTTGTGTGTGGCTTGTGAAGTCTTATCACGCACATCATTCGCTGCCTTTTCAAGATCAGCATCCAGATTAAATTCAACAGTAATATTACTACTACTTGTTGATGAAGAAGAAGTGATTGATTTGACACCTTCGATTCCATTGATAGCTTTTTCTAATGGCTCTGTGATCTGAGATTCAATGATGTCTGAATTTGCACCTGTATAAGAAGTTTGTACATTGATAATGGGAGGGTCAATGGCTGGATATAGACGAACACCCAGAAAATTATAACCAACTACTCCAAAAAGCAAAATGACCAAACTCATTACTATTGACGCAACCGGGCGCTTTAACGCAAAGTCTGATACTGTCATAATGATTTACGTTTTTTTGCTTTTATTAATTTTATTTTAGAATCAGGTTTAATAAAAAGAATTCCTGTTGTGATAATCGTATCACCTGCTTTAAGTCCTTTTATAACTTCTATGTTATCTTCCCTACGAATTCCTGTTGTAATGGTCACGAATTTAGCCTTACCATTTTCTGATACAATCACTTGTTTCGTTAGCTCTTGTGGAATAACAGATTGTGTAGGAATCATCAAAGCATGATCATTCTGTTTCAGCTTAAGATTTATGTTGGTAAATTCACCCGGTAAAAGTGAACCCGACTTACTTGAAACAATTGCTCGAACGTTAAGATTATTGGTTATTGCTTCGATTCCCTTTTCAGAAGCCATTACAGATGCTTCATATTGATCATCTTTGCCCTGAACGGTGAATTTTAATTTAGTTCCAACATTGACTTCACTACTGTATTTACTGGGCACACTAAAATCGAGTTTTAACTTTTTGTCAGCTCTTATCGTAGCAAGAATAGTTGTCGGAGTAACAATTGCACCAATACTAATATTCCTTAAACCGAGCGTTCCGTCAAAAGGAGCGACAACTTCAGTTTTTCGGATCATGACATTGTAGATCTCAATATCATTTTTGATCGAAGCCAACGAAAGAGTTGTTTGGTCATAATCAGTCTGGCTGATACCGGCTACTTTCAACAATTCACTTTGTCTTTTTTGTTGTTGTTCAATGATTTTTAGCTGTGTATTTGCCTTGTGAAGCTGAGCTTGTAAATCATCATCAAACAGTTTCACAAGCAGTGTGCCTTGTTTTACATATTTTCCTTCAGGTAGATTGATCTTAACTACCCGACCCGAAACTTCAGGTTGGAGTGTAGTTGCTTCAAAAGGAATCAATTTACCAGAAACTGTGATAGTTTCCTGTAAAACAGAAGGTTTAACTACAGTCCATTCTACTGGTGGATTATCTTTAGATCTGTTGCCTTGTTGTTTGGGGTCAGGTTTACCTGATTTACACGAGCAAATAAGCGTAGCAAAAAGAGTCAGGCAAAGTAAATTTAGAATTTTGATGTTCATAATAGTTTTCACTTAAATGAATTGATTGGGTTGATTTTATAGATTGGGTTGTAAGGGGTTAAATATTATTATTATAAGAGCAAAGATATTGTTAATTTTTTACTAATATGCAAGAACGAGGGTTAACTTTATGTTAAAATGTTATTCGTTTCTTAGTGCTTCATTAATTTTATCAACATTTAAAAAGAGACGGGTAAGTAGTGTTATCCAAAAAAGGCCATTAATGATCAACAGTAACAACATCATTCCAATCGTTGAAAATGAAATTCCTGTATTCGGACTGATCAGCGAAGGCAATATGGCAATTGTAGCTGTTAATACGCCAATCAGAATTCCAGCCAACAACAATCCTGTATATTCATTTATAAACATCTTGAATATTAGTTTCTTTCCAAAACCTACAGCTTTTAGCAATGCAATTTCGCTTCTTCTTTCCAGTATACTCCTTACCAGGATGACTCCCAATCCAACAGTTCCAATCAACAAACCAAAAGCTCCCATCACAAGGAAAATAGAAAGATAAGTATTCTCAATTGAATTGAATTCAGCAAGCCGTTGAGCAGCGGGCACTATTTCCCAGCCATAATCACGAAAACTATGCTTGAGCTCTTCTTCAACAGCCTGTTCATTGGCTTTTTTATTATCAATCAAAAAGAGGGTAGAACCACTTCCGGAGGGAAAGTTCGCCATGAAATATTTTTGAGAAATAATAACATGACCCTGAAAAACAGAGTTTGCTAATCCTCCAATGAGTTTTAGTTTCATCTTCTCTCCATATTCATTTTTATATACAAGGGTATCACCAACAGATAGTCCCAGACCCCATTTAATGACTGTCTCATCAGCAAATGCAGGTATTACTCCTCCTGATAGCGTCTGATTCAGCGAAGACCATGGGTTCTCTTTGTTCAGCAAGGAAGTGGATGATACAAAAGTAAACCTACCTTTCAGTTGCTCAGTTTTAACTCCAAGGATCGAAGGATTTTTTACCCTATTCAGGTTCAGGCAACTGGCATCATCTCCTTCATGTTTCATAAACTGAACGATAGGGTAGGAGCCCTCTATTTCGAATTCCTTACGGACTGATTTATTGTTCAAATCCTTTACAACCGGGACAGTCGATTCTGCATAAGTAAGAAATCCACCGGTTCCACTTGATGGCAAACCGGCATCAACAAAGAGATCCTGGCGGTTGGCACCTGTAGAGACCACGATGAAAGTGCCTATTGCAAAGAGGATGATAATATTGAGACTCCGGGTTTTATTTCTGATGGCATTTTTAAAACAAAGGCTGACAATATCGAATGATTTTAATGTCGCCAGACCTGTTGTTCTGTTTTTGATCCTGATAAACCAAAGATCTGTGTAGACTAGTAAAGAGATCAGCATCAATCCTCCGGCACTGAAAAATACAGTTGGGTTGACCGTTTGCAGATGAATGATTTGTGTTAGGATAAGTACAATTGAACCAATACCTGATACTGCAGCAATGATCCTGTTGATATTGAACCAACGATTTGATTTTCTGATTCTTGTTTTCTTTTTTATAAGACCACCCTGTTTACGCAAATAACGGGTAGCGGAAAAGTAAACAGTTAAACTAGTCACTTCAATACCGATGAACATTCCCGACAACAACGTTTTCCAGTTTACAACAACTTCCATCATTTCGGTTCTTACGACGTCGTTCCAGATACTGTTTAATGCGGAAAATACAAACAGACAGTAAACATATGCCAACCCTGTTCCGATAATGGTTCCGGCGACTGTTACCAGCAATACTTCATACAGAATGACCATGCGTACTTTCTTCAGCGAAATGCCAAGAAAAGTCAAAGTCTTTAATTGCTCCTGTCGACTCTCCATATTCAGCAGAAACAATAGCATGATCAATACAATGCCTGCTACCAGAATAAAGAAACTCAAACTACTAAACAACTGACTGAAATCCACACCATTTTGTGCCGCTGCTTTACCATTATCCCTGACCGGATCAATTACAAAACCCAACGAAGCCGGATCAACAGACTTCTGCAAAGCAATACTAGTTTCGTTAAGAGCCTGGTTTTCTAATGTAGGGATGGCCCTTGTGTCCATCCTCTTTAAATTCAAAACTTGTTTTGAAATATCACTAATCCTGATCGCAGTATAAGTCCCAAACCTATTCTTCCATAACTCAACACCTTTCGAATCTGAAATAAATGCCTTTGGTGTTCCTTTCCATTTATTCCAATAGTCTTCATCTTTGGGTCTGATTTTCTTCAGATCGATGGGAACCCCGGTATCCCAATCCCTGCAATTCCCTGCATCTGTCATGCCCGGAAGATTTGGAATCAGATCTTTGTCTGCATATTCTCCATTGATTTCAACAATAGATTTTACCCGAAAAGAAACTTTTTTCTCCGTCAACTCTTTTAAAGGACCAACAACAAAATACTTCAGATCAATATTATCTCCCGTTTTAACTTTCAGGTCTTCTGCAAGCCAACTGTTAATGACGATTTCATCTCCTTTGAATTGATTATCAGGTAAAGTAGAGACAAATGAATAGGGTGTCGAATTGGTTCCGAAAGAAAAACTATTTACAAAATAGGTGATAATGTATCGTTTATCTGATGCAATTTTTTTAATGGCTTCAACAACGGTAGGTTCTATAAAAACCCTTTCAGAAGTAATCTGGATGGTGTTTGTTGAAGGCAGTGTTTTGATATTCAGGTTCATGTCGGCTAGCGTCCAACTTTTCTGAATGGCTGCATCAATCTTCTCTTTAGTCAAATCAGCATTACCCTGTAAAAGCAACACATTGGCTCTGGCCTTCAAACTCATCAGGTTGTTGAGCAGATCAATTGACACGAAAGCATTAAAAGGTGCTGACTGCGATATCCGAAGATTGAATCGTCCCATTTTATCATTACCGGCTATTGCTTTTACTTTCAGCATCACCGGAACCGTATTGGCTTCATCCGACACGAATGGAGTGTTGAGTGGAATCAAACTTGCTTTTTTAATCCTCAACAAAATCTGATTACCCACTTTGATATTCAGTCGTGTAGCAAGGTTACTGCTGATGATGACCTCATCTTCAGAAAGATTCTTAAATTCAGTACTTGTGTTGACTGCCTTATCAAATTCCTTGTTTACACCAACAACCTGAATTTTATTGATTCTTTTTTTTCCGCCTTCTGTAATGGCAAGTCCATCTAATAACAAAACAGGGGCAACAGGAATTGAAAGTTCTTTTTCAATGCCTGCAGCCATGTTCTCAGTGAAGAAACGATCACCTGCTATCACAGTGTGCGTAACTTCACCAAGACGCAAATCGACACCTTTGTTCAGATTGTGTTTCACAGAATCGCCAACCATCAATGCACCTGTAATTACAGCTGTACTGATTGCCACACCCATTGCAAGTGCAAGGTTCCGTTTCCAGTAGTGAAAGAGGTTTTTCCTGATCAGATTAAAGTAGGTCATGCTTTTAAATTCTTTAACCTGAGTTTGCCGTTTTTGAGTTCATAAACGGTATCCATTTTTGAAGCAAGAGCCAGTGAATGGGTCACTACGACCAATGTGACGCCATATGACCTATTGATTTCGAGTAATAACAAAGCCAGTTTGCTTACATTGTCTTCATCCAGTGCCCCTGTGGGTTCGTCTGCTAACAAAAGTCCAGGATTATTGATCAGCGCTCTGACCACTGCTGCACGCTGGCATTCACCTCCAGACAAATGACCAGGCATCTGATCACGTTGATCCCAGATGCCCACTCTTTTCATGAGTTCCTCAGCCCGAACCAATCGTTCTGCTTTGATTTTTTTATCATTGATAGTCAGTGTTGGAATCAGGATATTCTCGAGCAAAGTGCACTGAGGCAACAAATGATGCAACTGAAATACAAATCCGATCTTCTCATTGCGGAATGTATCCAGTTGTTTTGTAGTATAGTTTACGAGATTTTCTTCGGATGTAGGGGCGTTTTGCATTCGCCATAACTTCATTCGCAACAAATCGTTTTTTAAAGATGTAAGGTTTTCATCCGTTAAAACAGGTTCAGTGTTTGAAGTATTATTCTGCATTTTAACAATCGGTCTGGGAACAGTTGCCCGTAGTTCTGATTTCCTTTCTTCAGCTGAGATATTTTCTGAACCGGATACTTTATCTGCTTCTGGTGTGTTCTCATGCGGTGTAGGGGCGACCATTGTGGTCGCCCTCTCATCTGTGTTATTTTTAACAAACTCATCAAAATCATTTTCATCGGATATTAACTTCCCACTCCGATAAAAAACATCTCCCGAATCAGGCCGATCCAGTGTTCCCATGATATTTAATAAAGTTGTTTTACCTGACCCTGAAGGACCTAATATGGCAATAGTTTCCCCTTCATTGATTTCAAGTGTCAGTCCATCCAGTACCTTTCTGAGTGTTCCTTCTGATTCCGAACCGTAATGTTTAGATATATTATTGAGTTTAAAAAGCATCTTTTCAATAGTTTATAATGGTTTTTCAAAATATCTCCAAAAACATGATCATATCTGATTTTAAAAATTAAATTTGAGGTTTAATTATGAACGGGGTTTAACTGAAAAAGTTTAAAAAACGTTTCATGTTTTTGGTTGAGAGACAAAGTTACGGCTTTTTGTTGGGTTGTGTCAAGATTTGTAAAGCATTATTCTTTTACACTTGCTCAATTCTAAAAGTTTACCGTATATTTGAAGAAACACTAATTTTATTTTTGAATTCTATTTAAACACAAAACTAAATAGCATGAAAAACAAAACCGAACTCTTTTTATTACTTGGAGTGATCATGTTATCTTTTGTTGGTTTTGGACAGGAAAAAGTTTCTGTCAAGGTGTTTCCTGACATCAAACGCCAACTGATTCAAAGCGTGGGCGGCAATTACACTATGGCACGCTATACCAATAGTGCCTGGGATGCTATTGGAGGACAGACTTTAAAGGAATTCAGACCGGGAATTGTGAGAGTAGCGCTGCCATTACAATTCAGGCGCGAAGAATATGCAAACTTTAAAGGTGAATTGATCATAAAACAACCTTTGGTTATAACCTTGTTTGATGCTATGAAACGCATGAAAACAGAATTTGGTGTTAAATCTATAATTGTTTCAGTTTGGGACGTTCCCAACGAACTCGTTGTCGATCCTTCAAAAAAACAACAACGAGTCATTAAACCCGAATCATATGACGAAGTGATTGACATGTTGACTGCTTTTCTGGTTAAAGCTAAAACTGATTATGGGGTTGAAGTAGATTATTTCTCTTTCAATGAATCGGATGGGGGCTGGCAGGTTCAGTTTTCGCCACAAGCCACCATTGCATTTATTAAAAAAGCAATGGCTCGCTTCAAAGCAGCCGGTCTGAAAACCAAATTCTTACTCGCTGATACTGCCCAAACAAAAGGGACTGTAGAGTTTGCTACCATGATTATGGCCGACTCCACTATTTGGAAATCACTCGGTCCATTGTGTTTCCACAGCTGGTGGTCTGAAAAAATATCTGACAAAGAATTTGAAAGAGTTGCAGCATTTGCCAAGGCCTGGAATAAGCCGGTCTGGTGTGATGAGCTTGGCTTTGATGCCGAGGCATACAAGATCAAGGGTATGTGTCAAAGCTGGGATTATGCATTACGTTTTGCCAGAATAACACACAGGATGATGAAGTATGCTCAGGTCGAAGCATCGTTGTACTGGACCTGGCAAAATGATTATCCGATCATGTCAACTGATTTGAAAACAATGTATCCTTCTTATTATATTACACGTCACCAGACTGATTTTCTAAATTCCGGAACTCAGATTGTCCATTCAATTAGTTCAGATCCTGAAATATTGATTATCAGTGGTATTCATGATAATCTATCACAAGTGATGCAACTCATCAATATGAAAAAAGTTCCCGTAACTGTCGACATCGAAGGTTATGACAGCAAAATCATTGATATGGTTACCACAACTGAACCGAACAATTGGCAGGTACAGAAAAATATTACAAAGTCGAAAAAAGGACATACTATCATTCAATTAAAACCCGAATCAGTTAATTCAATAATTTTAAATTAATTCCCTAACTATGAAAACAAATTTACGCTTATTTAAATTTGCAGCCCTACTCATTTCGTTGGTTTGCTTCGGCATGAATTCTTTTGCTCAAAAGGTGGAAACTAACCTTGGCAAAACAGAAAAACTGATACCCTTTAAAGATTTTAAAAATACCGATGTTGGTCCGGTGGCCAAAGCCGGTATTGTCACAAACGATAAAAATGTAATTCAAATTATTGCCGGTGGGACAGATATTTGGGGCTCACGCGATCAGTTTCATTTCTGTTATGTATTGATAAAAGGTGATTTCGAAATCAGTACACAGGTTTTAAGTCTCACAGCAGCAAATGCTTATACCAAAGCCGGTATCATGGCTCGCGTAAATCTGGATGAGAATAGTCAACATATATATTATCAGGTCTTTCCAAACAATGCAAAAAGAAACAATAACAATGGTGGTTGCGAATTTCAATACCGTGAAGAGAGAGCCGGAAATATGAAAGCCATTTATCCAGACCCCACTACTGCAGGAAAACAGTTTGATGTTGCATTTCCCAATACCTGGATCCGTCTTAAACGTGTTGGCGATGTTTTTGAGTCATACTTCAGCAAGGACAATAAAAGCTGGAAACTTTATTCAACCTATACGTTGAAGCTCCCCGAAGAATTAATGGTTGGTATGGCTGTAACCTCACACAATAAAGACGAATACACAGTAGCTAAATTTGCTTCAGTTAAATTAGCAAAATAATCATTATATATTTGAAATGACACGCAACTTTTTAATACTGGCTTTTTTCCTTTTTCTGTGTAATTCACAAACCTACTCCCAATCCAATAATATCCCCAATTCATCACCTGGGATGGGTCGCGAACATTTACTCATGGATTTTGGTTGGCGTTTTGCTTTAGGAAATGCCTCTGATAATGCGAAGGATTTTTCAAACGGCACAAGCTACTTCACATATTTTGCCAAAGCAGGATATGGTGACGGTGCAGCCTCTTCACAATTCGAAGACCGTAGCTGGCGCGAAGTCAACCTCCCCCATGACTGGGTTGTTGAATTGCCTTTCTCCGGCTCAGCCAGTCATAGTCATGGTTACAGAACCATCGGTTACAAATATCCAGAAACATCAGTAGGATGGTACCGGAAAAAGTTTACTATTCCAACAAATGATTTCGGTCGCAAGATCAGCATTCAGTTCGATGGCATTCACCGCGACTCAAAGGTTTGGGTCAATGGCTTCTATGTAGGTCATGAGCAAAGCGGGTATGCAAGTTCAACTTATGACATCACAGACTATTTGAATTATGGTGGCGATAATATAGTAGCTGTTCGTGTCGATGCCAGTATTGAAGAAGGATGGTTTTATGAAGGGGCCGGCATCTACAGGCATGTTTGGCTCAATAAAACGGATCGTTTACATGTAGGTCAATATGGTACATTCGTAACATCAACATTGAATGGTGAAAATGCAGAACTAACAGTCCGCACTACAGTTGAGAACCAGTATCCTCAAATATCCAATTTTGTTATAGCTCAAACCCTTTTTGATGCTGACAATCATGCAGTTTTAACCCGGAAAGAAGATCATCTCTCTTTAAAAGGGAATGAGAACAACACCTGTTTTCAAAAGTTTATGGTTGAAAAGCCAACTCTTTGGTCTCTCGATAATCCCTATCTCTATCGTCTTGAAACCACTATTATTAATAACGGAAAAACCGTAGATCAATACTCAACAAATGTTGGCATCAGGACTGTTAAGTTCGATCCCAATGAAGGTTTTTTCCTCAATGGAAAAAGGGTGCAGATCAAAGGTACCAATAACCATCAGGATCATGCAGGAGTTGGTACAGCCATTCCCGATGCCCTTCAGGAATTTCGAGTCCGGAAACTCAAAGAAATGGGCAACAATGCCATCCGTACATCTCACAACCCACCCACCCCGGAACTGCTTGATATTTGCGACCGTCTGGGAATGTTAATCCTCGACGAGAACCGTCTGATGGGCATCGATCAGGAACATTTCGATCTACTGAAACGTTTCATGATCCGCGACCGGAATCATCCAAGTGTGGTGCTTTGGTCAATGGGAAATGAAGAATGGGCAATCGAAGGCAATGAAAAAGGCGCCAGAATCACTAAAACCATGCAGGAATATGCTGGGCAAATCGATTCATCGCGTGCAATTACTGTTGCTATATCGGGGGGATGGGAAAATGGCAGTGGCAAAGTCGCACAGGTCATGGGTTACAACTACATCGTGCAGGGAAATATTGATGAGCATCACAAAAAATTTCCATGGCAATCCGGAGTCGGTACAGAAGAAACCACTACTATGGGTACCCGCGGAATTTATAGCGACGATAAACAAAACGGACGCATGGCAGCTGCCAACCGCATGCCTGAAAATGTTGGAACCGAATTAGGCTGGCAGTTTTATGCGGCACGACCATTCCTTGCAGGTCTTTTCTTTTGGACAGGATTTGATTACCGTGGAGAACCCAATCCACTTTCATGGCCGGCGGTCAATTCACAATTTGGTATGATCGACCTCTGTGGATTTCCAAAAGACATTTTCTATTACCTGAAATCGTGGTGGGGAAATGAGCCCGTTATGCATATCATGCCTCACTGGAACTGGCCCGGAAGCGAAGGCAAAAACGTCAAGGTAACCATATACAGCAATGCCGAAGAGGTTGAATTGTTACTAAACAACAAGAGTCTCGGCAAGAAACCGATGCCTGTAAACGGTCACATCGATTGGGATGTAATCTACAAGCCCGGAGTTTTGATGGCTCGCGGATTTGTTCAGAAGAAACTGACTGTAAGTGAAAAGGTTGAAACTACTGATGTTCCTGCGAAAGTTGCTCTTTTGGCAGAAAGTACAAAAGTCAGCGCAGATGGCGAAGATGTTGCGATCATCACTGTTCAGGTCAATGATCTTAAAAACCGTCTGGTTCCTACAGCCAATAATGAAATAGCATTTACATTGAATGGTCCGGGTAAAATAATCGGAGTAGGTAATGGTGATCCCGCATCTCATGATCCTGAGCAGTTTGTTGAAACTATAGAACGTGCCAACATTACAGATATGAAAGTTCAGCTTTCCTCAACATTACCTAACCTCAATGAAGTAGCCGAAAAATATGACGACTCACAATGGCTTCGTGCATTCCGTAAAGGTTATGGCGAATACGAAGCAGGCAAAAACATCATCGTCAGGGGAGTTTTCAATCTAACCGATTTCACAGATCAGACCGTTATCACCTTTTATGCAAAGAATCTGGCTCAAAACCAGTCTATCTATGTAAACGGGAAACTGCTGACCAAAGATGCTGCTCAAAAGGATCCGAATCATGACTTTGTTCTCGATCACAGCTTGTTACACAAAGGCAAAAATGTGATCGCCTTCGAAGGAAAACCTTTCGTAAAACGCAACACCTGGGAAGAGATCAATACAAACCCGGGAACCATCAAAGTCTTTAACCCATCTCCCCAATGGAAGCGTAAAACCTTTAATGGTCTGGCACAAATTCTGATCCGCACAACCAAACAATCGGGCGAAATCATTTTAACCGCAACCTCTGAAGGTCTCACCCCGGCAACCCTGAAGATCAATTCATTTGTCGTAAAACCAAAACCAACACCCGAAGACTCAAATAATTAAGCACTAAAGAGAATATCTCAAAAGAAAGAAATATTCTCTTTTTTGCATAAATTTTGATCCTTTTATTCCCATTTTTCTTTAAACTTTGGAAAATTCCAAGGCCATTTTTTGACAATTCCGACAACACTCCCGGATCACTTACAAGCCATTTACAGACAACTGGTAGACACTCGTCTCCTGTAGCGTACAATTAGCGTACATATAGCGTACCTGTAGCGTACCCTATGGCCTAAACACGTACGCTATATGTACGCTAAGGGTACGCTACAGGTACGCTACACCACTCGAGTATCTCCCAACTATTGGAGAAGTGTTTTATCCTTATCCGGGAGTCATCTTTTCATGATCTTTTTTTGATCATTTAAAGATAATTTTTTTGGGGATTGGTTTTTTGCAAAATTCTTTTAGAATTATCTTTCATTATCTTTACAGGATAAATCAGATATCTATCAGGCCTATTCACACAAATTTAATTGCATAGGTCTGATTTTGTCTTGCGTATACATGATTTATGGACAACCTTAAACGACTACAATGCCGACAATAGAAATAGTATCAATTAATTCGACAGATCTTAAACTAAATCAGGCTGATTTTGATGTTGCTATAATTGAAGAAAACAAACTTGAAAGCCATCGTGGACTTTTTTATGGCTTTCTTAGTAACCAAAAAGGTGTAATTATTCATATTGGCAATCCGGACTTTAAAGAAGACAAAGAAGGTGGGTTTTTTGCTGGACAAATTGTTGATTGGAGTTTTGAATCTGAAGAGGAGCTATTTATCGATTCTGACACTGAAACTGTAAATCAAGAAGAAGTTCCGCAACAAAGATTTAAGTTTTTAGATAAATACAAACCCGATGTTGACAGACTTTTGCAAGCGTCCATGAAAGGATCGCCGAATTTCAAAATTTATTTTCTTACTGATTATCAATTCGGACCTACACAAGAAACTTTTGAAATCACAAAATCAATAATTGAATTTTGGACGGTACACGACAAAAAAGGTCTAAAATTAAATGCACTATACACAATATATTGGTGATTAAGAAAGGCTACTCATAACAAAGGTTTTAATAAATAGCTGGAGAGATACATAAATTGAGTTTTATCCCCGGAAAGGAAATAGTGTCAGGAAATAGTGTCAGGAACCATTTCTGCTCGATAGTATATATGGTTAAATGTCTCATGATTGCTGAATAGTTTAAAGGTTGATTCGATGGATGGTAAAGATTTTTGTATGTTAAACTTCAGGTTCTTATCTTCTCCGAGCTCCTTGTGTTCACAAAAGTACTCATACTTTAATCTTTTTTTTTATGAACTACGTTATTAATTTTATTGGGATAAACTAGGGGGTCAGGCATTATTTTATAATTATGAAGACTTTTTGGATTTTTCAAGATTCTTTTTTAATACTATGCCTTTTGTAGTCAAACGATAACGTTGATCCTGATGGGTAGGGATATCAGGAATAGTCATTTCAATATAAGCAGATTCCAGTGCTGGCGTCAGATAGTTTAAAACAAAATTTTCTCTGTCTTTCAAACCTAATAATTCTTGTATTTCTAAGCGTTTCATTTCCCTATTTATAACAAGAACAATTCTTTTAATTACTTCACTTACTTCACTTACTTCCCCTGTACCTTGTCGGGTAGCTTGTCGGGTAGCTTGTCGGGTAGCTTGTCGGAGGGGTGTATTCAAAGTCCTCCAAATGACAGTTCTAAAGTTTTCTTCCTGAATGTATTCCGGTTCTTTCAAATTCTTTTCGTTGCACAGACGAATGATGTCACCGGTACCAGTACCCATCCGTTCAATATACCCGGAAAGATACATTGGTTCGGCGAGTAATGGATTTGCAGGAATTGAATTATGTGGATGGCGAAGTTTTTGAGTGGTCAGTCCGAAAGGTAAAGTACCGGGATTCCATATTTCAAGACGGTCTTTAAACAACATAACCTGAACGCTGGCATTACTCGTATAATCACGATGGACAACAGCGTTAACGATTGCTTCTGTAACAGCAGCTTGTGGAAGCTCGTAAGTGACAGGCACTTGAATGCTTTCTTCGCGTGTACCCACCGACAATGTTATTTTGGATAATACAAAATCAACTGCCTGATTGACCAATTGGAAAACATCACCTTTGTAGACCTGATAGGATGGAATTGGTTTTACAATATCATATCCATGGAAATGAGCACATTTAATTTCTGAAGTGATAAAAAAACGTTGAGGCTTTTTACCAAATAATAATATTGCAGCATTGCTTATCCGATTGTCTTCCAATAAATTCAAATGCGTTAGTATGATCTCAGGTTTAGCATCAATTGGCAGTGGAAAACCTCTTTTGGCTTTTGCCAGATGTACAAATTCTTCGATTTTATCAAAATCTAAATCATCTATCGTTGCTCTTTCATTGAATGCAGCATCAAAAGGACCTGTACGTATAATCTCTTTTTCTTTGAGATAAGAAACCAGGGATGCATAAACACTTGTAATGAGTTCTGCTTCAGTAGTAAAATGTTTTCGTATTAAATCGAGACCTACTTTCTGGATGAGAGCACTCATTTTAGGGTTGCGATTTGATACTACATCACCTTTTACATAAATAAGACGGGTTTTATATTGTTTAGTTGCTTCGTCAAACTCTCGTTCAGTTGGTGAAATACCTTTTGAATCTTCGTAACCGTAATCAAAACCAAACAGGCCAATATAAATATCTGATTTAGAAACCTCATTAATATAAGCAGTTTCAACTTTACGATCAGAAGCAGGTAAGTTTTCGAATATGAAAGGTTCGAAAAAAAGTCCAAGTAATGGGTCGCTTATTAAATAATTGAAAAGTCGTTGCCTTTCTCTGATAAACTCCTTTTGGACACTGCTTATAAAAACTTTTAGCTTTGCCATAACTACTTAATTACGTATAACAAAGATAGCTTTTTTCAGTGTTTTAAACAATAAAATTTATTTGATTTTCAACGGTTCATTCAGTTTATAATATTCACCTTTGGCATTCTTTATACTATCGACTTTAATGGTCTGGGTAACTTTTAGGGTTTGTAAATCCTGATAGGTCTTTTTCCCTTGCTTTGGATCGATCCGGGAGAGGGAAACAGAATCGGATTTGCTGTAAAAGTTGAGGATGTTTTGTTTTAAAGGGGCAGTAAGGTTGTTGAATTTTGTTTCTTCCAATTTGATCACCAACTCACCATAAGTCTTATCAGCCAGATCATATTCTCCCATCAGGGTTGGTTTTCCGGTATCATAATCTATATCCGGAATCAATGCCTTTTGATTATGCAACTTTTTCAATGCGTTGGCATAATGTACTAAAGTCGTATCGAAGCTTTTGATAAACAGTTTCTCACCCTCGGGCCCAACATCTTTAAATCGCAACACTCTCAATGGACCAATTTTAGGAAGAAACCTGACAATACTTGATAAAATCATTGCTTTTAATCCCGGCCTCTGTCGTGCTTTTCCAAACTCAGCATAATACTGTTTATTGCTCATCTTATAATGAAAGTTCCTGCTGTTGGCACTGGGGTTCTTTAATCGGATGTCTCTTTTCTTGATTTGCCAGGCGACATGGGTAATGGTTGGTAACAGACTTTTGATTGACCATCGGAATGTTGCAATCGTGAGGCCCAGATCCCCAAAAACCACATTGATATCCAGCCCGTAGGTTTTCAGGAATGCCCTTTCCAGAACGGGTCTGGATACCTGAAATCCAATGAAGTTATGATATGTCTGAGATGCATAATTACCTCGTGAAATTTCCAGTACATCAAAAGCAATCTCGACCCTTTTGTGTGCCACATGGTCTTTTTCAAATGTTACTACTTTTCCGTATTTCTTTTCGATTTTGGGATATACAGTTGGGACAATAATGTTCGTGGCTATCGGATGTCCGTATTTATCGCCCATGTAATGACACAATACACCTATTGCAAATGCATATTCATTCAAATTCTCCGATTCGGAAATTAAAGCCTCAACAAAGTCACCTGTGCGGGCATAATGTGCCAGGTTGGTAAAGTAAACACTGCCAAAGGGAAAATAACCTAAATCGGGAATAATACAGCCGCCATAAGCAAAGGCTCTGGCTTCCTTTAGGTTGTCTTCGGTTGCCGAGGGGTATTTAAGTTTAAGTAACGGCAGAATACTTTTCTCCCAACTTGCGTCAATTAATGCTTCATGTGTGAGAACTGAATATGCCTTTATAGAAATTGGATTGACCAACATAAAACCAACCAATATTAAAATGAACCTGTAAGACAATAATTTTTTAATCATTATAAAATGGCTAGAAGCTCGTTTAACAAATAAAAATGGATTTTGTTATGGGTATTTACTTTTTTGACATTCATTACATTACTTTCTTTCATTAATTAAAATAAATATTATAGTTTTACACAGAAATCGTGATTCATTAGAATTGTGATGAATTATTCAAAAAACAACCCAAATCTTTAAAGAACAATGAAAAACAAATTTCCATTATTGCTTACTGCTCTCGCGCTCTGCTTTAACTTAGCACTCTTTGGCGTTGAGAAACCTAAGGAATTTAAAATTCCTTATGAAAAATATATTTTAGCCAACGGAATGAATGTAATTCTTCATGTTGACAAATCTGATCCGATAGCTGCAGTTTATGTTGTATATCATGTAGGATCTGCAAGAGAAATTCAGGGCAAAACAGGTTTTGCTCATCTGTTTGAACATCTTAGATTCAACGAGTCGCAGGATATTCCACAGGGACAATGGTTCAAAAAGCTGCAGACTGCCGGAGCTTCTAATGTAAACGGTTCAACCAGCCAGGACAGAACCAATTATTTTGAGGTTATTCCTAAGAATGCTGTCGAGATGGCATTGTGGATGGAGTCGGACCGAATGGGATTTCTGACAAGTAAAGTAAACCAGGAGACATTTGTAACCCAGCAGAATGTTGTTCAAAATGAAAAACGTCAGGGAGATAACAGACCTTACTCTCAAAGTCAATACATGTCTACCAAGTTGATGTACCCTCCAACGCATCCTTATGGTCATACTGTAATTGGCGATCTGGAAGATCTTGCTGCAGCATCTCTTCAGGATGCACTGGATTTCCATGTTAAGTTTTATGCACCGAGTAATGCTACTCTGATTGTTTCAGGTGATATCGATGTCGCCCAAACCAAGAAATGGATTGATAAATATTTTTCCGAAATTAAATCATCCCCGGCTCTTAAACCATTACCAAAAATGCCGGTTACGCTTAATGAAACCGTAAGAGCATATTGTGAAGATAACCTGGCCAATGCTCCAAGATTATCTATGGAATTCCCAACAGTTGAAGATTATAATAAAGATGCTTATCCTCTTGAGTTCTTGGGACGCATCTTTGCAAGAGGAAATAAATCTCCTTTATATAAAGTCATAGTTGAAGAGAAAAAACTTGCAGTTTCTGCTAATGCACGTCAAAGTAGTTCAGAAGTAGCCGGTGAATTTGGTATCAATATTACAGCTCTGCCCAATATTAAACTGAGTGATGTAGAAGCTGCAGTGAAAGAAGCTTTTCTGCGGTTTGAAAAAGATGGTTTCACGGAAAAGGATGTCGAAAGACAGAAAGCCGGAATGGAATATAGCTTTTACAGACAGAGTGCCAGTATTCTGAATAAAGCCATGATGTTGGGAGATTACAATATTTTTAATGGATCACCAGACTATATGGCAACTGATTTAAAAAACAGAATGAGTGTCACGAAAGAAGATATTTTGAGAGTGTATAACAAATACATTAAGAACAAAAATTATCTGATTACCAGCATCGTTCCTAAAGGAAAAACTGATTTAGCAGCAGCCAATTCAAAATTATGGGTTGTTCAGGAGGAGTCTATTGCCCAACAGGGAACCAAGAAAAAAGAAGTCGTTGCTACAAAATATGTACCTATCCCTTCAAAAATTGACAGAACAATAGAACCTGTTAAAGGTCCTGATCCTGTCGTTACACTTCCCAAAATATGGAATGCTAAAACCGTAAATGGAATTTCAGTTTATGGAATTAAACAAAGCGAACAACCAATTGTAGAATTCTCTATCATTCTGAAAGGCGGGATGCTCATTGACAGTCCTGATAAGATTGGAACAGCAGCATTAACTGCCAGAATGATGAATCAGGGAACTAAAAACAAAACTGTCATCGAACTGGATGAAGCTATGCAGGATTTAGGTGCGAATATTAATGTCTCAGGTAGTAAAGAGGCTATTTCAATTTCAGGTAGTTGTCTTGCCAGTAAGCTGAATGAAACTTTTGCACTTGCCAAAGAGATGTTATATGAGCCACGTTGGGATGAAAAAGAATTCGCGCTTGCAAAAAGTCAAACAATTGAAGGACTGAAACGGACTGAAACTTCTCCAACATCTATCGGATCAAGTGTGTTCAGTAAACTGGTTTATGGTGCAAATAATATTCTGGCTAACGAAACTTCAGGAACAATCAGTTCCGTTAATAAAATCACGCTCGATGATCTTAAAAAATACTATGATCAGAATTTTGCGCCTTCTGTTGCAAAGATTAGTATTGTTGGTGACATAACACAGGAGAAAGCCATTGCTTTATTTAATGGACTGAAGGACTGGAAAACCAAGGAAGTTAAACAACCTTCAGTTGCAAACTTTGCTTCTGCAAAACCCGGAATCTACTTTATCGATGTTCCAAATGCTAAACAATCTGTTGTATCGGTCGGTCATGCAGGCCCAAGTTATGTGAACCCTGATTTCTATAAAGCTGTTGTAATAAATTATAAGCTTGGTGGAGACTTCAATGGAATCCTTAATATGATTTTACGTGAAAAGAAATCATTTACATACGGAGCCCGTTCAGGATTTAGTGGAGCAGGTTTTGGTGGACAGTTTCTGGCCACTACTCAGGTACAGTCAAATTCTACTTTCGAAACAACTCAGATCATAAGGGATGAAATCAAGAAGTACACAGAAGGCATCGCACAGGAAGATCTTGATCTGGTAAAGAGTACTTTATTGAAGAGCAATTCCGGTAGATTTGAAACATTGACTCAACTTAATGCGATGCTAGAACCTATCGTGATGTATAATCTTCCTTTCGATTATATCAAACAACGTGAAGCAATTGTTCAAAATATGACTCCTGCAGAACATGCTACATTGTCACAGAAATTAATTCATCCTGATCAATTGATATATTTGATTTTAGGTGATAAGGCTACCCAGTTTGATAAACTGAAAGAACTTGGATTAGGTAATCCGATACTGTTAGATAAAAGCGGAAAACCAATAGCAGACTAAATATAATTTGATTTATAAAGAAAAAGCCCAGATAATGGGCTTTTTCTTTATAAATCAAATTATCCTATTATTTCTTTAGCTTTATCCATATCTATTTCATTTTCTGACTTGGCAATTACAATTGTTGCTACTGAATTTCCAATAAGATTAGTTAAAGCCCTTGCTTCACTCATGAATTTGTCAATGCCTAAAATCAATGCAATGGCTGCAACCGGAACATTTCCAACAACCGGTAATACTGCTGCCAATGTAATGAATCCGCTGCCCGATACACCGGCTGCACCTTTAGATGCAAGCATTAAGATCAGCAATAAGGATAATTGGTGTGACCAATCCAATGGAGTGTTTGTAGCCTGAGCCAGGAAGACAACTGCCATAGTAAGGTATATAGAGGTTCCATCAAGGTTAAAAGAATAACCTGTAGGAATGACCAGACCGACAACAGGCTCTGAGCAACCTACTTTTCTTAGTTTGTCCATTAAGCTGGGCAATGCTGCTTCAGAAGATGAGGTTCCTAGCACAATCAAGAGTTCTTCCTTGATATAAGCTAGAAGTCTGAAAAGATTAAATCCTGTATATTTTAAGATTCCTCCTAAAATAAAGATAACAAACATGATACAGGTCAGGTAAAATGAACCCATTAATTGTCCCAATGATACCAGAGAACCCAAACCATATTTTCCAACTGTATAGCTCATGGCACCAAGAGCACCTAATGGAGCAACTCGCATGATGATTTTGATCACAGCAAAGAGTCCGTGCTCTATGGACTTAATTCCTGAAAGGAAAGGTTTGGCTTTGGAACCAATTTTAGATAAAGCAAATCCCAGCAGGATGGCAAAAAATAAAATTTGTAGAAGATTTCCTGTAGACAGCGCATTGATGATATTATCTGGAATAATATTCATGATA
>Ga0209748_1000304_pt1 | contig 27644 bp, 22 predicted proteins | sample BarGraIncu00421A_FD_185490 | JGI IMG/M metagenome (GOLD analysis project Ga0209748, IMG submission 185490) | Arctic peat soil microbial communities from Barrow, Alaska - Barrow Graham LP Incubations 004-21A (SPAdes) (version 2) | ecosystem: Environmental > Terrestrial > Soil > Wetlands > Peat... | reverse complement strand
AATGCAGCTAACAACAAACAACAATAATCTTTTTATCTTTATCGAGTGATATATTATTTAACTGAAATGGTGGTATATAATTGAATTGAAATTTACAAACAATAAACTTCTGCCAGTCCTCAGTAATCAAAAGATGAATGCATATCTTAAGGAAATAGCCACCCTGTCTGAAATAAATAAAATTCTAACATTTCACCTTGCACGACACACCTTTGCAACAACAGTCACTTTAACTAACGGGGTACCAATTGAATCGGTTAGTGAGATGCTGGGGCATAAAAGTATAAGAACCACTCAGATTTATGCTAAAGTCATTGATAAGAAAGTAAGTCATGATATGGGTGAATTAAAACTAAAACTCTCACAAGATCTTATTAAAAAACAACCCGGAAAAATTAAGAAAAATGGAAAATAAGATTGATAATATCCTTGATGGATACAACATTTTCTTCAAGTCTGGAAAATATAATCTCCACACACTTCACAAGGAATTTTCTATATCTGAATATTATAATTCTGCCAAGGATATTAGATCCTATGACTTGAATGAATTGTACGATGATTTATCCTCTATTGGTGGTTCTCACTTTAAGGAAGAAACATTTGATGAATATATATCCAAACATCTAAAGCTAACCAACCAATCATTCAAGGAAAAATTAATTAGTTATTGCAAGACATTAAAATCCGATAAACAACAAAATGCAGCATTGTTTTCTCTCTTAGCTAATCTACAGAACTATATCAATATACTTACTTCGACAGAAGACCCAAGTTGTAGATCAGTAATGGAAAATATTGAAGAATCACGCGATTTTGTCCTTAAGACATTTTCACCACAACTGGGACTGGTTTCAGATAGGAAAATATCTGAGCGAAGAGAATCACTAAGTACATATTTCCGTGGAATAGAAAAACTTCGTTTTGATCTTCAGAAACAGGAAGTTGCATTATTGTTTACTCTAATGATTGATTCCAGGATTATGGATTTCCCATGCACCGATTCTGAACTTGCAAAATTCTTAGATTTAAACGTTAAGTACAGAAACTCTGAAAATAATAAATTCACAGCTATGAGTACTTCACTAAGTACAATTGATAAACTTAGAAGTCGAAGGTATGATCCTGATAAACTTGCTAGAGGACTTATTAATAAATTGAATGTATCAATTCATGAAATAAAACTCAAGAAATAGCTGATTATCAGAGGCAACTTTAAGGCAACCACAAAATGGTTGCCTATTTTTTTTTCGTTAGCAATTATTTTCGCTAGGTAAACAAAAACAAATAGTATGAAAATAAATGTTCTAACGGTAGAAGAGTTCTTACAAATGAAACAAGAACTCGTTAAGGAATTAAAGGAAACCATATCTCAAGGTTCTTCGAAAGAAACCTCTGAGTGGTTGAGAACAGCAGCTGTCCGCAAAAAACTGAGGATATCAAGTAGTTCTGTTCAGAATCTTAGGAATTCTGGGATACTTCCCTATAGTAAAATAAAAGGTTCCATCTTCTATAAAGCGTCAGATGTAGAGAAGCTACTCGAATCAAACCTTCAGAATAATCAGAGATGAAAAAACTACTTGAAGAATTATCTAAGAATGGGTATAAGTACATCCTTGTGCAACGTGACCAAAATAAGGCACTTTACAGACAAGTCTATAAGAATGTACTTGTCGGATACGAAGTCTTCAGGATAAGGATACAGCGCGCACGTTTCAGCCATATTTTGGGCAGACATATTCCTGAGAGTGAAAGGTTCCCCTGTAATGAAGACTTTGGTAGATCTGCCTGGGCTTATATGGATCTTGATAATGCCGTAATAAGGTATTATAATATAATATAATGTTCTATTCTAATAAATTAATTCTTAATCATTATGAAAGCAATAGTAAAAGGTACTATACAAGAAATATCAACTATAGACATTAGACAAACACAGTCAGGAAAATTCCCCAGTCAGCAGTTATTGATATCAGAACCAGATGGCAAGTATCAGAATCCATTAATCTTCAATTGTTGGGGAGAAAAATGCAAACAACTAGAAAATTTACAACTTGGTATGCAAGTCTCAGTAGAATTCTTCATCAAATCCAATTATGCCAAACCAAGATGGTATACAAACTTGCAGGTGATTAGTATTACAGTAATGAACAATAATGACAACAAAATTGACAATGAATTTTAAACAAAATCTCAAGATTATGAAAAAGAAAAAAGTAATGAAACTGATCGACCCAAGTACAGGAGAAATGGAATGTAAACTCTGTGGTGCTACACATTGGGCACTGATAAAGCCGGGTGGCGGATATTTCCGTGGAACTTGGCAGTGTCAGTATGGATGTTCTTTAGATTCTCCTGCAGAATCTGAACTTATGAAAGTACCAATTAACAGAATAATTGAAGACACGGTCATAATAAAATGAACCTGCTATTGATGGAAAGGTGGGTACACCTTTTAGGTAAAAGTGTGCACACCATTTAGGTAAAGGTGGTACCACTATTGGGATAAAGGTCGTACCACCATTACACTAAATTCTATCAGATGCACAATCCGATAAAGAGTGTCTACACCTTTGCTTACGTGGTTAATCCCCTTCAGCCCTAAGCTCACCTAAGCTATGTTGACATAAGCGCTTCTTATAGTCGCCTCTCTTCGGTCGGGCTGTCGGCCTTCGGCACTATAAGGCTACTTATGTCAAATAGCCCTGCAAGATCCATACACACGCCAACCCGCTGCCACTGGCAGACATTTCCCAGACTATACCTACAACTCCCGGCATAGGATATAGTCTCGACTTCCAGACTTCTGATCAAGCAATAGCCATCATTTGCCAGATCCTTCTTGTAACACCTGGCAAAGGTTTCGCACAAGCGCTCAACCCAATGTCCGATCACCCTCAGAATTGGCTGCGTCAGCAATTATTTGATAATAAGACCGGGGTGTTCTGGTTAAGGGAGGGTCTAAACCTATATTATTTTAGTGATTAATAAGATGCTGATGGGTAGCGTAGTAATGATGTGTTTGTATTATAGTAGAATAAATATATAAAAATGCCCCTTAGACATGCTGATCAAGAATCTCTTTCATCCCTTCCTTATATTCTTGCAAGATCCCATGGTTCATCTTTATATGACCTGCCAATATCTCTTCTACATACTTACTCATGTTCGGAACCAAGCTCCTTCTTCGCATTTTAGCACCCCATATCTTATAGAGGATGTTCAGATCGGCCTCAGTCCCACCACCAATGTAAACAACTAATTTCTTCTTGTCTGTACTCATATTGCCCCCTTTTTACAAATGTACACACCTTTATTTTTTAGTGGGCACAAACTTCTGTACAGATATCCACAAAAGCCTCATGATCTATTAACATCTGCTTTAGCACCCCGGATGGTAAATTGACTCCGTAAGAGCTTACACAACCTAAGAATACAATAATCGACCGGTCGGGGTTCACGAACGATGGGGCGCCTTTCTATATATAGCCAGATGGGGCCCATTGGAAAAAAGTAATTTTATTATATGATATAATGGTTAGATAACCGTCGGAGTCGTGAGAGTTCACAGAATAGCGTGATCGGACTTAAGCAACATTGTTGCACTATCTATCCATTATATTTTTTTCAAGTTATTCTGATTCGGGTATAAACTAAAATATATCCGATATGAAAACACCAGATTTATTTTCACAGACTGAGATCGCTGAAGTGCAGTTGATCTATCGAAGTAAAGTTCCTGCATCACAACGAGTAAAGATATCTTGTTCCAGGGATGCTTATGACTTACTCTTGAAGAGTTGGGATTCTGATACTCTTGAGTACGTTGAGGAGTTTAAGATGCTCTTAATGAACCGTTCTAACGCCGTATTAGGCATTCTATCAGTTTCCAGGGGTGGAATATCCGGGACTGTAACAGATGTTCGGTTAGTCTTCCAGGCTGCAATTAAGGCCAACGCTTCCGGAATTATCGTTTGTCATAACCACCCATCCGGAAATCTTAATCCTTCCGAATCGGACACAAAGATCACAAATAAGATCAAAGAGGCCGGAAACCTCATGGATATTCAGTTGCTTGATCACTTGATAATTACCGGTGAAGACTATTATTCTTTTGCTGATAACGGGTTGTTATAACTCAGTTAAATCCAAGTTATTCAGTTCCTGATAATCAAAACTTTTATATTATGAAAACTAATTTATTCTTTGGTTGCAAGACTTCAGATGAGGTCAGACAACGTTATGATGAACTATCTCGAGTGTTCAACACAACTAACAATGGTGAGAATAACGAGATGATCAGCACCATCAATGATCAGTACGATAAGCTCATGAGTGTTCTTGATGAGTCTAAACCAGCTGAAACTGTGAAAGAGAAAGCCACCGTATCAGAAAAGATCAAGGAACTTCAGGAAAAAGTAAATCCAGAAGGACTGCATCTTGAGATTTGTGGAACATGGTTGTGGGTAACGGGGAAGACTTATCAGGTTAAAGATACCTTGAAAGAACTTGGTTTCCGGTATTCTGCAAATAAGTTGTCCTGGTATTACCGGCAGAGTGATCAAAAATCGAGCAACACCGAGCCTATTCCCTTTGAAATGATTAGGGAGAAGTATGGTGCCAGTGTAGTAGCTTTGTAGTAACAAAAAAAGGAAGTAATGTGCTTCCTTTTTTTTTTATTAATGATTTAATATTACTTTATGGGTGCAATATTAGAATGAATAATATGCTTATTAACCATAATCCTTCTGCCAACTATTATTTCTTGATTTCCTAATTGTTATTTTTTATTTAACTTAGTAAGCTTTGTGGAAAATGTCAACTCAAAATAATTCTTTTTATTTAATGATTATTTTACTTTGATGATAATAAAGCACTTATTATGCTGATAGATAATAAACACGAACTTATTAAAGGGCAGGAAACTACCATCTTTCAATATCTTGAAAACAATATTACTGAGGGAGGAAAATTCGATTTTGTAACAGGATATTTTACAATCTCCGCTCTTTCTAAGCTATGTGGCAAAATCAGGCCCCAGTCAAACTACAGAATTATTCTCGGCGATCTGTTTTCACTAAAACCAAAGAGAAGAAATATAATTGACATCATAAATCAGAAGCATGAAATAAGTAATGTCTTTGATCTTAAGGATGAATGCGAAAAAGTTGTTAAGTTCCTAAAACAGGCTAATGTTGAGGTAAAAACGGTTGATAAAAATTTTTGTCACGCTAAGACTTATATCTATCACAATCCAAACATTTCAAAACATAAAGATAACTTCTATCTTGTAGGAAGCTCCAATTTTACCGACGCAGGAATTGGACTCAGACCTTCTTCAAATATTGAACTTAACAAACTTGTGAGTGGAACAGATGCAGCTTTTGAGAAAGCTGGGGAATGGTTTGAGTTGTTGTGGAACTCAGAAAGTACAAAAGATAAGATTACCATTGACAGTAATGAAACTTTAACCTGTAAAGATTTTCTTATATCACTTATCTCGGATTTCTTTGAGAAGTACGAACCTGAAATCCTTTATTATAAAACTCTTTATGAACTTTTCAAGGAAGATTTCGATCAATTTGACATAGATATTGCTGCACGACGTGATATTCAACATTTGCGCGATACTGTTGTATTTAATAAATTATATGTCTTTCAACAGAAAGGCGTTTTAAGTCTCATCAGAATGCTTCAAAAGTTCAACGGCGCTATTCTTGCGGATGCAGTTGGACTTGGGAAAACATGGTCTGCCCTTGCCGTTATGAAGTACTTCGAATTGCAGGGATACAAAATACTCTTACTTTGTCCTAAGAAACTTTCCAATAACTGGAACAGATACATAAAAGATAGACATTCAATTTTTGAAGCCGATAAATTAGATTTTTTCGTCCGGTATCATACCGATCTTTTCAATAAAAGGATGAATAAAGACGGTATGACCCTTACCAATTTCAAAAGATTCCAGAAATTACTTATCGTAATAGATGAAAGCCATAATCTCCGTAATGATAACTCAGGGAGGTATAAGTTCCTGGTAGAAAACTTTTATCGCGGCCAGGGGAATAGAGATATTAAAACCTTGATGCTCTCTGCAACACCAATTAATAATAAACTAACTGATATCCGGAATCAGTTTAAACTTATGGTGGGTGGTAACGATACCGGATTTAAAGAGATTGAAGGATTGGAAATAAAATCATTACAGCAAAAATTTAGCGATGCCCAAAAATACTTTAACAAGTGGCAATTCAATGATAATCGAAGAATAAGTGAATTAAGAGCGGCTATCCCAGAAGAGATTTTTAGACTCATTGACTCAACTGTTGTAGCCCGTACCAGACAATTAATAAAGAAACATTTGGACCCTGGTCTTCATTTTCCAACTGTTGAGCCTCCACAAAACATTCCAGGGGATGTAATTGAAATTGGCAAGTACAAAACAATTGAAGCGCTTCTAACAGCAATAGAGGAAGTGCATATGACTGCATATAAACCTGCATTTTATATGAAGGTTAAAAAAGTTAAGGATGCTACTGAAGATGAAAGGATAAGACAGAAAGCTCTTGCCAAAATAATGTATGTATTGCTTATTAAGCGCATGGAGTCCAGCTGGTTCGCCCTTTTCGAAACTGTAAAATCGATTTATGATTATCATAGGTCAGTCTTTGGACGAGTACATGAATATCTTAAAAATAATACAGATGGCGACTTAAGTCCTGATGATCTGGATGAAGAAGTCTTTGAGGCTAGTGGAATATTTGATGATATTGAATTTGACGGGTTAGATGAGATTGGTAAAAAATCTCCTATCAAAATCAGTGACATTATTAATATCGATAATTTTGAAAAAGACTTAAAGCATGATATTGAAGCTCTTAAGGAATTATATGATAACTTGAAAGAACTTGATTCAAAAATCAAAATCGAAATAAAGTCCGGTCCCAATCATTTTTCTGATGATACCAAATTGAAAAAGCTGATTGAGATTATAAGTGAATGCCGCAAATCAGATACTGACCGTAAAATTGTTATCTTCAGTGTATTTAGAGATACCGCAAAGTATTTATATGATAATCTAAAGGTTCGTGGTTTTGATAAGATGGCTTTAATTACAGGAACCGAAAATCAATGCACATATATAATCCGGGGAAGGAAGAGTGCTGATGACTTTGAACCTCTGCTCGAGCGTTTTGCACCTGAAACAAAACTGTTCCGTGAAAAAGATTGGTCTTTCATTTATGAGAAGTATGATCTCGAAGAACCAAAAAATTTTGACAAATGGAAAGATATTATAAATAAATATGATAAAGAGACTGCCGCAATTGTTGAAGAAGACATAAACCTTATTATTGCAACAGACTGCCTCAGCGAAGGACAAAACCTTCAGGATGCGGATTTCATGATAAACTATGACATTCATTGGAATCCTGTCCGGCTAATTCAGCGATTTGGACGTATCGATCGTATAGGTTCAAAACATAATAAAATATATGGAGTAAATTTCTGGCCTGCCAAAAACGTTGATGATTACCTGAATCTTAAAAAGCGTGTCGAATCACGTATGGCAGCTGGTGCCTTGGTTGGAACAGAGATGCAGACTATTTCCAAGCAGTTTGAAGATATACTCGACGATAAAGACAAAATTATCAACAAACAGACGGAAAAACTTTTTAAACAACTAGAAATCAGCTGGGAAGATATAGAAGGGAAGTCAGGTTCATTTGGATTTAACGATCTTTCGTATGAGACTTTCCGGCAGGAGCTTATCGAATTATTCAGCTATCGACGCGATGAGTTGGAAAATATACCAAACGGAGTTTACACTGGATTCAACACGCTTCTTGAATCAAAACTCCATGCATTTTCCCCAGGGTTAATGGGATTAATTGGATATCCTAAAAAAGAGGAAGAAAACAAAGATCACAAGTATAAATACCTTGAACTATTCTATATTTCAACGGATGGAAAGTTTCAAATCCTGAATAACATGGAAGTTTTACATTCTTTACGGGAACACAAAGAGTGCCACCGTTTTGTTCCTGAAAGAATTGAGAAACCTGATGAAGCTATTATCTCTCAACTAAAAGAACTTATAGGCAAATGGATGAATCGAAAAGCCGGAACAGAATCAGAACAACTCGCAATGGATTTGTTTGATGGTGGAAACCTTAAAGTAAAACAACTTAAAGATGGCGTTCCTGAAGAGAGATACAAAATAGAAAACTACGATCTGATCACATGGTTTGTCGTTTCAAAAAATAAATTATTCTTATAGATAAAATGGATTTAAAATTCTTCCTCGATAAAGATATTCTTGATGGCAGTCGCCAGTTTTTCAAAGAAATACTCGACATCAATGTTGCCCCGGCAGTAACTACCGAAATAAAAATCCAGGAATTTCTTAAAGACCAACTCTCTGATACAAAACTATTATCTAAAGTTGTTGATGCTCGTTTAATAGGCATGGTCAACACTCTCTCAATGGTTGACAGTAAAGCAGTTGCCGACACTGATCTGATTTTAAGAAGTCCATCGGATGATTATGATATGTTACTGTTTTTTGGAATAGAGGTAGATAAAAATGTTCATCTTACAAAAACTGATATTTCAAGGATTACCCGTGCTCTTAACCGCAGATCATTTAACCGGCCCGTAGTAGTTTTAATTCGTTATGGAAATTTACTTTCATTTTCGGCTGCTGAACGGGGTCAATATAAACGAGCAGGACAAAAAGGGGAGAAAATTGGGCGAATCAGTATTTTAAGAGATATATCACTTGATAATAAAATACATGCAGGGCATGAACGAATTCTTCTCCAGCTAAGAATTAATCCTCTTAAGACTACAGCATTTAAGGAGTTATATGATCAATGGCTTGAAGTATTTAATATATCGCTTTTAAACAAAGAATTCTACAATGAATTGTTCACCTGGTATTTATGGGCTGTAAAATCTGTTTCATTCCCCAATAATGTAAATGACGAAAAGGTCGATACAGTTTACAATTCCGAAAATGTAATCCGTCTTCTTACAAGGCTAATCTTTTGCTGGTTTGTTAAAGAAAAGGGATTAATTCCGGAAAGCCTTTTTGATAAGAATGAGTTAACAAAACACATTAAGGATTTCAAACCTGAAACAGAAGACAATTCAGATTATTACAAGGCAATACTACAAAATTTATTTTTTGCAACGTTAAATACAGAAATGCCAAAAGATGGTGGTAAAAGAGTGTTTCTAGATGTAAATAAAAATAATAATAATTCAGGATATACTGAAGAATATCTTGACCATCTTGTTTACCGATATAAAGATAAATTCATTAACCCCAACTCAGCTCTTGACCTTTTTGAGAATATTCCTTTTTTAAATGGAGGTTTGTTTGAATGTTTGGATACTAAAGACTTTGAGACCAATAAAGAGATAAGAATAGATGGATTTTCTTCAAAACCTAAACACCAACCAACAATACCAAATATTCTGTTCTTCGGACATAATGATGATCTTGATTTGAGCTCAGAGTTTGAAGATGGAAAGAAATATAAACATTGCAAAGCCAAGGGATTAATTAGAATACTTAACAGTTATAAATTTACTATTGAAGAAAATACACCTCTCGAACAGGAGATTGCACTAGATCCGGAATTATTGGGTAAAATATTTGAAAACCTTCTGGCAAGTTATAATCCTGAAACTAGATCAACTGCAAGAAAACAAACGGGATCATATTATACTCCCCGGGAGATTGTAAATTATATGGTCGATGAGAGTCTGCTTGTGTTCCTTAAAACAAAGCTTACCGAAGATACAAATACCTTCCAGGAGTTAGGAAAGCACCAAACAAATATGTTTGGTAATGAAGGAATTAATAGCCAATTAAACATTTATATTGAACATGCCTCGAATAAATGGAAAGGAAATGAAGATTCACTTGAATCAAATCTTCGTAAACTTTTATCCTATGAAGCAGAAGAGAATCCATTTATTAAGGATATAGAAACCTCAAATGCAATAATTGCACATTTAAGTGAATGCAAAATACTTGATCCTGCATGCGGATCAGGAGCTTTTCCAATGGGTTTCTTACACAAAATGGTGTTCGTCCTAAGTAAATTGGATCCATGCAATAAAACATGGAAAGTTGCTCAGCTTGATAAAGCTAAAAGAGATCGAGAACGGGCAGCCAAATTTGAAGATGAACTACTAAGGGAAACTGCAATAAAAAATGCTGAGGATAAAATAACATATATTGAAGACAGTTTTAGAGAAACTGGGCATGAGCTTGATTACACTCGAAAACTATTTTTAATTGAAAACTGCATATTTGGCGTTGACATACAGCAAATTGCGGTACAGATTAGCAAATTAAGATTCTTTATTTCCTTGATGGTTGATCAGCAGGTCAATGACACAAAAAGAAACCGTAATATTCTTTCTCTCCCTAACCTTGAAACAAAATTTGTTGCTGCTAATACTCTTATTCCTATAGAAAAGCCACAACAAATGGTTTTGAAAGATCCAGAGGTTGAAAAAGTTGAAAAAGAACTAAGAAGCATTCATCAACGGATTTTCTTTACTAGAAGTTATTCTGATAAAAAGAAAATGAAGAAGAATGAGCATGAAACTCGCTTGCTGTTAAATAGATTACTTGTTGAAAAGTCAGGTTTTACTCATAGTGCATCCGACAATATTACTCATTGGAATCCTTTTGATCCGCTTATTTCTGCAAAATTCTTTGATCCAGAAATTATGTTTGCATTGGATAGCGACAAAAATGGTGGATTTTTCAATATTATGATTGGAAATCCACCATATATTGCATTTCAACGCATGGATAGGGAATCAAGAAATTTATTACAATCAATAAAATATAAAACATTTGAGAGCACTGGGGATATTTATTCTTTATTTTACGAAAGAGGACGACAATTATTGAATGATAATGGTGTTTTATCTTTTATCACTTCTCGTCAATGGATGCAGGCTTCATATGGGAAATCACTGCGAAATTTTCTGGTTACTGAAACCAATCCAATAAAGTTAATAGATTTTGGACAAACAAAAATATTCGAAGGGACAACCGTGTTTGTAAACATTTTGATATTTGCGAATAATAAAAACCAAAACAATTTGTGGGCTTGCCTTATTCCCACTACTTACAAGGTTGAACACGGAAATTTGACTGAATTCTTTGAAGCAAATAAACAAGGCATTAGACCAGTTGGTGAAAATACATGGTCAATCTCAAACACACAACACATTAATGAACAAATTGAAAAAGTTGGGAAGCCGCTTTCTAAATGGAAGGAAATTGAGTTTTTCAGAGGTATAACTTCTGGTTTAAATGAGGCTTTCCATATTGAAGAAGATGTTAAAAGTGAATTAATACAACAAGACTCAAAAAATGCTGAAATAATAAAACCATTATTGCGTGGGAAGGATATAAAACGCTATGGATATGATTATGAGAATTGGTATACATTATTTATCCCATGGCATTTTCCACTGCATAATGATAAAACTATATCAAATAGCTCGAAAAAAGCTGAAATAGCTTTTAAGGTTCAATATACAGCTATTTATAATCGTTTATTGTTATATAAAGAGGAACTTTCAAATAGAAATAAAGCTGAAACAGGAGTACGCTATGAATGGTATGCCCTACAAAGATATGGAGCTGATTTTTGGGAAAACTATGAAAAGAACAAAATTGTTTGGATCGAAATATCTGACAAAGCTAACTTTGCCTATGATGATAAAGGAATGTACCTTACCAATTCTGCATATTTTCTAACCTGTGAAAGCGACAAAGTAAGTCTTAAATACCTATTAGCTATACTTAACTCCAAAGTTTCTGATTTTTATTTCTCGCAAAAAACTGCCCGCATTGCCGGAGGTCGCATGCGATATACAAAGCAATATGTTGAACAAATACCGATACCTGAAATTTCTCTTGAAGAACAGAAGCCTTTCATAGCATTAGTCAACTTCATCTTATTCCTTAAAAAACAGCAATTTACAGACAGTACCGAAAGGATAATGTCATTTTTCTTTGAACACATTATTGATGTTGCTGTCGCAGAATTGTATTTTAAAGAACAAATAAACAAAGACAAATTCGAAGTGATAAAGCATTTACAGAATTTACCTGATTCAGACGATCAATTATTAATGGATAAAATTCGAAACATTTATAATGTTCTTAACAATCCTAACCATCCGGTACGGTATGCAATTTCGTTTTTAAAAAACTACGAACCGATGAAAACAATTGAAGAAAGTCTAAATCGTAAAGAGTCATGAAGCGTATTACTCAAATTGATATATGTAACTATCGAGCATTCTATAACGAAAAAAATAGTCCAACCAAATACAGGATTAACCTACCAAATGGAGAAAACCTACTAATTTACGGAGAGAATGGTAGTGGTAAAAGTTCATTCTTTAAAGCACTGAATGAGATTTTTATTTCTGCCAAGGATGAGGAAATGACAATCCAATATAACGTCTTTTCATTAGATGATCCTGACTTGCCAGACGCTGAGATAAAAATGATTATATCTGAAAAAACACCTGAAGAGAGAGAATGGAATAAATTACCAGAAATTATCTTAAACAACTCAGCTCCTACAACATATGATAATCAAATTCTTAATGAATCTTCAGCATCATTTCTAACTTACAGAGATATACTTAATACTTACTTTTTGGAAATTGACAATCACGATGAGAATCCAAACCTATTCAATCTTATTATTAATGGATTAATTAGAAATGTAACAGACTCTTCAACAAATGAGACCATTTTAGATATCTTTAAAGAAATAGATGAAAAAGTTAGTTCTATTGAAGATGCAATTAGGGAAACTGAGGCTTCTCTGGATGAAACTGATCCATCTAAAACTCAATTAGAAACAAAAGGATCAGATGTAATTAGAGATGAGATTGTGGGTCAGATAAATACAAGGATTGAAGAATTAAACCTTTCAATTACAGCAACCTTAGATAGCGCACTTATTTATGTTAACCGATATTTGAATGAATTCTTTAATGCAAATATTGAAGTTTCGATAGAGAATCGGGACAACTATCTGATATTGGAAGATCAAGATGGGAAATACTTACTTTCTAAAAACTTAAAACTTGATCTTAATTACTATGGTCGGGGGCACGGCCCAGAATCATATCAGGTATTCTTAAATGAAGCACGACTTTCTGCTCTGGCAATATGTCTTTATCTTGCCGCGATAAAATTGGATCAACCTTTTGAAGAGAACTTAAAATTGATTTTTCTTGATGATATATTTATTGGACTAGATACATCTAACAGAATTCCTTTACTAAAGATTCTGAAAGAAGATTTTGAAGATTTTCAATTATTTATTACAACCTATGACCGTCAATGGTATGAACTTGCCAAGAGTTTTTTAAGCAATTGGAAGAGTATAGAAATGTATGTTGGTAAGGATGATACTATGCAGGCTGAATTTCCAGTAATTATTGAGGAGAATTTAGAATTTTTTGAAAAAGCAAAAAGATACATCGACACTTTTGATTATCCATCAGCAGGAAACAATATCAGGAAGGCGTTTGAAAAACATATTGAAAAATTAGTTCCCTATTGCTACTTGTTTACGGAACATGATCTTGATGGTAATTTTAACCAACTAATAAAATTCTATAAGAACTGCAATTGTGAAGATCTTATTGATAAAAAACTTATGAAGGATCTTTATATTTATAAAGACCTTATTTTAAATCCAACCTCTCATAATGATCTTAGAAGTTCTATTTACAAAGGTGAAGTCGAGAAAGCCTATGAAATTCTAAAATCTGTTTATGATTTACCGATTCTCAAAAGGGTACCAATTTTAAATGTTGGGGATACTTTGTATTATGAAAATTCTAAAAATAACTATAAAGCTCAATACATTTTAACAGAAACTCTTTATATAATTCTTTATTCCGGAAATAATTCTAAGGTTACTATCCCTGAGCACAAAATATTCTTTTGGGAGTATAAGAATGTTGCCTTTTCAAATAAAGATGGTAAGAAGTATGATCAGAATGCAATAGATAGTATCAAGAATGTAAAGATTAAGCTTACTGATCGACCTCAGAGAATTCAAAATTTTCTTTCTTTACCATCTCAACCTAACTGGTTAACAGATTTTAAGAATTCAAAAGGGCAAAGCCTTACAGATATTCAAAATGAACTTATAACGAATTAAAAATAGGAATAAGATTTGGATATAGTTTAGCTCTTTTATTAAGAATAATTTATCGAGTCGTTATTAATGGGCAAGAAAAACTTTCATCATCATTTCGATAAAGGTACAAAAACGAAGCTTTATATCTTTAATGAATACTTTAAAGAAAGCTTTCCTGTATTTCTACACTCACCTGCGTGGGAAGAAATATTAATATACGATTTTTTCGCCGGGAAGGGATACGATGAAACTGGAGAGAAAAGCACATCAATAAATATTCTTGAACAGATTAAACCATATTGTTCAACTTTGATAGCAAAAAAAAAGAAATTGTATGTTATTCTAAATGATTTGGATGAGAAGGATACACTTTTCGAGAATGTTAACCAATACCTCGATGAATGTCGGAAGAATTGTGCCGAAACTTGTATTTTTTCTGATAAGAACCTGAAAATATTTGGCAAAGACTTTAATATATATTTTGATGAGGTCTATCCAAAAATTCACGATCGGAAGAATTCAGCAAAGCTGATTTTTCTTGATCCTTTCAATTTTATTTTAGATGATAATAAGTTTTCAAAGTTGATCGATCTTAAGTCGACTGACTTTATATGCTTTGTACCATCATCATATTTGCGCCGATTCAGGGACTTACCTTTGTTCAATCAGTTCATCAATACAAAGAAACTTGATTACGACAATACACTGCCATCTCATTGTCACCGTGTAATTGCTGATTATTTCAAATCTCTGATTCCACCAGATAAAGAATATTATATTGGTGCATTCTCTATAAAAAAAGATAGCAATTACTATGGATTGTTATTCGGTACGAGTCATTCCCTGGGAGCTGAGAAGTTTCAGAAAGTTTGTTGGGAAGTTGATAGTTTGACAGGTGCAGCAGACTATAACATAGATAGGGAGCTTGGCTATAATAATCCTAATGGCATCTTGTTTGAAGAGATTAGTGTTCCCAAAAAAATTCGCAATTTTAAAGAGAGGCTGGAAGAAAACATATGTAATGGTGATATATCGACTGACATTGAGGCATATAAATTTGCTCTGACAGAACGCTGTCAGGTTAGACACGCCTCAGAAGTCCTGAAAAAACTTGCTATAAACAAGAAAATTGAACCAGTTAATACAATACAACAAGACATTCATAAACACAAACCGACCAAAATTAAGGTGCTATGAGCAAGAGTAAAATTGAATGGACAGGAAGCACCTGGAATCCGACAACAGGATGTACAAAGTTCTCTTTAGGGTGCCAGAATTGTTATGCTTTCAGCATGGCACGGAGGCTTAAAGCAATGGGTATTGAGAAATATGCCAATGGTTTTGATCTGACCCTTCATCCGTCAGAACTTAATGAACCGCTTAATTGGCGAAAACCACGAACTGTATTTGTTAACTCAATGAGTGATCTTTTTCATGAAGATATACCTGAAAGTTTTATTTTGGATACTTTCAAAGTTATGAATCAAAATCCCATGCATACTTTTCAGGTTCTTACTAAAAGAGCAGAACGTCTCGCTGAACTATCGGATAAGATAATCTGGACCAAAAACATATGGATGGGTGTCACAATTGAGTCATCTGATTATTTAAGCAGGATTGAATGTCTGAATTATACAGAGGCATTCGTAAAATTCTTATCCTTAGAGCCACTTTTAGGGCCATTGAGTAATCTTAATTTGTCAAAAATCGACTGGGTAATTGTAGGTGGAGAATCCGGACCAAAAGCGAGGCCAATTTCTGAAGAATGGGTTTTAGAAATAAAAGACCAATGCCAAATTGCTGGTGTTCCATTTTTCTTTAAGCAGTGGGGTGGAAAGAATAAAAAGAAAACCGGCAAACTTTTACAAGGTGAAATATATTGTGAAATGCCTTCAATCTAATCGATCATTTAATTATCAGTAAATTCAGAAAGGATAAGCATGTCCCAATTTCTGGACAACCTCTTTCAAAATGTTCTCTTCGAGTGGCCATTTATCATGTAGGTATTTTTCCCTTCGTATTATGATGTAATAAGCGAGTAAAAACAAAACTGGTTGACGAGAAAGGTAAGAATGAAGATTACCAAATAGTATTTTTACGTTATCGCGATCTCTCAAAATTGTCTGCTCAAGTTCATCTATCTCAATCTCAATCCCTTGAAATAGACGCAGTAAACTATAATTAAAGGGGTAATCTATTTCATCATCCTTAAATTCAGTCATGAAATGAGTATTTCCCAAATTAATCAACCGTTTAATAAAGGCATATTCAATTTCAGAATCGGATCGCATCTCTTCAATTGCTGAAGCAAAATATTTATCTACTACTTCCATTAACGCCATACAAGTACTTAATGTTCTGATAATCTTAGGTGATTCACTAAAGGGTCCCTTATAAACTGTATCATGCGAAACCTGTGCAAACGCATGTTGAAGTAGAGTCCTGATCTGAATTTCACAGCCATAAAATTCAAGTTGTGATTCTTTAAAGGTACGAAACAAATCACAACTAATAGAAGGAATGACAATTAAATGTAAAGAATCATAATCAAATTCACGTGGGTGATATGTCACATCTTCTCCAAGTTCCCTTGATACAGTTGCTTTCCAAATATGTTTTTCTCCAAGAATCAAACTTTTAATGGGTTCAATATCCTCCCTTGTGGTAACAACAATTCTTGTTGCAATCTTATCTGATATTAAGAGTGGATCAGCCAAGGTTTCTTTATTTCTATAAAAGGCTTTCCTAATTAAAGACGTATCTTCCTTCAGACGAGCTTTAGGAAATATCTCAATGTGATCTTTATTGATGGATGAAGATCCCTCCATAAGAGATATAATATGATTATGAACAACTTTCCCCCATTTCTCAAGTTGGAGTTTGAGCCGTTTATAATCTTTGGTTAATGCCTCTTCTTTTGAATAATAATCTTCAATTGCCATGGGGGAAACCGTGTATCATTATAAATGTAAATCCATCCAACTCCTTAGGTTTAAGTTCCAATATCTCTTCATGATTTAAAACTCTAATTCGTTCATTGAATTCATCTGTAGGCCCCTCTACTTTTATTTTGCCAAATGTTATTTTCTTTTTCCCAATGCTTTTCTCAATGAGCGATGAATCTTTAATAAATGGTCTAGGGAAATGAATCAATACTTTTGTGGAAAAGTTATCTTTTTCCGGACCTTCAGGGAAATATCTGTCTCTAAAATCTTCTGGATTAATTTGGGAGGTGGAGTCAGCATTGAAAAGAGCTTCAACAGCTAAGTAGAGATTATTTTTTAGACCTAGATCTGAAACCTCGTTGTCTATAAATCCTTTCAATCGATTATAGAAAAGTTTCGTTTTTAACCGGGCATCACTGGAAGGATCGAAACCGAGGAAATCTTTATAAAAATATTCTGCAGGTTCGCCTATGACGTTAGAATTATCATCAAATAATAAGCAACAATTATCCTGATTAGGTCCTGCAGTGTTAATTGATGAATTAGGAATATGATGAATTAAACCAATTTTGTACAATTTATTTGCCGGAGAAAGGAATATGTTTTCAAGGAGCTCGATAGAAGTTTTACCATGACTTCGTCTTTCTATTAATGCTTCCTGTAGTTCAGCTTTAATAACTAATGAAAAGGGATGGCTCGATAAAGTTCCCTTAATTATAACAAGATATCCCCCAGGAATGTTAGTTCTTTTTTGAGATTCAGCCAATCGCTGAGCAATAAGGCAAGATGTATTAATAAATTCTTCTGGAGGATTAGACCATAACCTTGTTGCAAAATCATAGAATGTTCCAGGACTTATATCAGCAATAGCACATTCAAACGACCTTGAACCAGTTGATAAAGCCTGGGTTATTCTACTTTTAAGAGTACTTAAAACCTGTTCACTTAATTCAATTTGGTTAGATGAAAGGGTAACAGACCCATAATCACCTTCGGGACTTTTTGGATGAATTTGATGAATAATAAATTGTGAAAAAACGGCTCCGTTGACATTAAAATCCATATGTTTACAATATTAATTATGAGATTCACTTTAAAGATTATCCTGACGCTATTATTTATTTTTGTTCTTTAATTTTCTTTTCTACCTCCAAGATAAGAGAAGTTCCAATTCTCTCTGGTGATTTAATATCTTTTGTTCTATGACTTTTTAATATTGGAGAACCTCTCTTTTCAAGTTCCTTTAGTTCGACCATTACCTCAAGTAAGACTTTCCTTGCTTCTTTTAATCCTCCTAGATTCTTTTCTTTTCGTTTAGGATATTTTTTAAATACGTGATTTTTAATTATTTAATTATGTTTCAAAAAAGAGGGCGGCACTCTACTGTGAAAGTCAATGTCTGCAATACAATCTGACTTGTGTCTACTGTCTGATAAAAGAAATGAGTGTCGCCCGCGGAATCTTTATATGTTATTAATTATTACACGTTTTTAACACAGCATACCAAATTTATGCAATCTGATTTATATTTCATAATTTTAGCATAAATAATATTAAGGAAGAAACAGACATTTGACTTTATAGATATTAATAGCGTTAAGCTGTTATTCTTGGATCAGGAAACCGCTAATTTTTAATATCCACAGGGGTAACAAGCAAGACGCTCACGGACGACGTGGGCTTTGCTTGTTTGTGGATATGGGTGCTTAGCGGTACCTCTGAACCAAATAAGATTTAGGTCCACGTCCTTTTTATATACTTATGAGAAGATAAATAACCAGTTCATATGAAATATTTAATTAAAATTTTAGGAACAATCCTTTTTTTCTTATTATTCTTCTTAATTCATTCTTGTAAGAAAGATAAGCCTACATCTCCTATTGTCACTACAATATCAGTAAATGGAATTTTTTATACAACGGCAATTTCAGGAGGAAATGTAACAAACGAAGGAGGAGATCCAGTTGTTTCCAGAGGTGTTTGTTGGAGTACAAATGATAATCCAACCATTGCGAATAATAAAACAACTGAAAGTGGTGGGTTGGGAATCTTTACAAGCAATATTTCCCAACTAATACCAAATACATTTTATTATTTAAGAGCATATGCAACCAACATTGTTGGTACAGGTTATGGCAATCAGGTATCATTTACTACAAATCAAGTTTCAGTTCCAATTTTGACAACATCTGAGATTAATACAATTAATAACACCAATGCAATCTCTGGGGGAAATATAACAGATGATAAAGGGGAATTTGTGATTGCGAGAGGTGTTTGTTGGAATACTGAAACAGACCCAACAATAGAAAATTATAAAACCATTGATGGAACAGGAATAGGAAGTTTCGTCAGTAACTTAACCAGATTACAACCCGGAACTACTTATTTTGTACGAGCTTATGCTACCAACAACGTAGGTACAGGTTATGGAAACAATATGTCATTTACAACTACGGGGATAATATTTAATCCTAATCTTACTTATGGAACATTAAGCGATATCGATGGAAATGTTTACAAAACCATCAATATTGGAGCTCAAATATGGATGGCAGAGAATCTTAAGACCAGCAAATACAAAGATGGCATTGCTATACCGATAGTTTCAGATAACACTGCATGGATAGGTCTGACAACACCCGGTTATTGTTGGTATAATAACAATGAAGCTGCATATAAAGATATTTATGGTGCTTTGTATAATTGGTATGCTGCAAACTCAGGTAAACTTTGTCCCACTGACTGGCATGTTCCCTCCGAAACAGACTGGATAACCTTGAATGATTATCTCGGAAGTGGTTATATTGCTGGTGGCAAACTAAAAGAAACAGGTACAACACATTGGTATAGTCCTAATAGTGGAGCGACAAACGAAGTAGGCTTTACAGCACTTCCTGGAGGATATCGAGTTGATATAGGATCATTTAACTTTATTCACTCCAGCGGTAACTGGTGGTCTTCTACGGAGTACTCAGGGGTCGAGGCTTACCGTTGGTTCATGAACGACGATAATAGCAATTTACTTAGCCTCCTCCTTTATTGTCAAAATGGTTTGTCTGTTCGTTGTATTAAGGATTAATTCTCTATTTTTCAATTTAAATATTAGTTTTATTTACCATGCGTGAGGTGCAAAAGGTTTATTTTAAAATTGGTTACTTATTAGGATACCTAATAAAGTAATACACATGTATTTAATTGATATATAATTATATATTAACATACGTTCGACTCCCCGCAGGTGTTGAACTAATAAAGACCAAATGGGAATTCCCTGTTGGGTCATTATCAGTGCGTTAGTGATTATTCAATATTTAATCATTGCTGCTTGAAACAGGATTAGGCACCCTGAGCTATTACTTGATGATATGGAAGGATAATATTTTAAAAATATCATCCCTCACAACACCTTTAATTTCAATAATTAACAGACTTTTATTACCTTGCGCTTCGCAAGACAGTTCTTTGTGGTTTTGACGAGAAAAATTAGCCAATTATTGTACCTGTTTGTTTCGGGTTTGGCATAAGTTATTGAATATTAGCGTCTCTGGAAGGTTGAGTCGGAGTCTTATACGCTCCACCTTCGCCCTCCATAGCTTTAGCGACGGAGGGCTTTTCTATTATAGTCGAAATTAATCCGCTAAATCTATTCCGGGCTACGGTGGACTCAGTCCACTTTTTTTTGTACATTTACCTTACTCGCTGTTGTTTATTAAACAATATTTTAAGTACGATAAAAATGTGGTATGTATACATTTTACGATGCGTGGATGGTTCTCCCTATATAGGCTGTACAAATAATATTGATCGTAGAATCATTGATCATAATAGTCATAAAGTCCACTTCACAAAAGATAAAACCCCAGTTTCGATTAATACTTATATTGCATTTACATATAACTACAAAGCATTTGAATTCGAAAAATATCTAAAAACGGGTTCAGGAATAGCTTTTAGAAATCGTCACCTTGTTTAGATGTTTTATGCGCAGCATGGTGGTTGTTTTCTATTTGCAGGACTGAAGCTAAAGGATCAATGATCCGCATGATTATGGAGAATTACTCCCGCCAGCTGACAAACCAGATTTCTTCATTAACAACTTAGATTTTCTCATGATGATATGTTTCTTTTTCTATCTCATATTGCTGTCATAATTTAGTATCGAGGATCTTTCAGAACAGCAGCTTTACATAATAAAATGCCGGCATTTGCTGATCCTTGACCGGCCGGCCAGATCCTTCATCAAGACTGCCTTTATAGTTGCGTTTTGTAAGATTAAATTTTGATACTTTATTTCAGTTATAATGTCCTCGTGCTTGTAAGATTATTACTGTTACTATTTTATTATCTATTCGATAAACAAGTCTGGGCTTATTATTTATTCTTCTTGACCAACAACCGGTAAAGTTGTATTTCATTTCTTCGGGTTTACCTGTCCCTGTCTTTGGATGTTCCGTTAATTCATCAAACAAAACAGAAAGCTTCTTTAACGTGGCTTGCCTCCAGATCTCTTATGAAACTCTATATCCTCAATAGCAATAGGGGTTAATTTTAACATGTAACTCATACCCCTAGAAATTTATTAATATCCTCTTTAGGTAATGTTGTAAGCTCACCTCGAGCAGCCTGCTCAAGAGAATTCGCAATTCGCATTTTTATCTCCGGATCTGAAAATGGGAAATACCATTGGCCTTGACCAAAGGTGATCAATGTGTGCGGCTTCTCCAACTATATCATCTAATCCACCAGTAACTATGATCCTCCTGTGATTATCAAGTGTAAACGATTACAGATAATTATTTTATAGATAATACTTATTTTATATAAAATATTAGTATGGGGATAGGGTTGTATTTGCTACAAACACATATTAGTGTACCCTATCCGGTGTTAATTGATCGCTATTTACGAGATTAGGAGAACCATGTATTGGGGGTTACTCCATCCCCTCAGGCATATAACTTACCTGAGGCCCGTCAGGTCTCGAACCTGAACTCTTCTGATCCAGAATCAGACTTGTTGCAAATTACCCCACCGTCTTCAGTTAAAAGGCACTCAGGCCAATCAAATTTTATCTAATGTAATGAATCCTACTTAACATGATGAGAGACCAAGAAAAGGATTTGAAAAGAAAAGGTTAGTGATACCTATTTTATAAAAATCATTGAGTTTAACTCCGGGTTTGGGTGGTCAATTACTTGTTGTTTAGCAATGTAAGTTTATCGAATTTCAATCCTTTTATAATAATCTTGAAACGGCTGCTTCTTTGAATTCTTCAACAAATATTAATTTATAAATATTACGGTGCTCTTCACCTTCTGGCCCAATTCAAAGCAGCAGAGCTGCTAAATATTTTCAGAAATACAGTTAATAAATGCGAACTAAGGTGCAGAGCACTTTCAAATCTTTCTTCTTTGCAAAACGCTTATTTCTTTTTGATCCATACCCTGATATCTCCTCCTGTTTGACTGGCATCAGCATACGGTACTAAATTTATAACAACTGGCTTACCATCATAGAAGGCGTTCGTTTTATAAATCTGGTCCCCAATCCATCCTGAAGGAATGGTAGTTTTTGGCAATGGTGCCAGTTCAGGCGAACCAACTGACAATTGATCCAAATCACGAATTTCAGGATTTAAAGCCTGATCGACGGCCAGAACCTGTGCTCCATATTTAAAGGCCATGTAGCCCGGGTAGCTTAAGCCACCGTCTAATTTTTGAATGGTCATGTCGAAAGAAACTTGAATAACAGAATTCTTTTCCCATGATTGTTCAATATTTAAGTATTGTCCGGGAATTCCAACCAGGGTTTTGCCATTCACAACAGCCTTATAATTCTTACACCAATCCGGAACATGTAATGAAAGTTTAAATTCGCATGATTTCACAGGATTGATTGTTATTGTCGATTTCCCACCTTCAGGAAAGGTTGATTTGATTTCACATTGAACACCTACCTCATTTCCCTCTTTTGTAAAAATCTCACCGGCAAGTCTCCCCGTTGAATAGAGATTGATGCAAAACCCATTGCCGGCATTTTTTGTATAAGCCAGTTCAGGAATGGCAGCAATTCCCCTTGGAACACTTGCCAGGCAGCAATGGCCATCTATGTTGCAGCGATAAGGTTTTTTGCCCTGTAAAGCTGTGTAATAGCTCACACAACCCGTTTCAGGATTTTCAGCAGCGAACAGATGGTTGTAAATGGTTTTTTCAATCTCGGTGATGTATTTGGGTTCGCCGGTAAGGTAATAAAGCGCCTGGCTGAATTGCAACCAGGTTGTTGTTACGCAGCCTTCGCCCATATGAACATCATTGCCTGCCGGCAGAATTGAATCTTCCTGAAACATTTCTCCCTTGCTTGCAGTTCCTGTAATATAAAGTTTGTTCCTGGAAATATCGTTCCATGCATTTTCGGTTGCTTTCAGTAATTTTTCATTTCCTGTCAACTGGTATAATTTTACAATTCCGGTCAGGTTCGACATCATTTCATACGCTTTACCATTTCCTGTTTTGTTGACTTTTCCAATGATTGTTAAGGTGGAAATGATTTTAGGCCCATTTTCCATGTCGTATGATTTTATGATATAGTTACAGAACCCGAGGTACTTTTTATCACCTGTAAAACGATACAGGTAGGTCATCGGCTCTAGCACACTGGTTGAAGCCATTCCCATGTGTGGCGAGTTGTCAATGATCCGCCGCTGACCCGGCTTTTCGCCAAAAGTACGGCACAGCAGATCGCCCATTTTCACGCAAGCTTCCAATGCCGGTTTGTAACCGGTTACCGAATAGTAGCTGAGCAAACCAAGGATATTGTATTTATGCGCCCAGGCATCCCAATCTGTCCAGTAATTTGCAGGCAGATAAGTTCCGAGGTAACCATCATTATTCTGGCATGAAATTAATATATCTGCTATCCTGTCCATTTGAGCTTTTAGCTGTGGATTTTTTGTTGATCGCCAGACCCGGCTTGCAGCATGAAGGTACTTGCCGGTATACTCCCCTACCCAGGTTTGTTTGCCCGGACGGTTGTAATAACACTCCAAAATTCCGGTTTCATCAATATTAAGCAATCGCTGTGTTAGGTTTGCATTAAGTCTGTCATTCAAATAGCCACCAAAGCTGATATCCTCCAGCCCAAACGGATCTGTTTTGCTAGGGATAGTGTTTTTGACAACCGGATTTTCATATTTTTCATTAATGTGGCTTCCTTGATTATAGGAAAAAAGTGTGTTGTATCTTAATGTATCGGCAATTGAATCAGCAGTAAGAGTATACTCAATTTTGTAAGTATCCGGTTCTTTTATGGACATCTCGGTAGTAATGGAGCTGTCCGCTTTTTCTTCTAATACAATTTCTTCATACTTCTTAATAACAACCTTCCCGGTCTTCGTATCATAAACCCTTATACTTAAATTGCCCTTAAGTTTTTCAACAGGAATCCTGAGGTGATAAATCAAGGTTCTTTTAAAATCAGAATTTTGGGTAGTGAAAGCCAAAGTCCTATCATAGGTCTTAAGAATTACAATATCAGACAACCGGACATTACCAATTGAATGAGGGTGGCCGTACATACCGCCACCTCCTCCTGTATCATTTACCCTTACTGCAATCACATTTTCCTGGTCCCACTTAATGAGGTCCAATGGAACAAGATATGATCTGTCAATATCCCATCCCGAAGTTTCTCCTATCTTCTTTCCATTGAACCAGGTTTCATCAGCATCATCAATCCTGCCTAAAGAGATCCGGAGCGCTTTTAATAATTCGGCGCTCTTTTTGAGGGAAGAAGGGATAACTATGTTAGTCCTGTACCATGCTATACCGTCGTATCCGGAATAACCCTGCTCTTCCCATAAATTTTCCACTTTTATGCTTTTCCACGACCGATCATTAAAATCCGTATTGGAATATCCGGTATTATCCCCGGTTTGAAATTTCCATTCCTTTGGAAGTTCAATAGTGTTGTTTGTTTTCTGATTATTCGTGCATGAACTTACTATCAAACAGATAACTATTGCAGAAATAAGAATATTCTTCATATATATTTTCTTTGTTTGCTTCTAATGTTTTCTACACCAAATTTAATTGAAAACCGTATCTTAAAATGATATTTAACTTAATTTCCGCAGGGTGGATTTGCAAGAATCTTATCCAAAAAACGCACGTTTTCTGTTTTCAAGGTTACTGAGAGTTTTAATACAGATATTTACATCTTTCACGATCTGGAAGTCGAACATACCAACACATATAAAGTCGGCTCCATTTTCAAACGCCCATTTAAAACCATCCTCTGGTTCGAGAGCACCTGCTGCGAGTACCTTGTAACCCATTACTGGAACCTTTGCATTGCTTACAAATTCAACTGTCCGTTCCGGGAAGAGACAGAACATATTATTATGAAACCTGTTGTGGTCAAGATATTCTTTCCCGTCCACTTCAAAGGGATAACGGTTTTCACGCGGATGGGCGGACCAGTATTGATCGTGGTGCATTGTTTTCATATAGTAGTCCGGTATTATACCCTCTCCTGTGCAGGCTATAAGTGATTCTATTGAATGTGCAGCAAGACCTGCCGTATATTGCTGGCTCCTGATTTTTTCCATCATTTTATGCAAAACATCAATTTTATTATCTTTCACAAGCCAGTCACACCAATTACCCTGAATCTGGAGGATATCAGCCCCAAAGTCAACAGCCTTGTTAATCTCCTCAAAAATATCGCCCTTTTCCATGTTTGGAGCCACCTGGGATATTACAATGATTTTACTGCCGGTAGTCTTTTTATATTTTGACATGAGAGCATTTGTCGGGAAACCGATATTAATTGCGTTGATACCTGCCTGTTCAGCCAGTATTAATGTTTCATAGATCTTCTTCTCTGTATTGTACGCTTTAAAAAGAGAAGGAACGTAGATCAGGTCTCTTGAATGCGCCCATCCTCCGATGAGATTACCGCCCAGTACCAGGCGACTTATTTCATGGGAACCAATCTTTCCTTTTGGAAGCACTCCTTTTAATTCACCTATTGCTGTTTTATTTAACGTAATTGTGGCTCCAGACATCACATCCACACTATATTTTTTATTGTTCTGTAATGCCCACCATCCCATTATACCAAGGAAAGGCAATGTTGCAAGGTTCTTCAATGCTTCACGACGCGAGCCGGAATATGATTCCGGTTCTTGTTCCTGTGACTCAGGTAATTTTATAGCTTTTCGGGATAACTTAATAAAAGTGTCGATACTATATCCTTTATCCTTGTAAAAAACTATAAATAATAATGCGATACCTTCAATAAAAATCTTATCAACAATAAAAAGATGTCCTTCACTGACATTAAACAATGAAATTCCGAAAGGAGGATAGGCAAAATAATAGAGTGTCAGCAGTACGACTCCGCCAATCGCCGCAAGGCGGGTAAGAAATCCTGCAAACAAAGCAAGTCCAATTAATATTAAACCCCAGATATTGAGTATATCCACTATTTTTAATAATGCTTCTGATGATGCAAGCCAGTGATAAAAACCCGAAAAGGGACCTGTTGCATTGGCCAGGTATGAATAAGATGTCCAGTTGCTCATCAGGAGTTTCGACATTCCTTCATAAAGGAAATGCCATCCTATGGCTACTCTGAGCATAGTCATGAAGAGCTTCGTCCAGTTAATTTTAAAATCACTTTTCATATAAATTGTGTATTATTTTTTCCAGCTTTAAAATACAGAAATTGTTTATTGTTTATCCTTTAAACAAAAGGAAAGTCCGGCTAATGGCTTCTCCTGAAGACATGTTCATATCTCCCTCGGTCCACATTCCGCCACCAAGTTCGAGGCGACCTTCTCTCACGTATTTCTTTACCTGTTCAAACATTGGAGGCTCAACCATTTCAACAAAGTTGTAAAAAGAAACCTGACTCTGCAACATGGTGTAATACGGAAATTCTTTCATAAACGCTATCGCTTGCCTGAGGTTGTCGTTACACATCTGCATCGTTTCGGAATAAGTCCACAGCCAGTTCATATCCATATGAGCATGACCCACCACATGAATTGTATCGGCCATCGGCTTATCCTTGCCTTTTAGTTGTCTGACCTGCCCGCTGAGAGACAAAAAAGGACCTATTGCCAGAATAATGAAAATGAGCAAAATGCAATTACTTTTCATATTTCAATTTTTAATTAGTTCATTTATCTATTTTCATTTCACCTTTTTAGGTTTCTCCACAATCCAGCTTGCCCATAATACTCCAGCCACAGCTTCTTTGGCATTCACTTTCTGAGGATAATTTATATAAACATCATAAGAAGTTTGTACGCATACTCCATCACAGGCATTTACAATATCAATTAAACCATCTTTAGAATTTATTACCGCTTTGGTACGAATACCTTTGTAGGCATTTTCTACAACCTTTTTAAATTGCTTCGTATTTATGATTCCCAACTCGCAAGCTTTTTTTATGGCATATAGAAACATGGCACTTCCTG
>Ga0209748_1000301_pt1 | contig 27780 bp, 29 predicted proteins | sample BarGraIncu00421A_FD_185490 | JGI IMG/M metagenome (GOLD analysis project Ga0209748, IMG submission 185490) | Arctic peat soil microbial communities from Barrow, Alaska - Barrow Graham LP Incubations 004-21A (SPAdes) (version 2) | ecosystem: Environmental > Terrestrial > Soil > Wetlands > Peat... | reverse complement strand
CCATTAAAATCGGGCAACATAAAGTCAGCTAAAATCAGATCATATTTTTTTAAGGATAGTGCGGAAACAAATTCTTCTTCCTTCATCACAATATCCATTTTAATATCCGATTCAAAATTTTCACGCAGATACTCATAAATCAGTTCCGCATCCATGGGAGAATCTTCCAGAGAAAGTATTTCCAATCGGTCTTTCCTTTTGTTTATCTGATCCATGATTTCACCTCATTCTGATGGAATTTCGTTAATGATTATCCAAAATGCGCTAACTTGATTTACAATTTCTGTTAAGGATTTAAAATCAACTGGTTTTACGACATAGGCGTTTACTCCGAGGTCATATCCTCTGACTAAATCTCTTTCCTCACGGGAGGCTGTCAGCATAATAATAGGGATGCGCTTGAGCCTTTCTAAAAATTTTTAATGACCCTTTCGATTTTAACTTGCCTGAAATTCGAAAATTCTACTGGTTAATAGTCTTGTGCATGTATCAACAACCATTTCGTCATACAGCGTACCTTTATGTTCATGTATCTCGATTAATGCTTTGTCTAGTCCAAGAGCCGGTCGATAAGGTCGGTATGAACTCATGGCTTCCACAACATCAGAAACGTTGAGTATTCGGGCATCCATAGAAATCTCATCGCCTTTCAATCCATTTGGGTAGCCGCTTCCATCCAGCCGCTCATGGTGCTGCAAAATAATATCCGCGACGGGCCTGCTAAATTCAATATCTTTTAAAATATCATAACTGGCTTTGGGATGTACTTTAATTAATCGAAACTCATCCTCACTGAGTTTTCCGGGTTTGCTTAATATCTCGATGGGAATGGCAATCTTCCCAACATCGTGCAATAATCCGGCAATTCTAATGCCTTCGATGAATGATCCATCTAATCCCATTTCTTTGGCAATTGCACAGGCCAGTTCACTCACTCTTTGTTGGTGGCCGGCAGTATAGGGATCTCTTTTTTCAACAATGATTGTAATCGCTCCAATGGCTGCTTCTGTCAATTTCTGAAAACTGATCAAACTCTTTTTAAGATAGTTGTTCGCTTCGGTTAACTCTGAAGCATGGTTCTCTTTTTCAGCATTTTGAAAGGTAAGCTCTTTATTGGCAAGGACTAACTCAGCCGCGAGTTTTTCTTTTTCGCGGTTTTGAAAAGCGAGTTCTTGATTGACAATGATTAACTCAGCAGCCTGTTTTTCTTTTTCTTCTTTTTCTTTTGACTCTTTTAAAGCTCTGATGATGGAATATTCCAGTCGCCCTAATTTGTCTTTCGATACATAATCGGTGGCACCTGCTTTTAGAAGTTCCACGGCTTTTTCTTCTCCGATGAAACCGGACACACAAATAAATGGGGTGGTAGGGCATATTAATTTAACATGCTCTAATGCCGCAAATCCATCAAAATCAGGCAATACAAAATCGGCCAGAATCAGATCGTATTTTTTGAGAGATATTGCTGAAACAAATTCTATTTCCTTAATAACAATATCCATTTTAATTTCCAATTCAAAATTTTCACACAGATAAGCATAAATCAATTCCGCATCCATGGGAGAATCCTCCAGAGCAAGTATTTCTAATCGGTCTTTTCCGTTGTTTATAGGATCCATACTTTCACCTTCATTCCGAGGGGATCTCGTTAATAATTGCCTAAAATATATCAATTTGTTTTATATTATCTATTAATGAATATCGATCGGTCAAGATTTAAATAGAATTTGTATAATTCAGCATTCTTTTTCACGGCATAAAGCCTCCTTTCAATTTCTCTCTTTGTCTAATGTTTTACCCGTTTTGTTTAAATATTATCAAAATATCATCCATTCATTCATGTTTTTTCAAAATATCATTGTACTCTATTTCCTTATCATTTTTTAATTAAAAACAGAACCTATTTGAATAGACTTTTTTGTGTCCATTCTATAGATTCCATTTTATACTTATGATGATGTCAAAAATGTAACCGGTATTTTCTGTATCCAATTATCTGTTTATTCTTTTAATGGAAAACAAACCCCCTTCATCCGTCATGCCAATGGGATAGGAACATCGTTTGAGCCATTGATTGGTAGATAATTCAGGAGCAGGCGCAAGGATAATGGATTTTTCAAAATCATTTCGAATAATATTAACCACTTTCGGGTCAACGTTTGTATGGCATTCACCAAAAATTTCCCAATCATTTTCAGGTAAGTGTAAAAGGGTGATTTGGGTTTTATCTTCGATGGTATATTGGTCTAAAACTTTAAAATACGACCCTTGATCCATGACACAAAGGCCCCAATTTGTGCCATATTCATAGGCTTGGAGGTCTGCGTAATGATTGGATAAAATAGCCATTCGATGAGTGGTTAACAATCCTCCCCGATGCAAACTTGCATCAGTAAATCCTAATTCTCTCAGGATCATTCCGACTTCATATTTCGAATCAAGGTTGCCTAGATTTGTATCACGAATCAGAAGTGTTAATCCGCGATATGTGAAATTAATAATCTCCTCAACTTTTTTAATCTCTCCATATTTTTCACCGATCATTTGAGTTCTCCTCGTATTTTCATCTTCATAATATAGCCTTCTCTGGAATACCGCTTTCACAGGGCACACTCACCTGGCATTTTCCGCAACCATACCGTGGCTTAAATTTTTCCCGGGTCTTTTTTAGAAAGTCACTGCAGCTCCGGTGGTTTTTTCCCTTTTCAAAAGAGATTGCCTTCACTGGGCAACGTTTTATGCAGGACCCGCATTTAGTGCAATAGGCATCAAAGGTTTCATAGGTTCTTTGATCCGGCTCAAGTTTCAATTCTGTGACTAAACTTCCAAACCGACCTGCCATGCCCTTAGAGGTAATGAGTCCTTTGGATAGCCCGAAAGTCCCTAAGCCACATATATAGGCCACATGTCGTTCAGACCAGTTGCTGGTGAATGAAAGCTGTTGTTCCTGTAATTCACCTTTTTCGTTCAATTCCGATTCGGGTGCTGTTTTGCTGAAAAAGTTCTTATCCAGGGATGGAATAATACTGGTAAAGCCTGAATTGTTCAATTCATTTTGCAAATAAATCCCCAGTTCATTCAATAATTGCTGGCCTTCAACTCTGCCTACTAACCATTCCTGTGAAGGCCATATTTTCCCCTGGCCGTTACTGTTTTTTACTGTTTGAGAAAAAGGGAGAAAAAATGAAATCACGGTTTTAGCCGATGGCAACCATTCATTGGGAAGTCTGAAATGCTCCCCAATAACTTTGGTCGATTTAAGTAAAAGAAATTCTGGATCTTGTGGATTGGCAAATCCAAAAATAGGAGCGTCATAAATTCTAGTCCCGGGAAGATCTTCAGAATGATCCATTTCGATTTGGTTATCTTTGGCATTTTCCATAAAATTGGCGGCCAAAGCTACAAAGCTTTGTTTATCCATTTCACACCTCTTTAACGTTTGCTTTTTTATTCTTTTTACTGATAAATGTTCTGATTTTTCCACTTTTCAAATCTAAGATTTAGGCTTTGACTCTAAAAATACTGCCATAAAATACGGTTGCAATTTTTTTTGAGTCAATGCGTTCGAATTTTTCGGCTGTGAAAAGGGCATCCACGTCTTCTTTGCCAATACGGTGTGCACAAGGTGGTCCCATTTCCGTGTCTTCTTTTATCCATTCGATGACGGCAATGCGGCCTTCAGGTTTTAAGATGCGATGAATCTCAGTAATCATCCGTTTTTTATCGTCAATTTCATGAAGTACCAGAGCAAGCAATGCAAAACTAACCGATTCAATGGGAATCTTTAAATCGTATTCATCCGTTTTCAGAGTGGTTACATTAGCCAACCCGGCGGCAACCATGCGCTGGTTCACTTCTTCAAGCATTTCTTCAGAAGTATCCAATGCGAAAACCTGGTTATTCACTATTTGAGCCGCTGGAATTGTGAAATATCCGATCCCGCACCCAATGTCCGCCATACTATCCTCAGGAGTTAAACCTAAACTCAGAAGGGTTGCTTCCGACTGAAGGTTTTCCCTTCGCCATTCATTGTCAAGTTTACTTTTACTTTTGATATTAAATTTATGTGCCATTAGTTCTCCACCTTTTTTATTTTTTTGTCACTTTGAATAAAAATGATTGATTGTTTAATGTTTTATTTGCTGATATGAGAGAACTATTTAAAAATAATCCTCTTTTATGTGCTATGTATAACATGCTAATTAGCAGGCACCTAGCCAGTTATTTTTCACCACTTTCAATTAAATAGGCTTTTACCCTTTTTAACAATGAACCTTGTGTGACCTGCTCAACCGATGGAAATACTGTCATATAACCTATTTTATTTTCAATCTTTCTTAAATCAAATCCGCCTTTAAGAATTAAAAATTTACCAATTCCTGGCTCGATGGCTTTTTGAGAACAGCCATAAACACACCGCAGGCAGATAACGCAGGTACCACCAAAGGTAATCTTATCGTTTACAATGGTGATGTTCCCTCGTGGACAGTTTTGGGCACACCAGCCGCAATTTATACAATTCTCATTAGCTTTCAAACATTTTCCAAAGAATTTTGCGCCAATCTTTTCTAAAACCCCTAGCTTTGAAGCCACTCGATCGATCCAAAAAGGAGTTGTTCGATGGCAGATCCCAGTTAAAAGTTCTGAAACAGCTTTTTCAGCATTTCTCGGAGCCGCACCCAGTAGCATTGCACAAAGAATATCTTCATATTTTATCATAAAATTTGAAGGCATCACGAACATTTTTTCATAAACAACATGATAGCCCTTTCGTTTAAGACGTTGGTTGGTTGCCGCGCGGCAAGCGGTATTCGGCGAAATTTCGCCACCGCCGGACACTGAAATAACTGCAACAGGTCTTCCCCGACCCGGAGGTGCTTGTTCGATCCATTCATCAATAGATTTTGGCGCATTAAAAGCATGAACCGGAAAAATCACCACTAGCAAGTCGCAACTATCCACCGGTTGATTTTTTCCGTTTAATTCAGTTCGATGTACATTGATGGACTGGTTCAAAAAAGCTTGCTCAAAGGCATCGGCAACCCGGGCTGTCCCTCCTGTGCCAGTAAAATAGACAAGATTTACGTATTTATAATCCATTATCTTTGAACCCTCAATTTCATAATTTGCGGCCAATGTTATTACGCTTTAATTACCATTTATACTTACTTCTTTCTGTTTCTGGCATTGATTTTTTTATGAATATATTTAGTTAGAATTTACTAAAGCAAAGGTTCACTAAGTACTTTTTTTCTTGTTGAACTGCACAATTATTGTATCATTTTTGCAATTTAATAGAAATAGAAAAGTTATGAAAAAAAAGAATTATTATAGCCGAAAAAAGAACAGCCTGATTCGATACCAGGCTGTTCTTTTGTATAAAATTAAATATCCCAAAAATTATTATGGAAAATGACCCGACGATAGGTATCAAATTTTACCCATTGGTTTAAAAATTCAACTTCTCGTCGTTCATCGGTTTTGCTGTATTCTTTCATGAATTTTTCAAATTCCGGTTGTGTGAATGCCTGAATGGCAAAGCCGCGTCCGTTGGTGAGCGGATAACCGGTAAAGCCATACTGATCTAAGGTGATAATTTCTGTGATGATCTTATTTCTAATTTTAATGGCAACCTTATCACGTAAAACCAGGACATCGAAACTCTCCGGATATTTGTAGCTTTCTCCCGATATGGGAATCTCATCACCCACTGTATAGGATTTATTGAAATCTTTGTACTGGTCGATTGAAAATTCTTCGACATTATAGTAAAATTCTTCGAAAATATCCCCTCTTGCTTTTAGGGTTTCGAAAGTGAAGGTCTGCAGTTCTTTGAGTTCTCTTCGCTCTTCCGCATCGACAATGATTCCGCCTCCGGCAACGTCATAGCCATCAACAATGACAAAGCGTCCGGTGACATGACTGTCAGCAAATTTATCAAAAACCACATCTTCATTGGTGGTAATAATGACTTCCGCCACATCATTCTGCTTGATTTTTCCGCTGTTGACTTTGCTGTCAAGGCTGGAAGAATCCACAATGCCAATGATTTCTTCAATTTCGCCTTCCACTTCCTGGGAGGACAATTTTATCTTATATTTTTTATTTTTTACCAGATCGTTTTTCCCCATCCAAAATACATTGGCCCGGAAAGAATTGGAAATGCTTGGTTTGTCTTCTTCAAAGGCAATGACTTCCCCACGTTTGTTGAAAAATTCATCCTCGACAATAATTCCTGTGGATTCACCGGCAACAGCAACATCCTTTTTATCCCGTTCTGCCCAATAGGCAATGGATTTAACGGTTGTCTTTTTTCCTTCTGGATAAATGGTGATTTTGTCTCCGACTTTAATGCGGCCGCTTTCGATTCGACCGGCAATGATTCGTCGGTCATCAAATTTGTACACGTCCTGAATGGGAAAGCGAAGGGGTTTATCTTCCAGACCTTTTTCCGTTCCAATGGCATCCATGGCGCCCACAAAGGAATTGCCTTTAAACCACTTTAGTTTTTCAGAAGGGTGTAAAATATTTTCCCCAAAATAAGCGGAAACAGGAATATAATCAATGGGATAAACTTTCAGGTCCGCCAAAAATTCGGTCATTTCTTTTTTGATAGTTTCATAAATTTCCTGGGAATAATCCACCAAATCCATTTTATTTAAAACCACATATACTTTTTTGATCCCTAAAAGCGATAAAATATAGGCATGGCGTTTTGACTGTTCCTGTACCCCTTCTTTTGCATCAATGATCAGAAATCCTGCTTCGGCATTGGCGGCACCGGAAATCATGTTTTTCAGGAATTCCTTATGCCCGGGGGCGTCAATGATCACATAATCACGCTTCTTCGTACGAAACTGCAACTGGGTGGTATCAATGGTAATCCCCTGTTTTTGTTCTTCCTCAAAAGCATCCAGTAAATAGGCATATTCAAAGGGTTTCCCGGTTTCTTTGGCTATTTTTTTTACTTTATTAACCGTTCCTTCCGGAAGGGAATCCGTATCGTAGAGTAATCGGCCGATAACCGTGGATTTTCCATGATCCACATGTCCAACCACGACTATTTTTAAAGTGTCTCTTGTTTCATTTAACTGTGTCATTATTCTTACCTCCCAGTAGTTTACATATATCCATCTTTACGTAGTTTTTGCATTGCATAAGCATCTTCCTGATCCTGGGCACGACCTGCCCGTTCACTGACAGTGGTATTTTGCAGTTCACAAATGATCTCATCCAGGGTTGTGGCTTCTGAATCAATCTGTCCGGTACATGGTGCACAGCCCAGGCTGCGATAGCGCTTCCCGTTTTTCGCAAAATACAAATCAATGATGGGAATATTTTCCCGTTTAATATATTCCCAGACGTCAATTTCACTCCAGGCCAGCAAAGGATGAACACGGATATGGTTTCCTTTGGGGAAATCTGTTTTAAACTGATCCCATAATTCCGGTGGCTGATTGGAGTAATCCCATTCGTCATTTTTATTACGTTCAGAGAAAACTCTTTCTTTGGATCTGGAACCTTCTTCATCCCGGCGAACCCCAACGATTAAACCGTCAAACTGGTATTTTTTCGACATTTGCTGAAGACCTTCGGTTTTCAGGGCTTTACAACAAACCAGCCGGCCGTGGTCAGGGCCCATGCCGGCATCAATGGCTTCCTGGTTGGTGTGAACGATTAGGTCAAGATCCAATTCTTTTACAATCTTATCCCGGTAAGTAATCATTTCAGGAATTTTGTAGGTGGTATCCACATGAATGAAAGGAAATGGACAGTGTCCGTAAAAGGCTTTTTTTGCCAGCCACAATAAAACCGTGGAATCCTTTCCGATGGACCAGAGCATTCCCAGCTTCCCCAACTTTTTATAGGCTTCTCTGATAATGTATATGCTTTGTGCTTCCAAACTGTCTAAATGATCCATTTTTTTCTCCTCTTATTAATTAATAATCACGGTGACTGCAAAGTATCCCGAGCCGCCTGTCAGTTCAGATGAACTGACAGGCTCGCAAATTACCTGGTTTTTAAACGATTCGCAATGACCTGTTCTTAATACGCGTTTGAATTTTTCTTATTGATTTCAATAATTTCCTGTGTTTTATCCGGTTTTTCGATAATCCATTTTAAAATCTCATTACTGTCCTGGGTATAAACCGTACTGCCTCGTCCGCCGATATCCGCGCCCAGATAAAAGTGAATAGCTTCTTTTTTACAGGATTTAACACAGGAAGTACATCCCCAGCAATCTTTGGGATATTTGATATAAGCTTTTTCCTCGGAGTCGAAATGAATCAGATTTCCGGGACATACTTCAAGACATTGTCCACAACTCACACAGGCAGCCTTGTTAATTTTAATGCTCATAGATTTCTCCCTTACCGACCAGGTTTCTGAAAGAAACCGTTAATTTTCCATCTTTCCATACCGAGTTCACGTATTTTTCCCAGTCATTGCTTTTTTGTGGGTAACTCAGATTCTCGGCAAAACAATGCCATCGGGTTTCTTTTCTTGCGCCTAAATGAGCAATCACCGACTGACATAAAACCAGTCTTTCTTTAAGCTCATACAAATGCATCAATTCCTGGATGTCACTAACGTGACATGTTTTTGTCAGATTTTCCAATTCTTCAATTTTAACCCTGGCAATTGCCAACTGATTTTCATTGAATTGATAATGGGTGCTGATGCCACCGGCATAGGTATCCATAACCTTCTGCATGGCTTCTTCCAAGTCTTCGACGGAAAACAACCCGGTTTCATTTTCAAAATAAGCTTCCAGTTCTTTTTTCTTTTTTGTCAGAAAACCTTCCCAGCAATCAGTATGTTCAGATTGTTTCTGTTTCTCCTGCTGAATCTGTCTTAGAGCTTCCAATGCGGCGATTTCTCCCTCAACCAGGGCACCGGTCACATATTTCTGAGGACATCCGCCGGCAACATCTCCGGCGGCAAATAAACCTTTAATAGTGGTTTCACGTTTGTTATCCACCCAATATCCGCTGGCCGTATGCCCGCCCATAATATAAGGCTCGGTTCCTTCAATCTCAACATTATTTTCATTGGGCCCGGCCTGATCTTCCATCCATTTTAGGGTTTGGCTGGGAGCCATATTCAGATAGGCCTTCATCAGACTTTCTTCGGCTTCTTTGCCAATACCGATGGTTTCCAGATAACAGGGGCCCCGGCCTTTCACCGTTTCTTTGACAGTGCCGTAAACCCTTTGGGATGTGGTATTTCCGTATTTTGTTTCATATATTTCTCCCAGGGAATTGACCTGTTTTGCGTGCACCCCCTGGGCCAGTGTCCCGGTCGGGGCAATGGTATCCTTACAGCGAAGGGCAATGAAACGCATCTCAAAAGTCGTCATTTCCGCACCGGCCAATATTCCCATTGCATAGCCTGCGCCGGTATTAAAAGGCGGGTACCACATTTTATGCCTTGAAAATCCGGGATTATTGGGACGATATAACCCGCTGGCCCCTCCGGTTGCGCACATTACTTTTTTAGCAAAAATTTCATAAAAAACATTTTCCTTAATATCAAAACCATAGGCACCATAAATGGTCTGATCCTTAACCAGGTACCCAATAATATTAACATGATTATAGACAGTAATATTATTGTGTCTGGCTACTTCAGCTGCCAACAAGGGCTTGATGTTTTCACCGTTGATTTTTATATTACGTTTTCCCCGGGTGACATAATCGCCGTTTTCATCCTTTAAGATGACCAGTCCCATGTCTTCTAAATCATGGGTCACCTGATTCAGCTTTTCAGACATGGACAACAATAAATCTTCTCTGACAATCCCCTCGGCATCAGTTTTCGCATAGTCAACATAGTCCTGGGGTACTTGTCCCGGTGTAATATAAGCATTAATGGCATTGACTCCGGCGGCCAGACAGCCACTGCGTTTAATGTTTGCTTTTTCAAAAATACTAATGGAAAGTTCCGAGTTTGAAGCAGCTTTGATTGCTCCGAAACAACCAGCGGTTCCTCCTCCGATAATCAGTAAATCAGTCTGTATGGTTTTTGTATTCATCGATGGTCCACTTCCTGTCTTTATTAAATATAAAACATGTCTTTGTCGTCTATGGCCTGGTTAAGTGCTAAATAGGTTGACTGATCGTCAAATAAGTAAATGCGATAAATCAGCACCTTGACCGCTTCCCCGACTTTAATCTCAGCTTCGGTAAGTGAACGGTTTGCGGTTAAGAGCATGCCTTTCACCCTTATCTGCATTTCCAGATAACTCCCGCGATAGAATACCGATTCCACAATGCCATCTTCCAGGGCTAATTGATATTGTTTCTGTTCACCTATTTTGTAAACACTCAGGTATTCTGGTCGAATGACTGCATTAAGGTCCTTTTCTGTATTCTCAAATCCGATTAATTCGACGTGATTTTTAAGAACTGAGGATTGTCCAATGAATTGAGCAACAAAGGGTGTGTCCGGATTTCTGTAAATCTCAATGGGTGATCCGATTTGTTCGATTTTACCATTGTTGGTGACAATGATTTCATCGGCCACTTCAATGGCTTCATCCTGGTCATGGGTTACAAAAATGCTGGTAATACCAAGCCGGTCAATCATTTTTCGAAGCCAGCTTCTTAATTCCAGGCGAACCTTGGCATCCACAGCCGCAAATGGTTCATCCAGCAGGAGTAACTGAGGATTAGGAGCCAATGCCCGGGCAAATGCAATACGCTGCCTCTGGCCGCCTGACAGTTGATGGGGATAGCGTTTTTCAAGGCCTTCCAAACCGATCAGGCTGATCAGTTCGGTAACCCGATCTTTAATGAAACTTTTCTTTTTCTTTTGTATTTGCAATCCAAAAGCGATATTGTCATAAACCGTCATATAGCGAAATAATGCATAACTTTGAAATACGAAGCCGATGCCGCGTTCACTGGGGGCAACGTCATTTATTTTCACGCCATCCAGGATAATGTCACCACTATCCGGGCTTTCCAGTCCTGCAATCATGCGCAGAATCGTGGTTTTACCGCTGCCGCTCGGACCCAGCAGGCCAATTAATTTTCCTTTCTCTACTCCGAAAGAAACCTCTTTAGATGCCTGATAGGATCCGAAGTTTTTATTGATATTATTTAATTCAAGATACATCTTTAATCCCCTCTTTTTTACCCATATATTCTACGATATTTCGAAGAATCAAAACAAGAACCGCCATGATTACAAGTATGGAAGCCACTGCGAAAGCAGCTGTAAATTGATATTCATTGTATAAAATTTCCACATGCAGTGGCAATGTGTTGGTCTTGCCTCTTAAATGCCCTGAAATAACTGACACGGCCCCAAATTCTCCCAAGGCTCTGGCGGTACATAGAATAATCCCATACAACAAAGCCCATTTAATGTGAGGAAATGTGACTTTTCGAAAAATAGTAAATCCACTTGCCCCCATTAATGCTGCGGCCTCTTCTTCCTCAGTCCCCTGGGCATTTAAAACCGGGATGAGTTCTCTGGTAATAAATGGAGAGGTTACAAAAATCGTAGCCATTATAATTCCTGGGACCGCGAAAATAATTTTGATATTCAAGAGATCTTCAATACCGTTTGCCCAACCCATACGACCAAAAGTCAGGGAAAATATTAAACCCGCAATGATTGGAGAAATTGCAAAAGGAATATCAATTAATGTTGTCATCAGCTGCTTACCCTTGAAATGATATTTTGTAATGGTCCATGCCGCAAATAGCCCGAATGCGGTGTTCACAACCACAGCCACAACGGTGGCCTGCATGGTTAAGGATAACGCCTTAATGGTATATTCATCGGATAAAGCCGCTGCATAAACAGCCCAGCCATCACTGATCGCTTTTGTTAACACCACAGCCAGTGGCAAAATCAACATAACGAACAAAAATAACACAGCTATACTGATTAATAAAATTTGAATGCCATTCTTTTTTATATTCAATTTGCCACCTCCTATCCTTTGGAAAATTTACTGGCATAGACTTGAATGGAATTAATGAAAAATAAGATCGCGAATGAAATTATTAACATCACCAATGCTATGGCCGTAGCCGCTTCATAGTTAAATTGTTCTAACTGACTCATAATCAAAAGCGGTACAATTTCCGTTTTAAAAGGCGTATTTCCGGCAATGAAAATCACACTGCCATACTCTCCAACGGCTCTGGCAAAAGCCAGGCCAAATCCGGTCAGCATGGCCGGCATGATTTCCGGAAAGATAACCCTGAAAAATATGGTTCCCCTACCTGCTCCCAGGATAGAAGCGGCTTCTTCATATTTAGGATCCAATTTTTCCAGAACCGGCTGGATGGACCTGACCACAAATGGAATACCGACAAAAATCATCGCCAATATAATTCCGGTTTGGGTGTAGGATATGGCAATTCCAAATTGTGCAAAGAAACCGCCGATCCAGCCATTATTAGAATACAAAGCGGTAAGGGCAATCCCTGCCACCGCTGTGGGCAGAGCAAAAGGTAATTCAATGATACCGTCAACTACCCGTTTCATAGGAAAATCATACCGTACCAGGACCCAGGCAATCAGCACCCCAAAAGCACAATTGATCAGCGCCGCAATCAGTGCACTTATAAGGCTTACCCGAAATCCTGCCACTATCCGGGGGTCCGTAATAATCTGAAGGAACTGGGTAATATCCATTTTCGAACTGGTTATTACAATTGACACCATGGGAATCAACACGATCAAACTCAAAAACGTCATTGTGATCCCCATAGAAATTCCAAAACCCGGGATCACCCTTTTTTTCTTTTTTAACCCAATCATGTTATGCACCACGCCTTTTCCGTTCTTTTTTTTAAATCGATTTTGAAACTATTTAACTTTATTTTGAGTAAATTTCATCAAAGACTCCACCATCGTTAAAGTGGGTAGCCTGGGCTTTATCCCAACCGCCAAATATTGGATCATCAATGGTCACAAGATTAACATTTAAATCAAAGACGCTGGAAAATTCGCTTAATATGGCTTTATTTGAAGGACGATAATAATTTTGTCCTGCGATTCGCTGGGCTTCATCTGAATACAGATAACCAAGATATTCTTTTGCCACTTCCTGAGTTCCTCTATTTTTTGCGACTTCATCCACAACTGCCACTGAAGGTTCTGCGAGAATACTGATGCTTGGTGTTATTATCTCAAATTTATCCGGGCTTTCTTTCATTGCCAGATAGGCTTCATTTTCCCATGCAAGTAAAACATCACCCTGACCGTTTTCTGCAAAGGTTGTTGTTGCCCCTCTTGCCCCAGAATCCAAAACCAATACATTCCCGTATAGAGCTTTGATATATTCCTTGATTTTTGGTTGATCGCCATTATAAAGCTTATTTGCATAGGCCCAGGCTGCCAGATAATTCCATCTCGCGCCTCCGGAAGTTTTCGGGTTTGGTGTAATAACCCCAATACCTTCTTTGGTTAAATCACCCCAGTCGAGAATATTTTTAGGATTTCCTTTGCGAACCAGGAAAACAATGGTTGATGTATAGGGGGCACTGTTGTTTGCAAATTCATCCTTCCAACCGGGATCAATGAGTCCAGCTTTTTCAATGGCAGTAACATCAGAACCAAGTGCCAGAGTCACTACATCTGCTTCATTTCCTTCAATAACAGAACGAGCCTGCGTACCTGAACCTCCGTGAGACTGAACAACGGTGACATCCTGTCCTTTTTTATCTTTCCAGTATTTAGCAAATACCGGATTATAGGCCTCGTAAAATTCCCTTGTTGGATCATAGGATACATTGGTAATTTCTACCGGTTTTGAATAATCAGTTGTTGAACTGGCTGAATCTGTTCCATTTTTAGTACAACCAATAATGCCACCTAACCCTATTGTCAATACTAATAAAATAATACCGAGTTGTTTCTTTTTCATGTAATGTCTCCTCTCATATCTGTCTTCTATGGGAAGACAGCCTTTCATTAATTTGCGTTCTTTTTAATTCATAGTAAAATACTATGAATATACATTGTTATTGTATATTTTAAATATTAGTTTGTCAATATGTTTTATATGAATTAATATTTAACCAAGATAAATATAATAATGCTTAAATTATTATCTTGTATTAATTTTGCTATCTGTTAAATTCAATCTTGCTAAGGCATAATACACTTTTTATATGGAGAAATTATGTGCATGAATCTATTTAATTACAATAGGTTTAATATGTTTTATTTTTAACTTGATTCATTTTAATGAACGTTGAAATTTTAACGCAAAAAATCCACCAAAGAATGGTGGATTCTGTACTTTGCTTATTTTCAGGGTTAAAGTGAGGTCGATGGATCTTAGCTGTGTCTCGGTTTATTTGTTACATCCACCATTGCTTTAGTAAGCTCATTGATAACATCTGTTTTAAATTGCGGCTCCATTTCATGAATTTTTGTGTAAAGCAGTCCCTTTTCGGTAACAACGTATTGTGGTTTTAAATGGTTTAGGGCCATTGCCTTCATATCCTCCAAACATTTTTCGCAAGTGCAGACATCACTAAATGTGCTGATAAATGTCGGCATTATCTCATCCACAACGTCTTCCATATAATTTTTTATCATTTCTTTACCTCCGAAATTAATAATTGTCTCATATTATAATTATATCATATTAAACAGAATTAAACTGAACAATGGATATACAAATTTAATATAAAAGCATTCAGTTGACGCAATTCAAATATTCGTTGTTAAGACTAATTTTTCTATTATATATTGATTGATGCTACTTATCACATTTTCAGCAAACCAATGCGTTGGACAATATAATTATTTATGCAAAATTTTACGTTTATTCCAAGCAATGTTGGGTGATAATTTCTTATTTTTATTCAATGGAAAGTGTAATGCTCCTCTTCCCAGACTAAACCGGTTTATTCTTTCTTTTGAAATTGCATTCTATCAGAAAAAAATTAAAATCTCTTAACACCTGCATAAGGTTTAATCGACATAAGTAAATGTTTCTTTACTTTTATTTAATGAAAGTGATATAGTTGATAATGATATTTGCATTACTGCGGCTGTGCTTTTCAACCATGATATATATCCTAAAATATACTGGCAGATGCTCTGGCAAAAGTAAACGCCGAGCAAGAAATCAAAATGAGTTCAGAGAAATGGAAAGGTTTTAATTCTATGCTAAACAATACAAATCAAACGGCTGGCAGCTTCTCTTCATGGCTTCAACAGATAAGAGAGGCCCTCATAAAAGAAGATGGAGCCGTGGTCAATTGTGGTGAGTGCACTGCTTGTTGTACATCATCTTACTTAATTCATATCCGCCTGGAAGAAACTCTGGCCATTAAACATATCAATAAAAAGCTGTTATTCCCAGCACCTGGTTTGCCCAAAGGCCATTTACTATTGGGCTACTTTGAAAGTGGTCACTGTCCGATGTTTAAAGCCAACAAGTGTTCGATTTATAAATTTCGCCCGGTGACCTGCAGGAATTACGACTGTCGGATATTCACTGCCGCCGGAATAGATCCTGGTGGTGCTGACAAAGCTCTGATTACCCAACGCTCAAGACACTGGGAGTTTAGTTACCCCACCCCAAAGGATCGGGATGAGCATACTGCGGTAAAAGCTGCAACAACTTTTATCCAAGGGCATGCCCATTGCTTTCCAGGTGGTAAAGTTCCCAATGATCCCTCCCAGCTAGCTATTCTTGCCATCAAAGTTTATACGGTTTTCCTAAATAATAATGTCGAGCCGGGCAAAACAGAAGGTGCAAATTCTGATATGGAAGTCGCCAATGCAATCGTTGAGGCAAACGAGTCATTTGAGGCTAATAGATAAGTATAATGTAAATAGTAACTGGAAAACTAAAAAGCATAGAATTATTTACACTACCTTGGTTAGCAGGAATATTAAACAGGTATCCGATCAGAGTACAGGTCGGACCTATAAATTTGTCTTATTATTAATTTAGAATCACTCTTGTTATTAATCGAGAGAAAGGATATAATGCGTTATATTGCTTTTATCCGAATTTTTTTCAACAAAATAATTAACCAATATGGTTAACTAAACATATTTCAGGGTTGGATAAAAAAATTGGCGTCTACGCTAAAACGCTTAAATAAAGAATGACCCCACCCCTAACTGTTTTAGAATGCAGACAAACCTTTCAAAGATAATTATTTATCTTTAAAAGGTTTGTCTTTTTATTTTATAGGATTTTATGAAAGTTAACTTTTTTCTGAATTAACCAAGACTGATTGTTAAAGGAGTGGCATTTTTAATGTTATCTGTTACCGGGCATCGACATTCAACGGCTTTTAACCATTTAGCCAAGGTAGCCGGATCTGCATCTGTGTCTGGTTTTACGGTTACCTGAATATCAGTGTATCCTGCTCGCCCATCTTCACATAAGCCCAGGAATTTAGAGGGTTCCAAGTCGCCTTCTATATCAATTTCTAATCCTTTTAGTTCAATTCCCATTTCTTTGGCAATAACATGTCCAACGACATTCAAACAACCTGAAAGCGCAGCCAGTACGTATTCGAGAGGATTAGCTGCTTCATCCTTACCGCCAAGATCTGCTGGTTCGTCAATAGTCATTGTAAATCCACGCGCTTCTATGACCGTTTTTGTGCAGTTCTCACTTTTGGCTTTTACATTGAATTTTAAAATTGGCATTTTTAAACCTCCTAAAATTTGTGAAATAGTATTAATTTTGGTTGCGTAATCATATTAATACATTTTCATGCTATCTGTCAATTGTTATTTTATTAACCCATTTATTACGTTTTATTTTTAATTGTCTTCTATCTTTTGATAGGATCCAAACAATAAACAATATAGGGAATAAACATTTTCATTTGTTTCATAAATATCTGTTTCCAGCATGGTTTTATTCCTTTATGTCACAGTTATTCCATTTCGTCAAAATTACATATTAAAACATCAGCATATTCTTCATTTTCTGTAAGTATCTTTTCCGCATAAGAACAAACTGGATTAATTCTTTTATGCTCTTTACGGGCAAGTGCCACCACTTGATCAACCATTATCTTCCCAATCCCTTGTTTTCTAAAGGCTCTTGAAACGTATACGTGGTCAATGTCGATTTCTTTATCACCATTGGGATAATAGTTTATTTCTGCAATGCAATTGGTTTCATTTTTACCCATATAAAATTTATTCTCACCTTTTTTAATGGTTTCCATAATTTCCTCCGCTATTATTTAACTTTGTCTTTGGATGTTTATAGGCACTGACTATGTTAATCTTTTGCAAAAGTTTTCAGAGTCAACCTCAGATAAGTTTTCAAAGCCTGATCATAGTTTTTTTTAGTTACTTCATCGAAACATACCATTTCAACCAATTGGATAACATGATGATTTTCACCGTATTTTGAAATGGCAGTCACCGCAATTCTGGCTGCATTTTCTAATGGAAAGTGGTAGACACCAGTGCTGATCGAAGGAAAGGCCACGTATTTGCATTGGTACCTTTCAGCTAAAGTTAAACTTTTCAAATAACAACTCTCCAGCAATTTCGCCTCTTCATAATCGCCGCCATGCCATACCGGACCTACAGTATGAATAACAAATTTCGCAGGTAAATCATAGCCTTTTGTGATTTTAGCTTCACCTGTTTCACAACCTCCCAGGGTCCGGCATTCTGCCAGCAGACCGAGTCCTGCTGCACGATGTATCGCACCATCTACGCCGCCTCCGCCTAAGAGGGAATTGTTTGCTGCATTAACAATTGCATCTGCCTTTATTTTTGTAATATCACTGAGTATAATTTTTAGTTCCATTATTGACATCCCTTTCTCAGATTAAAAATCTTTCAAATTCATACATTATAACCTATATTAAGGTTATTGGTTAAATTTACCCAACTTTCCTGTATGCAAACTCATTTCCATATAATATTTTTATTGATCGTTTATTTGTATTACTCCAAATAAACACTTTATCACGGTGTCACTAATGACATTTGAAATATGAGCCATTAACTTATTGCACGTATTGAATCCCTATGTTATACTGAAAAAAATCTTGGATCCCATTATGTTTATAATTAAATAGCAAACTGGGACGTGGAATTTAAGAAAAAAGAGGAGATAGAATTGTGGAAAAACTTGATAAATTAGATGATGCAGAGCTAAAAAATAAATTGGCGCTTTTAAAAGAAGAATTGAAGGATGTTGAAAATGAGAAAGGTTTTGTTTTTAAACAATCCGGGATGCATGTTTCCAGCTCTAAAGTAGCTCTGCAGATGGAAGAATATAATAATGACATTCTGGCCCTAGAGAAATCCATTGCTTATTGTCTTAAGGAACTCAAACGACGGGGTTTGTAAAGTCATTAAGTGTCTATCGTTTTTAGGCTTTACTATTTATGATTTCCTAAAAACCATTCTTTAAATAAGAATGGTTTTTTCATTTTTAACATTATTTAGTCTGGTTTCGTCTTTTCAAAAAATTCAGTCAATAACTCTATGTAGGTTTCATAATCCCTTAAACTTATTTCACCATGCCCACTGTTTTTGATTACTTTTAAAGTACTCAAGCGTATGGTTTTATTCAGTAAGAATGCCGACTTTTTCATAATCCTCAATTCCTTTTCCCCGACCAAAATAAGAGCATTTGCATTTGTTTCCTCCAAGGCGTTCGGAATCGAATAGTTTCCATTACTTTTTATCATATTGATGAGTGATTCTTTTGTCATCCGAGAGCTATCCTCAAAATAATTTTCAAATAAATCATCTGGTACCTTTAAAGTTTTGGCCTGAATCCTGGCAAACCATGGTTTATTAATAAGTCCGAAAGATATATTATAAAACGGCGTCATCAGTACCACTGTTTTTTTAATGGGAATCACTGAAGCACTTTCAATCACTGCATATTCAGCTATATCCCGTTCCAGGGTTAAAACTTCAACAACGATTTGGGCTCCAATGGAAAGTCCGCATAATGCAAAAACCCGACCTCCATAATTTTCATTAATTGTGGCTATCACCTTCTGGGCTGAATTTTGTATGCTGATAAAAGGGGTAGCCCAATCATCTCCATGGCCATCTATAATAGCTGCCATGACGAAATAGTCCTTTTGAAAGAAGTCAATTTGTTGTTTCCATGACCACCATGACAAACCACCACCATGGAGAAAAACAATAACCGGATTTTTTTTGTTTCCAAATGTTTTATATTGCATAACAACCTCTCTTTTATATTTCATTATTCGTGGTTTTAGGCTGAGTTTGTCTTCTTTTTACAGGCTTATGCATAAATATTCTGCTATCTCGTTTAAACCCCAATGGCTCGTAGAATCGATGGGCATTGGATGTTACCATGAGGCCATACAAATCAATGAAAGCCTCATCTTCTGTGATTTGTGTGACAAGTCGTTTTCCCAGTCCTTTGCCCCGATGTTCCTTGTCGATAATAACATCACAAAGATAAAAAGTGGTGACATAGTCAGTGATCACCCGTGCGAAACCGATCTGCAAATCGTTTTGATCATAGACGCCATAGCAGGCGGAATGATCGATGGCCTTTTCACTAATTTCTTTTGATCGTTTTTTTGCCCAGTAGGTTTGCTGCATGAGTTTTTGAATTTCGTCAATTTGCAATTTAGTTTTATCCGCACTGATGGTATAGTTGTCTGGCATTTCATCCTCCAATTAGTTTATGTTACTTATTTGATTTCACTTTCTATACTTGAATTGTCTCAGATCATTCGAACATATTTTTAAGGATTTTTTTTTTACGATACTATTGTACAATAGTATCGTAAGTGATAAACTAAAATTCTAAAGATTCGATTTTGTTTAGCAGAATTCTAATTAATGTTAAATTATTTTTTCGCTTTTTTAGGGCAATTCGTAATATTGTTTTTGATGTGACTCAAAAAAAAGAAATGCGGCTGGATTTAAAACTAAAAAACAAAATACTGGATGAACTATCAAGATTGGACGGTTTGACTAAGGTAAAAAACATCAGCGAGTTCTTTGAACATTTAAAAGCAGCAATCAGGCGTGGTTTGGTATAAAGAAAACCCTTATGTCTATTTCACATAGATAATTTCCTGTGATCTAATCCTTACTATGCAGTAAAAGTCCATGACCTCAGTTGATTAACGCAGCAACCCACCGATGGGGTTTTCCGGTACCGCATTAATATCAATATGATTAATAAGACAAAAATGATCCAAAATGCGTTTGGACAGTTCCCACTCCGGCTTTTTTTCTTTTAATTTAACTAAATCACGCAAAATCTGTGTAGCCTGGTCATCGTTAAAGTATCGAAAAAGACCCGATCCCATTCGAATTGATTCAGGATTATTTGGATTAAAGTAATAGTTCCAAAACTTCATTTTCTGGGCTTCTTTGAGTGTTAGTTTGATTTTATACTCACCCTGGGTTGAAACAGAGCCTGGATCATCTTCATCACCTTCATAAATATCATCAACTAAAAACACTCCGAAAATAATCCGTTCTGCTTCTTTCATTGAAGGGAGTCTGGTGGTGAGCAAGCTCAGGCTATTGTGCTGAATATTTTTGAGTTTTCGTGGTTTACCCTTGTTTGCACCGTTTAGCACCATCCCAGCAGAAGCTTTCCAATTTTTCAGCATTTGGCTCTCATAACAAACAGTGGAATCCTCATCTCCAACACACATTAAATCGTCTAATTCTTTTCTTGTCATATTCCCATTATGGTATAGTTGACACGGGCTATCTTTATCACTGCACCATAAATGATGCTTCTTTTCGATGTTGTATAGGATCAATTCATCACTGCAAACGCCACTATATCCAATCTCATCCAGTGATTCTCCGCCATCACAAAAATTGCATTTAAAGGCAATGTTATGTCCACCATCGGATTTTTTCTTCGTCCCTGATGTTTTCTTGGATGGTTTATGATTTGATTTTGCCAGTGTTTCTTTAAATGCCCTCTTTCTTGTATTCGCTTCCAATTCTTGTTTTTCTCTCAGTTCCTCTTCCTGTTTGTCTTTCAGTTTTTGGTCCTGTTTTTCTTTTATTTTAATAATTTCATTAATTTCTTCTGAAATAACGGAATCTTGGAGGTTTAAAAAATATTTAAATGCCTCTGGATAGACAAATTCCTTCTGGAATGTGTCAAATAAAACGGTGATATAACCATCTTTCAAATAAATAACCTTACCATCGCCAAAAACTTTATGTGAAACTGCTGCATTTACTATTTCAGTCATGTTTTCACTCCTTATTATTTTCTCTAATAGAGATATTATATCATTTTATTGCCTCTGATGAAAGGCTGAGTAGGATTAATTCATAAAGTCAGCAACATATTAGGTTGAAAATCTGTAACTTTACAAATCCGAGAACCGCAAAATTGGAAGAGATTATTCAAATCTATAAAGATGTAATGTAAAAATTGTAAACCATTAACACCCTCCTTGTGCATTTGCTAAGGGGGTGTTGTCTCTATTTTTTTGCAAACGATTAATAAACCGATGACTTCATGAATTTCATTTTTTTAAAAAAATTAATTTAAGGGGTTTACAGATGCAGATACAAGTGGTAAGATGCAAATAATCTTAGTTGTTCATTAACTTGCATTAATTTTATTAATATAGCGACTTAATGTGGAACTAGATTAAAAATCTAAAAAATTCTAGGAGGATTAATTATGGCTATTGCAGATCAAGTATTTGGGTATTTCATGCCTGTAGTGAATTTGATGGGACCTGGTGCGGTTAAAGATGTTGGAAACCAAGCTGCGGGATTAGGTTTAAAAAAAGCATTAATCGTAACAGATAAAGGCATGAAAGCAATGGGAATTGCTGATCAAGTTAAAGATATTATTGAAGCTGCCGGAGTAAAAGCAGTTATTTTCGCTGGTGCTCAACCAAATCCAACTGACAAAAATGTTACAGATGGTCTTGACATGTTCAAAAAAGAAGGCTGTGATTTATTAGTATCATTAGGCGGCGGTTCTTCACATGATTGCGCTAAAGGAATTGGTCTTCTTGCTGGAAACGGCGGCGAAATCAAGGATTTTGCAGGCGTTAACAAAAGTACAAAACCAATGACCGCATTGATTGCGATTAATACTACTGCTGGTACAGCCAGTGAAATGACACGTTTTTGTATTATCACAAACTCTGAAACCCATGTTAAAATGGCAATCGTCGATTGGAGATGTACACCAACAGTATCTGTCAATGATCCAGTATTAATGATGGGTATGCCTCCTGCATTAACAGCTGCTACAGGAATGGATGCATTAACACATTCAGTAGAAGCTTATATGTCAACAATTGCAACACCCGTAACTGATTCAGCTGCTTTAATGTCCATGAAATTAATTGGCGAAAACTTACGTCAGGCAGTTGCCAACGGACAAAATTTTGAAGCAAGAAATAACATGGCATATGCACAGTTCTTAGGCGGAATGGCATTTAACAATGCAAGCTTAGGTTATGTACATGCAATGGCTCATCAATTAGGTGGATTCTATGATCTTCCACATGGTGTGTGTAACGCTATTTTATTACCACATGTTGAAAGATATAACTTGAATGCTAACCCTAAACGTTTAGGCGACATTGCTGTTGCATTAGGCGAAAACATTGAAGGCCTTTCAGTAAGAGATGCTGCTGAAAAAGGATTAGATGCTATTGTTAAACTTTCTCAGGATGTTGGAATACCTTCTGGCTTAAAAGAACTCGGCGCAAAAGAAAAAGATTTCGAACTCATGGCTACAAATGCTATGAATGATGCCTGTGCCGGTACAAATCCTGCAACAGTAAAACTTGCAGACGTTGTTCAAATATTCAAAAATGCAATGTAATTATTGTATTAACTTTACAAACCCTCAGAGCAAAATGCTCTGGGGGTTTGTTTTTTTAGTGGGCAAATTAAAAAATGAAGATGAACCACCATTGATCACTCACTGAAAAGCAGGATCTGTAGATATTTGTATATACAGGTCGATATAAGTATGGTATAATTCCCTCAAACGCTTTCATGAAATAAGATTATTTCTGAGGGAAAATATTGCCTTGGGACAAATATTTCCAAGGGATAAATCTTCATAAAAAATAGTCTGCCAGCAACCGTTTGAAACAATATTGATGAGGGTTTAATTGCTCTATGCATCGGTTACTATGTTAACCTATAAAAATAGTTTAGTAACTTTTGCTCTTTAGATGAAGAGTGAAGGCCTCTAAATTTAAAGTTAGTTATAAATTCTGATTTAAAAACAAAGAATATCATTAAAAAAAACTTAATTTAGGTTATAATAGGCGAGTACGGATAAAAAATTCCAAGTGTAATAATATGAATCCAAAGACCTTGTAATAAAACGGTTTGATGAAAAATATTTTTACAACCTAGAGGAAGTGGAGCTTTATTATGAAAAATAGCATTGTAAGATCCATTGAAGGATTATATGAAGATCGAACATTGGAGCTCGTACGGATTGCCATTCGTAAGGGATTTAAACCCATTGAAATTTTCAAATGGCTGCAAATTGGAATGGAGCGGGTAGGAAAGCTTTATGAAACCAGCGATTATTTTATTGCAGATTTGATTTTTGCCGGGATTATTTTTCAGGAAGTTATGGAATTAGAGGAATTAGAGGCATTGTGTAAGATAACACCAAAAAATAGAATTGGAAAGATAATGCTGTTTTCTGTTTTCGGAGATTGCCATGATATTGGGAAAAATATTTTTGGTTCTTTTGCAAAAACAGCGGGTTTTGAAATCATTGATTTGGGAACTGATGTTTCTCTGAATAAGGTGATGGATGCTATTGAAACCATGAAGCCTGATATTATCGGGCTTAGCGGCATGCAGCAGGAAACTGTTTATGAAATGCGAGCAGTCGTCTGTGAATTGGTTACACGAGGTATTCGGGATGATTATCGAATTATTATTGGCGGTACTGTGGTTGATGATAAAACAGGTCAGATTGTCGGTGCAGATTATGCAACAAAGGATGTAACTAAAGGCGTAGAAAAATGTAAAATCTGGATGCAAGAGAAAGCATTCCCAGAAAATAATACTAAATAGACCAAGGTGGTGAGAAAATGGGATCCCCCGAATACTTAAAAATAGTTGAAGCAATAAAAAGCATGATAACAGGTGAAAAAGTCCAACCAGGCGATGCCATTCAATCTGAAAATCTTCTTTGTGAACAATTTAATGTGAGCCGAATGACGGTGAGGAAGGGCTTGGCAGTCCTCGTAAACGAGGGATATATTTATTCTATTCCCGGAAAAGGAAATTACGTTTGTGAACCAAACCTGGATTTATACACACTTCATTTTGATGAAATGATGACCACGGAAAAGAAGGGTGAAGAGATTCGACTCATAGAGGTGAATGTTATTAAACCCAGTTATGAAGTTGGCTTTAATTTGGAAATTCCAGAAAATAAACACGTTATTGTAGTAAAACGGATATTTGTCAGTGACGGACTGGTAAAAGCATACGATGTCAAATATATTCCTTATTATCGAGGGATTCCGATTGTGGAAAAAGAAATTCGATATGCCACTTTCCCGGAAATGGTTGCAAAAAAGAATTCAATTTTTGCGATGACAAAAAAGCTCAAAATTCGGGCCATGGCAGCCAAAGGGGAAGTCAGTCAAATTTTGGATGTTTTAGATGGTGAACCCTTGCTAGTAGTGGAGCAAAAGCTTTTGGATGAAAAAGGGCACCCCATCGGTTGGGGATTAATGTATTTTACTGGAGAGGACACCGGATTAGAAGCGATTGCCTCTTTCGATTAGTAATCAATAACTGAGGTGTTATGATGAAAACAAATATCTTATTGATTGCCTGTGGAATGATTCAAGATGAAATAACTCTGGCCTTGAAAAATACAGGTATTTCTTATGATACAGTATGGATGAGCTCGGATCTTCACACAAACCCGGATTTTTTAAGAATTGAATTACAAATAGAAATTGACAAGCATCAGGACTATGAAATGATTCTTCTGGCTTATGGTAATTGCGGCAAGGGCTTAGTGGGTATCTTCAGTGAAAAAACGAAACTGGCTTTTCTTCGCTCTGAGGATTGCATTCAAATGCTTCTTCATAAAAATAAAAAGTTGAAAGGCCTTCGAGGGGAAACCTTTTTTATTACTAAGGCCTGGATGCAGGGTAAGAAATCACTTAGGGAAGAGTACCATTATGCAATTAGTAAATATGGCTCTAGAAGAGCTGCGATCATTATGGAAATCATGTTCAAAAATCATAAGTCCTTAATGATGGTTGATTCTGGGGCTTATGAGTTAGAAAATTGGATCCATTGTGCAAGACACCTCAGCCAAGTGCTTAAGCTGGAGTTTTGCGTTACTCAAGGAGATGTTGAGCTTTTGGAAATGTTTGTTTCCCTTAATTGGGATCATCAAGTAGTGGTGATTCCTCCTAAACATGAGATTTCAGTGGATGATTTTGGGATTAATTGTTCCGTTACCGGATATGAAAATGAAATTGATTAAATAGGTCATAAGGAGATACAAGGAAGTTGTGTCTCCTTTTTATTTTTTGGTAAAAAAAGAACCTCTCTGGACAGGAAATAAACAAAGAAGTATAATATGAAATGAGGTAAGGTAAGGTATACTCTGTTAACGTCGAAAGGAAAATTAAAATGAAAATTGAATTAATCATTAAAGAGCTAAAGATTTTGGAGATAATAAACCTGCAATCAGACTACGAAGTAAAAAAAATTGCCTATAATTCTAAGGATGTTCAGGCCGGAACTCTTTTTGTGGCGATACCTGGATATGTAACAGATGGACATAAGTATGTTCGAAATGCAATTGCCCAAGGCGCAGGAGTTGTGATTTACCAAAACCAGCTTACTGAGTACGATGATCAGGTGACCTACATCAGGGTTTCAGATTCACGGTTTGCTCTGGGAATCATTGCTTCGGCCTTTTATGAAAACCCCTCGAAAGCCATGATCGTTACTGGTATTACAGGAACCAATGGAAAGACCAGCATTACCTATATGCTTAAAAGCGTTTTTGAAGCCGACGGAAAAAAATGCGGTCTTATTGGAACTATCAACAATCTTATTGAAGCTGAAATTATAGATAATCGAGGCAGGACTACTCCCGAATCCCTGGAAGTTCAGGAAATTATTGGAGAAATGCGGGATGCGGGATGTAATTATTTATCCATGGAGGTTTCCTCCCATGGACTGGCTCTGGATCGTGTAAACGGTGTGGCTTTTGACTATGGCATCTTTACTAACCTTACCCAGGATCATCTGGACTTTCATAAAACCTTTGAAAATTATTTTAATGCAAAAGCGAAACTTTTTTATCGGGTAAAAAAGGCTAATATTATTAATGGAGATGATCGCTGGGGACGGATACTCTGTGAAATTCTTGAGGACAAAACGGATATACCAATCATTACTTACGGGTTGGAACCGACTAATGATTACATTGCCAGAAATATGATCTATGAGGTTCAGGGTACCACCTATACTCTGGTTACCCCGGTAAGTGAAGAGCAAATCTATTTAGATATTCCGGGAGAGTTCATGGTATATAACAGTATGGCTGCTATTATTAATGCCCTGGAGGAAGGGGTGTCGATGGAGAGCATTAAAAAAGCTATGGCAACAATGCCTGGAGTTGAAGGTCGAATGGAGCGTTTGGATGTAGATGCTCCATTTGATGTAATCATCGACTATGCTCATTCCCCGGATTCCCTGAAAAAGCTATTAAAATCAGTGCGTAAGATCTATAATGGGCGGATTGTGCTTGTTTTTGGATGTAATGGTGACCGGGATCGGGAGAAACGACCTATTATGGGTCGCATTGCCGGAACGTATGCAGATACCGTTGTGGTGACTTCGGATAATCCTGCCAGTGAAAATCCAATGGATATTATTAATGCTGTGGCAGCAGGTGTAGCCGAAAAAACTGAAAATTATACCGCCGTTGAAACCCGGGTTGAAGCTGTTTATCACGGTGCATCGCTTTGCCAGCCCGGAGATGTATTAGTGCTTGCCGGCAAAGGCCATGAAAAGCAGGAAATAATGAAGGACGAAATCCTCTATTATAATGAATGGGATACGGTCAGAGAAGCTATCCAACGCCTGAAGAATTAAATAGAAATATGAAAATCTGTTCAGGCCAATTAATTTATCTGTTTGCATGCCTTTAGGGCTCAAACAACAATAAATAATTGGCCTGAAAATTTTGGATGATAGGCTGTTATTAAGTACATTGTTGTGATAACTTAAAAGCAGTCTTTTTTAGGTAATGGTTAATGTAATAGGGCAATGATCGGAGCCCATCACTTTATCCAGTATTTCTGTTTTTCCAATTTGATTCATAAATCCTTCTGAAACAAAAAAACTGTCAATCCGCCATCCGGCATTGGTTTTTCTGGCATTAAATCGCATCGACCACCAGCTGTATTTTACCTCATCAGGGTGCTGAACACGCCAGGAATCGACCATGCCAATACTTAGAAACTCAGTGATCCAAGCCCGCTCTTCAGGGAGAAAACCTGAGCGTTTGGAATTTTCTCTGGGATGTTTAAGGTCAATTTCACAGTGGGCAGTGTTGATATCCCCGCCGACAATGACGTTTTTACCAGAATCAAGAAGCGCTTTTATATCCTTCTGAATACAGCGATTAAAATCCATTTTATATTGGAGGCGTTCTTCATCTTTTTGTCCATTTGGGAAATAGACATTATAGAGAGTAAAGTCAACATATTCCATAATAATGGTTCGTCCTTCCTTATTGAATCGGGGGTCGGAAAGACCGGTTTTAATGCTCAAAGGCTCATT
>Ga0209748_1000300_pt1 | contig 27796 bp, 20 predicted proteins | sample BarGraIncu00421A_FD_185490 | JGI IMG/M metagenome (GOLD analysis project Ga0209748, IMG submission 185490) | Arctic peat soil microbial communities from Barrow, Alaska - Barrow Graham LP Incubations 004-21A (SPAdes) (version 2) | ecosystem: Environmental > Terrestrial > Soil > Wetlands > Peat... | reverse complement strand
CGATTGCTCGAACAGTGACAGGAACCGCGCATTCTCCGTATTGGTAAAGCGCACCATTATGAAATGTGTAGCCGGGTCATCCTCCTGCGGGCGCCCTCCTTTTCCCCGTTTACGGGATATTTTCTTTTCCTCTTCCATATCATTTGAAGTATTTACGGCAAAGCATCCGGCGCAGGGTTTAATCCTGCCTTTAATCCTTCAAAAAGCAACCGACTTCGGAGGTTGCTTTACCCCCGGTGGGGTAAGCAGTTCCGGGTTACCGGAATGGTTTCGGGTAACCCGAAACACAGCTTGCTATTTGTCCGGCGCAAATAAAATCTGCCTTTTACTGACAGATCATAAAAGTTGTCTGAACGGATAAAGGCATTTTCAATGCACCGTATGCTTCCCGACACAAAGGTAACGGGCCAGCCAAACACTAACGCAGTAGCGCATTATGCCACAAATGATCAAATCGGTGCCACTTATCGTCAAACCCTTGAAATGTAAAAGCAGGCTGTCTGAAAGCTGTTTATTTGCAACGTCGGTACACACGTAGGGATGTTTGCAGGTACGACAATACGGTCTTATTTATGCACAGATACAGGGACAGACAAACGGAAATATCTGCCCAGGTATGCAGGTAGAACAATACGGATAAACCAATGTGCGGAAACAGGTAAAAACGGACAAACGTAAGGATGTAACAACATATCAACACACCTACATCCCAACGTATTTCCGTACCAACTTACATCCCTGCGGACAAATGTAAGCAAGCAGGTACTTAGGTAGCCAGGCAGATAAGTCCGTATGTGTATATTTCAACCAGGAAGGGTTCTTCGTCACATTTGGGGAAGATAAATTTCACATATAAAATGCGTTAAATCGCAGATAATCAGTAAAATAAATCAATGTTTTCTTTGTAATCAGGTTGGCATTTATTATCTTTAAGTAATTTAACATCAATTACATATGAGAATAAATAACCTTATTTGCCTGCCCAAATTTTGCATTAAAAACATTGAATATAAAAATGGCAAAATCATGATTTTTGCTTCAATCAAGTCCAGACGATCCCAATGCCCTATCTGTGGCCATTTTAGCACTTATGTTCATGACTATTACCATCGCAGATTATCCGATCTACCTGCATTTAAAAATACTACAGTGCTCGTCTTAATAACAAGAAAATTTAAGTGCAAAAATCAAAAGTGCACACGTAAAGTATTTTCTGAACAGACAATTCACACCAATAGATACTCCAGAAGGACTCTCCGGGCATCGCAAGTACTGGATTCATTGTCTATTGAGCTTACAGGAAAACTTGGCAGTCAGTTATCAAAACAACTATTCCTTCCTGTTAGTAGTTCTACAGTCACTCGGATTGCATTTAAACAAGAACTTCCTGTAATAAAACAACCTGTCATCCTTGGAGTTGACGATTGGGCATTTCGTAAAGGAGTAAATTATGGAACTGTTTTGATCGATATGGAAACTTCCAGACCAATTGATCTCTTATCTTCAAGAGATAGTGCAAACCTAAAAGAATGGCTAAAAAAATATCCTGCAATTAAGATTATCACACGGGATCGGTCTGGAGCATATTCTTCAGCAATTAATGAAATTTGTCCGGATGCTATTCAAAGTCGCTGATCGATTCCACTTGCTAATGAACCTTTCTGATGCGCTGGATAAATACTTTAAAAGTATCAACAAGGAAATACGTAAGGTAATAACAGATAAAACAGACGAAATATTATCATTATCTGCCAATGAAGATCCGTGTAAAAGTAGGGATTTTAAAGACCACCTTTCGGTGCAAGCTGCCTCAGAATCAAAAGAGATCCAGGTTGATCAGCGAATAGACACCTTTAACAAAGTCAAAGAATTGCAATCGAAAGGAACTCCCATAAAAAGGATTGCAACAATTTTAAAAATCAGTCGTAATACGGTACGATCCTATTTCATTCAAGAAACCTTGTCCCCCAGGATTCACCCAAGATCTGTCAACATTAATCTATTTTCAGGTTATATTTTGTCCCGGCTAAATATAGAAGGTTATAAAAAGAAAGACATATTTGATGAAATTCTTGAGCTTGGTTATAATGGTGGCCGCACCCAAGCCTTCGATTACATCAATAAATTAAGGTTGGAGTATGGTCTTACTACACTTGATAACATCGAGATTCAGCAGAAAATGACACCATATGTCAAACCATTAAATTCCAGAAAATTAGCCAAATATATCGGAGGATCAATGTCAGATATTGAAGATCCCGATGAAAAAAGTTGTATGAAAACATTAATTGAAAACTTACCGGAACTTCAAATAGTCAGGAAGTTGGTGCAGATTTTTCGTGCTATGATAAAACGAGGTAGTGGAAACATAACAAGATGGATTGATTTTGTTAAAAGATCGAAGCGAAAGTTACCCGGTCTGAAATCATTCGCTTATGGTTTATCCCGAGATATAAAGGCTGTACAAAATGGCATTCTTTACCTTGGAGTAACGGGACTGTTGAGGGACATGTTAACAGAATTAAAAGCATCAAGCGCCAAATGTATGGAAGGGCTAGTTTTGAACTTCTTAGAAGAAAGGTAATACTCTCTCAACATGGATAACTGTCCCCAAATGTGACGAAGAACCAGCATGTTGACCCCCCTTTATCAATTTATCTCACAGTATTTTGGTTCATTAGTGGTAAAGTAACCACTAACATGATATTCCAATGGCCGGAAAACCAAAACGCATGAGTCAGATTAAACAATTATTACAGCTATACGAGCAGGGCAAGAAGTTTATTGCCAGAAGTTTAGGGATGAGTAAAAATACGGTTAAGGTTTACCTTTCCAAATTAGCCTTGTCTACTCTTGATATCCAGTCCCTGCTAACATTGGATGATCCAATCCTGGAAGGGAAGTTTCATGCAGGAAATCCGGCCTATAAAGATGAACGTTTCGATCATTTTAAGGCTAAACTGGACTACTTTTCAAAGGAGCTTACCCGAGTTGGAGTGACAAGGCAATTGCTTTGGGAAGAGTACCGCAGTGATTACCCTGGGGGATACGGCCACACGCAGTTCTGTTACCATTTATCGCAACAACTGATTGCCCGCAGGCCTTCGATGGTTTTGCAACACAAAGCCGGAGAAAAGCTCTTTATCGACTTTGCAGGCAAGAAACCATTCTATATCAATACAGACATCGGAGAAGTTGTTTACTGTCAGGTATTTGTTGCCTGCCTGGCTTATTCCGATTACAGTTTCACCATGGTTGTGAGAAGCCAAAGTATAGCAGATTTTCTACCCAGCGGACAATATTCCATTACGATATAAAGCAGGTCGTCTTGAATAAAATAATGATGGTATGAAACAATATTGGGTTGGTTGAATTGGGCAATTATTTGCATTTCATGGATTATTGCATCTTGCCTTTTTTTATCCTGACTGTTTAACTGCTTTATAGCAACTAAATGTTTTGATTTTTCTTCTTCTGCCAGAAAGACTTTGCCAAAACCTCCGATACCAAGGTCATTCTTAAAGCGGTATCGGTTATCAAATAGATTCTCCATTTGGCTAAAATGATTTGGTTACTAATTAGTTATTAGGATTTTAAATACACCTTTTTTCGATTAGTTGCCACTATATTTTTTACAAAATCCGATACGGACAAGAGAATTACTCTACAATTGAAGTACCTATGAATATTACACTTATGCAAAAACGAAAATCAGAAATATTCTGAAGATATTAAGCAATAGTTCATATCGTCAAATACCCCTTGCCCACCGCACTGTCCTTCTTTGAAATCAACTGATTGAAGAGATCCGGATTGACGGTTGAAATATCAAAGTATGAGTACCAAGGTTTGTAGCTTAGGTCATCAATTAAAATTGACTTTGATCCGGATAACTTGATATCAGTGTAAATTACCATTTCTGAGATAAATTTATTGATGACAACCAATAAGGATGCCTTCGAATACAAATTTACTTTATCCCGTTGGATGGTGTTAAGCTCGATGATCATTGGAAGCAAAGCATCAATAGCAACATCCACTGTTCGGTTACTGCCATAGATTGTCATTACTTTCTCACTGATGAATTTTTTATTAATCTGGTCCTGAACTTTGAACCCTTGAGCCAATGCAACCAATAGGTCGTATGTGATCGGGTAAGTTAAACTAATCAGGCATAAGCAAAATGCTTTTCGGTCATCAATTCGTAAGGTATTGTATGGAAAATCTTTCAATTGTTTTTTTAGCAGGTTCAATAAATTTGCTTGTCGACTCAGTATTTGAAAGACATAAGAAGTAGCCTTATTTGCCCTATTTACACCGGAAGTAAACTCCTGCATACACTGAAAAATATAACTCTTTTCAACAATCCCGTTCGTCAAGTAATAATGAATGGATGAATCCACCGTAAATAAACTGAAAGGTTTTTTAATATTGGAAGTATTCCATCACGTCCTTAAAGCCTCAACATAACAAAATTAAAAACAATAGTATATTAAGAATTGTCGTTTAAATCTTGGATTTGATCTTCATGTCTTCGATGGATTTAGTTGAATTGTATTGAATTATATGAGACAACTTAAATTTAGTTTAATCCCTGACTGTCAGATTAAAACGTGCCTATTACATAAAATATGAGCGGCTATTTCCTGGAGAAAATAAAATCCAGATTTTCAGTTATACGTACCCCCTCTTTTTTGAAGGTATTCATATACATTCTAATTCTTTCCTTTGCAATTTCGAGGTTAGTGTTGTTAAGGTTAATATTAAGCAGATCGATAAACCATGGCATTTTGACTTCGTCAAGGGTATAGGCACCTGCAATTTCTCGCGCAATTGGGAGAGTTGTGGTTTTAGATGAGTCGTAAACATCTTTACTTCTGGCATTAAGCAGTTTTTGATATTCTTCATTTAATAACCTATTAAACAATTCCACAGAAAAGACATCATCTGCTTTTATTCCTGTTTCAGAATCCTCTTCAGTAAGTATCGCTCCTTTATGAATCCATTCCCAGAGGATACTCAACCTAATTTCGCCTGTGGCCATATCCTCCATCAGGTATAATATATCATCATTCCCGAAGTAATCTGCCGGTTTTAGTGCAGCCGCCTGCATTCCTTGTTCAAATGCGTTTCCATATTGTAATGCAACACTTAAAAGGTTACGTGCGCCTCGTATAGAGGTTGGAGCCGTTTCAATCAATACCAGCCCCTCTGCATCACTTTGTGAATAAGTGAGAGCAGGAAATTTTCTTCCCAATTGATTTGTTTCTCCAACCTTTTCCCAAACGGGCCTTACAATATGTACCATTTTCCAATGTGCTACCCATTTACCGCTGGCTCCACTATTTTGTTCTCGTTCTGCTCCAGCTACTGCCTTTTTCATGCTCGAAGAAACACCTTCCTTAGAACCTACAGGAATGTTGGGTTCCATTCCACCCTGCCAAAGAGCAAAATTCCCATTTATATCGGGGGTATTGACGGCACGGCGTACACGATCTTCATAATTTCTCATATATCCGTATGTCATTACAATCGCTTCAATATTTGGGTTAATGAAATCCTTATCCCAAGACATTGCATCTGCCACACTATTAATGTAGTCCCACCGTCCAGTGTTATATCCCACAAAATGTTTCCCTAATGCAGCCCTGATTTCCATTAACTGAAAAGTTGCCTCCAACTGCTCAACCAATACATACACTTTAATTGAACCTAAGGTAATTCCGATCAAGTTCTCAAGATCTGTCAACATTTCATTCCAAAGTGCAGCTTCGCCGGCTGTTTGAATTTTCGGCAAGTACAACACAATCGAAGAGCCACTATTTTGTAGTTCCCTGTAATTGTTAACTACGTAAAGTACCAAATCAACTATTGATGCAGCCAATGCAAGCCCATCTGAATCGCGAATGTGGCGGTCATCAAGATGTAGCCCACGAACCCGAAATATTTTGGTGGTAAAATTCAGTTGTTCTTTCCAATCATCAATAATTGGATAACCAAAAAAACCGATTGCCCATCTATTCATTTCATCCGATACCTGCTCGGCTACTTTCATAAAAACAGGGTCTTTATGGATAGCCAATTTCAGGTTGCGCTGGTTATCTAGTGACATAGAAGTAATCTGGCCAAGGGCATCTTCACCATCAAACATCCACCCATCAGCACCGGAAAGTAAAGCATAGGCCACATTTCGGATACTGTTTTCCAAAGTAGCATTTGGTTTCGTAGCCGGGCCTGTCCCTTGGATCCACTGCCTTTGAAGATCTACCGGAATTACGCCACCTTCAAATTTGCCATCCCGGGCATCCTGTACCTTAATCTTAGTCCGGCTGATAAAATTTTCCGGATCCAGAAAAGTTATCTTTTGTTTCTGTTGCTGACGATCTGTCCTTCTTTTTATACGTGAATCCATTACAGCCTTGATATCGCTGTTAAAGCCGGAAACAGCAGAAAGGGCCGAAAGAACTTCAGCGGTATAAACGTCACTGTACAATTCGAGTAAGTAATCCTGAATAGCAATATTTTTGTAAATCATTTGTATTTATTTATTGTTAAATTTAGTTGATAAGTTTGTTTTTAATTTGATTTTTAAAGGTCAGATTAACTTCCACAATTTAAGAAGACTATGGGTTTAATTATTACCTGAATAATCATTTCCTGATGTTATTAATCATCATGGATGGAGCATTAGTTATTCTTTTACGTTGGCAGCAGCGTATGACACAGATTTTTTACGATTCCGCAGAAACACGCTTAGCATAAATGTTATCACAACAGCAACCAGTATTAACAGATACAAAAAGCCTTTCGATAGATCAGAAGTCTGTTGCGTTAAATTTGCGTCAACAAGGTTATAAGTTGGAATAACCCATTGAATGACATATGCCTGAAGGACAGTAATGATACAGATCATAAATAGCAGGATGAAACTATGTTTTAAGGTGAAGCGGAAGAGTTCCGATTCTCTCCCAACAATACCCACTGCAGCAGCCCCAATGGCTATAGATTGTGGCGAAATCAATTTCCCCACTACACCACCTGAAGCATTTGCTGATACCGTTAATAAAGGATCAATCCCAAGGGTTTGGGCTGTAGTATATTGAAGTTTGCAAAACATTGCATTTGATGAAGTATCAGAACCAGTGAGAAAAACACCCAGCCATCCAAGTATCGGTGAGAAAAACGGGAATAGTATACCTGTGCCTGCCAAAGCCAAAGCCATGGTTATCGACATTCCTGAGTTATTTGCGATATAGGCAAATCCAACAATAGAAGCAATTGTTATTATTGGGAACATAAGCTGATTAATTGTGGAAAACAAAACTTCAACACCGTTCTTAAAACCCATTCCAATTAAAGGCATAGATATAATTGCTGCTAATACTGTCGCTGTTCCACCAGTGGAAATAAAATTAAAATCAAAAGGCTTAATATTAAGAAAATTACCGTTGGGAGATAATATTGCTTCTTTCAACCCTGGAACATAAAACTTTATATTTCCAATTGAATTAAGTGCTTCTTTGACAGGTTGCATACCCCAAGCTACAATAAGTAAAGTCATAATGATAAAAGGTGACCATGCTCTTAGAATTTGCCAGGTAGAATATTTGAGTTCGGTGTCAATCGTTTGCTGTGGCTCTTCTTTAAATCGCCAGATTGATTTTGGTTTCCAGTATTTTAAAAAGACTGTTAAGCATATTATTGATGCCAGTCCCGACAGAATACCAGGAAGCATTGGATTAATAAAATTAGCTGCAAGGAATTGAACTAATGATAGTACTATTCCTGAAACCAGTATCGCAGGTAACACTTCTAATGATCTTTTAAATCCCGACATCAGTACTACTAAATAGAAAGGTATTATTAATGCTAATATGGGTAATGTTCTTCCCACCATTTGGGAAACAGCCATTTCGGGCAGACCTCCTATCTGAGCCGCGGTAATTACAGGGATTCCTACAGAACCAAAGGCAACAGGTACCGTATTGGCAATCAGACATATACCTGCAGCATATAATGGATTGAAACCAAGTCCTACAAGCATAGCTGCAGTAATGGCTACTGGAGCTCCAAAACCAGCAGCACCTTCCAGAAATGAACCAAACGCATAGGCAACTAAAAGGGCTTGTAATCGCCTGTCTGGAGTGATAGAGGCCATAAAATTTTTAATTATTTCAAACTGCCCGCTCTTTACTGTTACATTATAAAGAAAAACAGCTCCGATTATGAACCAGCAAATTGGGAATAGCCCAAACAAAACACCTTGGAGTGTTGATAAAAATGCCAGTTTAAGTGGCATTCCATAAAAAAACAATGCAATCAGGATCGCAGTCAACAAAGTAAGTAAACTAGCAATATAACCTTTCATTTTCTTAATTATCAAGGCCCAGAAAATGAAGAAAATTGGCACCGCAGCAACCAAAGCAGACAAACCTATGCTGTTTAGCGGATCAATAACTTGTGTCCAGTTCATAGAAATACATTTTAATATTTATTTTTTTTCACTAATTTCAATAAATCACAATATAACCTGTGGTTCGTGTTTGATTATCAGATGTAAACTAAATTTTATAAGCAATAACCAGTCGCAGAAATCAGAAAGACAATTACGATTCTTATTTCTTTAATACTCCTCTATCGATAAGAAAGCGTATGCTTTTAGCGTGGTTATCAAAACATTGCTGTCTGTCGGCAACAGGTGCTAGTTCAAGTGCCACGTACAGTACATTTTGTTTTCCCATCATTTCAATAACCTTTTCAATTGCCAACGGATTGTCGGTAAGGCATGGTTGCGGATCGCCTCCAAGAATCGGAACCGTTTTTAGGTGAGAAATTACCCAACGATTTCCTAAGGTTGAAAGGTATTCTATCACTTTTTCAGGATCTGCTATTTCTCTGGAGGATTTACGAAAAGGGTTACTGATATCAAGTTGTAGTCCTGTACCCGGTGAGCCTGTAAGTAAGTCAGTTAGACCATAATAGGATTTGCCATCACCGAAAAAAGATTCATTTAGGTTTTCAACAACAAACTGAATATTTTTGCCTCTGGCAATTAATGCGCAACTATCTGATAATTTGATCAGTTGCGTCAATTCGTCTCTATTCCATCCTTTTTTAGTTGCATCAGTATCAAACTCTGATTTTGAAACCAATGTTCGCATAATACCCGGTCCAGGTAAAAGCAATGTATTAACAAGACCTCTGTTGAACACCTCAATATAGCCTGAATCGAGGAGATTTTTATGAATTTCATAAATTACTTCGATCTTATTCTTTATAGCAACATCAGCCAAGATCTTGCAGTCTGCATTAGTGAGATTTGCTAGATTATCGCGAAGTTCTATAAATTGATACCCCTCATTAGAAGCATATTTTATAATTTCACTCAGACTTTCAACATTTACTGGCAGTGCGTTTTGAAAGTTTTGTGTTGAGAAACCTATTTTCAGATTTGGATAATCTCTGAAAATCAACGATTTTTTATCATTTTTTGAATTGCAGGAGACAAATTCAAAAAATAAAACGAAGAGCATAAGTAAAGTAAGTGTTTGATAAATAATTACATTTTTTTTCATAATTATATGATTTAGTATGATTAAATATTTAAAAATTAATTTTCAATAAGTGCCACCATCAAATCCATCACATTTGTTTGTGTTGGTCCAGTAATAATTAGTCCTCCTTCTTGTATGAAAAAATGATATGAATCGCAATTATTGATGTATTGATCCATGTTCAGATTTAGAGTTGATGCGTTAATTGAGGTAAAGGAATCTACAACTGCTCCTGCGGCATCGGTTGGGCCATCAGTTCCATCTGTGCCACCTGACAAGAAGGTTATCGCAGGAAGATCTTCTATTAATTTGGCAATAATGAGTGCCAGATGTTGATTTCTTCCCCCCAATCCCTTACCCTCCACTTTTATAGTAGGCTCACCTGCAAATAGTAAGCATGTCTTTTCAATAATCCTTTCCTGACAAACATCTTTAATAGAATTTATAATATAGCTAGCAACATCAGTAACATCCCCCTCAAGAGTGTTAGTTAATATCTTGCAAGCATAACCTAATGATTCAGCCTTCTCTTTTGCTGTTTGAAGCGCTAATATATTAGTACCGATAATCAGATTACTGGTCTGTTGTAGGATCTTATCAGATTCTTTAAGCGTTTCCTGTCGTTTTTTCTCAACTCCTGCCTGAAGCACCTCATAAATCTGATCGGGGATTTGGTCTTTTATGTTGTATTTATTGATGATCGAAATGGCATCAGCGAAAGTAGTCGGATCAGGTGCCGTTGGGCCTGAAGCAATAACGTCAAGCGGATCACCGATCACGTCAGAAAGAATTAAACTTACCAATCGGGCGGGGTATGCTGCTTTAGATAAAAGTCCACCTTTTACTTGGGACAAATGTTTCCGGATACAATTCATTTCTGTAATCTCCGCACCACTTTTCAATAATAAACTACTCAAAGCTTTCAGTTCTTCGAGGGTACATCCCTCCGGAAGATCAGCTAAAAGAGCAGAACCTCCCCCTGATATTAAACAAATTACCAGGTCATCTTTACCGGCCTTGTTAACGATTGAAAGAATTTGTCCAGTTCCCTTAATTCCATTTTCATCAGGTATAGGGTGCCCTGCTTCAGTAATATCAATGAATTTTAATGGTAATGAATGATCATACTTTGTAATAATGTTGCCTCCGGAGATTCTGTTCCCCAAAATGGATTCCATAGCCTGGCCCATGGCAGCGCTCGCTTTGCCTGCACCTACCACATAAATATTATCAATGGAAGAAAGATCAAAGGAAATCTTTTCTATCTGAAGTATGTTTTTATTTGTCGAAACATATCGTTTTATCAGATTGTGTGTTTTCACACTTTCAACACCCGCCAAAAATATTTCAATCGCTATTTGTCTTTTTTTCATTGTAAAAATATCCTCTGTATAATGTCTAATTTTAAAATTTTCATGGAAAGATCAATCTTACTTTATCGTATCCAGAAATTGTTCAATATTTCACAGAATCAAAGGTCCGAAGACAGATTAACAGATGTAAAAAAGAATCTTAAAGTATTTAATTTAAGGCCAATCCGTTTAATCCGCATTCTTGATTAAAATCACAATCCTTTTAGTATTTATATAACCACCTCTATTTTTGGGTCTTTAAATTTCGAATTGCTCATTCATTTCATGGATTTTGAGGCAATATTGTGAGATCATTTACTATTTACACCTGATTTAGTAGAAAAGAGAAAATAGTCGGTTTTTCCTTAATACTAAAACCAATATCCTAAAATAAATCGTACAATTATCCCTTTAAAACTTTATGCGTTTTAATATAATCCGAGTCAACAATAACCCCTATACCTGAGCCAGTTGGAACTTTTATTACTCCGTCAATGCTTTTTAAAGGTTCAGTTTTGCTCTTAAACGGAATAATAGTTCCATTGGCATCCCGGGTTTCGAACATTTTAAATTCATGGTATTTATCTGCATTTGAACAGGCCGAAACCATGTGCAGCATATATAAATATCCTAGTCCACCTTCAGACATATGAGGAGTTGCAGTTTTTCCGGTTGCCTCGGCCATACGGGCTACTTTCATGGAACGAATCATTCCGCCAAAATAAAACAAATCGGGTTGTACAATCTGAAATACATTATTGGCAATCAGCCATCGAAAAGCGTGCATTCCAAATTCTTCTTCTCCTCCTGCTATTCGTATGTTCAGCGCTCGTTCAACCTGTTTTTGCTCTTGGTACCAGTCCCAAGGAATCGGTTCTTCATAAAAATAATAGTTGTATTCTTCCAACAATTTTCCGAGTTTAACCGCTCCTTCAACAGAATAGGAACCATTTCCGTCAATCATTAATACCATGTCGTCGCCAAAAATTTCGCGCCCAAGCTTAACAAGTTTTTCAGTACTTCCTGTCGCATTATCATTATCCAGTCCAAGGTTGTCGCCTGCTCCGGCGCGTAATTTAATGGCTTTGGCCTTTGTTTCCAACCAATCCTGTTTAACCAATTCCAATGATTCTTCAGGCTCTTTTCGTCTTAATTCGCCAATCCGTGTACCCAGATAAATCGAAACTTCGGGGTTATGAATATCCCCAATGAGCAGCCCTAATGGTTTATCAGCAATATTACCCAGCATGTCTAAAATAGCAAATTCAATGGTTGCAACCTGCACGTTCATTGGAATTCCCTGGTGTTTGATATTATTTTCAACTGTATTAAACAACAGCTCATCCAAATCCCGTGCATCTTTTCCCAAAAAATGATGACGTAGGATATTGTTAAACATCGGATAACTATCTTTTGAGATAAATGGATGACCTATGGAAATTCCTTCCGTGCCATCTTTGGAGCGGACACGGCAAATAAAGTTATTACGGTCGCGAAGTAACTCCAGTGATTCAATGATTACCGGAGTGGTAAACAATTCTTTTCTCAAAACAGGTTGCTTAAGTACTTCATCAAGTTTGGCATACATGAAATTTATATCACTAGCAGAACCAGCTACCGTCTGTTCTTTTCCGCAAGATGATAATGGTAATGTAGTAGCAGCCAAGCAACCAACAATGGTAGTCGCAATAAATTTTCGTCTATTCGTATCCATAATAGATGGTTTTTAATTCTTTTCACTTATATTATTCTTAACATTTAGTACCAGTAATAAATTTAAAAAATCGATATTATCTTGGTTTTGAGACAATTTTAGGTCATCAAAAAATACTTAAACCTAGCATTGAAGGGTTAGGAAAGCAGACATGAAACACTAAAATTCATATTTTCACATAACTAAAATGTAAGTCCCTTTTGACCAAAACAAACAATCTTTGTCCTTCTAAACAGAATTCAAGCCTTCGTTCCAAAATATTTATATATGTCCATCTCCTTGCTCCAAATCTGAATACCTTGAAAATTTGGTAGTCCGGTATCCGTTTTTAAGCTGATATCAAACGGGTTTTCTAATTGCTAGAACCAAATGTTAATTTCTTTGCAAATTCAACATCCTTAGCAACATCCGGTCGTATTATTTCCCAATGGAAAAGAAGATTGTAATTTTCCCTCCAAGACTTTCCATCCTGCTCACTATAATGAACAAGTGGCATATCGTTATATATTGGCCGGGTTATACTAATAACCACATCCCAGTATTTTAAAGCATTTTCTAAATGACTTACAGCAGCTTTTTTATTTTCTTCGTGACCTTTTAACTTATAATTTTGCAGTGCAACTGCCCCTTTTAGCTTTTCGGCAAAATGCAATCCCAGATTTGCCCAGGCCTTAATATCCGCCACCTCATACATGAGTGAAATGTTATCAGATGTCTGAATATTCTTTACCAGATCAAGGGCCTTATTACAATCCTGTTCAAGCATCTGGCTCAGAACCGGAGGTGTGATTTTATTGCCTGCAAAAGAACCGCCGGAAGAAGTTGTTGTTACATAATCCAAAACAGAAACATAATCAGGGTCAGCTGTTGGACTGTTCATCAACCTGTCAACAGAGATATATTCAACTCTTCGAACCTTGTTGTCAAGCGCCATAAATCCTTCACTATAGAGTGTAAAATCCCAGGTAAAATCGAATAAAGAACCCAGGCGTAAAGGTGTTTTTCCTGCAAGAGAAGATGCCTGAAGTAAATTTTCTGCCTGTTTGCCATACCGACGGATAAACTCCGCCTGGAACTTATCATCAGAAGTCGCCGGATTATAAAGAAGCCTTCCCCAAATTTTATAAAATAACCATTGCCTTTCAAATGCGTATTTCCAATCTACGGGCGTACCTGTTTTGGTAAAATAGTCCTTGGCAGGAATATAGGTTTCTGAACCTAAAAAATATCCGCCAACATAACTTGGTGTGTTTTGTGCAATATGTGCACGAACAAATTCCGGTACTCCCCATCGCAAGCAAAAGAAATCTTCATTTCGGGCTGTCCATGTAATCTTATAATTTTTTGGTTCCGGAACAAACAAAGCATCAAACATCTTACCTCCATGAACTTTTATTAATTTCGGAGTAGTATGTGCATGTGACCAATTGAATTTTAAGTCAGCCCATATCGGCCCATCAATAAATTCCAAATCGCCCTCTGTCTCTATCACCTTCCTGGTTATCATTTCTGTTTCAATACTTGTAGAACCTCCTGAGCCGGTATTAGCTGATAACGGAATTCTATGTACGAGTTTTGACTTTCGGTTGGCCAAACGCATTCCCTCAATAATTGTTTCATTCATCCACTCATCGCGGTCTTTGGGCGTCATTCCTCCCATGTACTCGCCATGTGTTAGACCCATTCCCGTAAGTTCAGGGTACTCCTGTAGTAATTGGGTGACACTCTCTCTGGTATACCTTCTAATAATTTCAGATGTATCGGCCTTACCAAAATGAAAATCGTGAACTGGGTTATCAATAGCCACATTATGCGCTTTTGAAAAGGCCGGACTTACAAATATGTTGAATGGAACAATATACGTTTCTATTGCCCGTTCTTTTGCCAGCCTAAAAATCCCATGAAACAAATCCTGCCACTCTTTTAATTCCTTATTACTAAATGGGCTTGCTTCAGGGAAGTTTTTTGCTTTAATCATGTAAGTGTAAGGATGCAGATTCCATAAGGTAAGCGCATTAAATCGGTTTTCTGCCATCATATCTAAAAACGCTTCCCAATAATTCAAATCTTTACAGGTTTCAACATGCAGATCGAGTGCAGAACTATGGCGATAAGTATCCCAAGGCAGATCATACTTTATAGCACGGAAAGGTAATTTTGGGCTCTCACTGCTTGCCTTAATATTCTTCAAATTAATCCCATTACCTAAGTCTTCGCTTATTGATATGCTTCCATATATTAATCCCCTTTCATCTCCACCTGTAACTATAATTCTTTTGCCATCGTTAATAATAGAAAAAGCCTCTTTGCTAAGTTTACCGTGATCAATGCTAAGGCTTATTACATAATCAGCTTTAGATTCTTTTACGGCGATGCCTTTCTTTAAGAGAGCTTTTTTCAACATGTGGGCAGCATATTCCGCTTGTGGAACCTCCTTTAAATACTGTACATTTACGCTTTGAGAAAAACTTGTTCCAACAAAGCTAATAAAACAGATTATGAAACATTGTAGTCTTTTTTTCATTATGAATATTTTAGAAGTTGCAATTTAATAAAGCAAGTATTTTTATTTTTGCGTGCTTTCCATTTTTATAGCAAATCAAATTTATTACCGTTCCGCCACTTTGATGGCATTTTTTGCAGCTTCTACGTCGCGGGCAACATCGGGTAGAAGCTTTTCCCTGTGAAATTCTAAAAACTGGTTTTCTTTGGATCGTGCGCCGCCCTGTTCGCTCAACTGCACCAGGGGCATAAATTATAGATTGATTTTGTTATGCCAATAACCTCGTCCCAAAAGGTTAATGCTTTTTCAATGTGATTTACAGCAACCCGTTTATTTTCTTCATCACCTTTCAGCCGGTAAGTCTGAAGCGCTATTGCTCCTTTTAATTTTTCGGCAAAATGCTGGCCATATTTGCCCATGCCTTGATATCGGCCACTTCAAACATTAATGCATTGTTCTAGCTAGTATCGATATTTTTCACTAAATTGAGTGCAGCAGTACAATCACGCTCAAGTATATCGATTAAAACCGGAGGTGTAATTTTGTTTGGAGCAAAGGTTGCGTCCGATAAAGTTGTCGTTACATAATCGTTTACTGAAACATAGTTGGGATCAGTTACCGGCTGATTAATTAACCGCTCAACTGAAATATATTCCAGACTTTTAACTGAATTATCTATTGCCATAAACCCTTCGCTGTACAGTGTTAAATCAAAGGTGAAATCGAACAAAGAAGCGAGTCTTAAAGGCGTGGTTCCGGCTAGTGTCGAAGCTTTCAGTAAATTTTCACCATCTTTTCCATAACGGCGGGTAAACTCGGCCTGGAAAATATCATCAGGAATTGACGGATTATAAAGCAGTCTTCCCCAGATATTGTAAAATAACCATTGCCTTTCAAAAGCATATTTCCAATCTACCTTGATGCACGGTTTAGTAAAATAATCTTTAGCAGGAATGTAAGTTTCGGACCCAATAAAATAGCCACCAACATAGGACTGACTGTTTTCAGCAATATGATCGCGAACAAAATCGGGCACGCCCCATCTGAGGCAAAAGATATCCTCATTCCTGGCAGTCCAGGTAACTTTATAATTTTGGGGTTCTGTTTTAAAGTAGGTGTCAAATAATTTGCCTCCATGCACTTTTACCAATTTTGGCGAAGAATGGGCATGCGACCAATTGTATTTTAAATCAGCATAAATAGGGGGCTGGAGAAACGAAAATTCGCCTTCTTCATCAATGGCCTTTCGGGTTAATTTTTCAGTTTCGATACTGGTGACGCCTAACGATCTTGTTGTGCTTGAAAACGGAATGTGATGAATGAGTTTAAGTTTACGCCCGGACAGGCGCATTCCCTCGATAATTGTTTCTCTCATCCAGTCCTCCCGTTGTTGTGGAGTCATTCCAGACATTCCTTCGCCAAGAGTAAGTCCCATGCCTGTGATGTCAGGATATTCCTGAAGCATTTGGGTGACGCATTCACGGGCGTATCGTTTCACAAGTGCCGAGGTATCACCTTTTATGAAAAAATGACGGTCAAGGTTATCCATGTTAACGTTGTGCGCTTTTGAAAAGGCCGGACTTACAAATATGTTGAATGGAATAATATACGTTTCTATTGCCCGTTCTTTTGCCAGCCTAAAAATCCCATGAAACAAATCCTGCCACTCTTTTAATTCCTTATCACTAAGTGGGCTTGCTTCAGGGAAGTTTTTTGCTTTAATCATGTAAGTGTAAGGATGCAGATTCCATAAGGTAAGCGCATTAAATCGGTTTTCTGCCATCATATCTAAAAACGCTTCCCAATAATTCAAATCTTTACAGGTTTCAACATGCAGATCGAGTGCAGAACGATGGCGGTAAGTATCCCAAGGCAGATCGAATTTTACGGCGCGTAATGAATACTTTGGTTTTTCGTTTCGGGCCTGAATATTTTCTAAACGGGTTCCATTGCGTAGATCTTCAGCAACCGATAAACTGCCATAAATCATTCCCCGGTCGTCGCCTCCGGTGATTGAGATTTTCTTTCTATTAATCACAACTGAAAATGCCTCATTTGATAGTTTTCCGGAGTTAAACCTGAGGTTAATTTCAAAATCGGCCATTGAATTGTTTAATAAAGAATATCCTTTTGCTGAAAGGGCAGTTTCAAGCATCCTGGCAGCATATGCTTCCTGAACTGATGATTGTGAAAATCCGAACGGGATAAATCCTATTAAACTTACGATTAAAAACCAAAATATTTTTTTCACAAATTGAGTTTAGAATATGGATGAATTAGTTGTTTTATTGTTTCATTTCACTTGTTAGTTCCAGTTTAATGATGCCAAAAATTAATGATCACATTCTTCAAAGAATCATATTTTAGCAACAATTTATTCGAGGCCACTATATATTATTGGGCGGTTTAATGTACGATTCGATACTACATCTATTCCCGATATGGAATTGATTCTTTGACCAATGATATATCACGTTCTGCTTGTGGTAAGTACTTTGACCACAAAAACCAATTTGCATCTTTATATGCATTTTCGTTTGAAACATAACCCTGTAAATAAGGTATCTGGTGATAATGCTTTGAAGTTATATCACAGACCATCTTCCAATGTTTAATTCCTTGGGTAATTAATTTAAGTGCCAATTGTTTTTGAGACTTATCACTAGAAACCCGAAACGTTTGCAGTGCGATACCAGCCCGAAGCTTATCAGCAAAATATCCACTTAAATAAGCCCATGTTTCAAGATCATCTAATTCACATGCTAATGTTGGATTCGAAATTGATCGAAGTTGCCTGACAAGTTTTAAAACCGTTTGACTTTGTACTTCCAATGAATCTGCAATAGTTAATGGACTAATTTTTCCTTCTTGAATGGTGCGATTTCCCTGGATTAGCTTTACATATTCAGAAATCGACAAATAGTTTGGATCTAATGTGGGATGATCAATTAACTCATTTATTGATATAAATGAAGAAACATTGTCATGCAAACCGGCATTTGCAGGAAAAGGAGCAAGAAAACCTTCTGAATATAAGGTATAATCCCAGGTTGCCGCAAAGAAAGATGCTAAATAAAGAGGCATTTGACTCGCAGCAGAATAGGCTTTAAAAAGCGATTTACCTGTATTACCTCCATACCGGTTGTCAAAAGCTGCTTCAAAAACAGAGTTTGGAGTATTAGGGTCAAATAATAATCTGCCCCATAACTGGTAAAATAACCATTGTTTTTCGAAAGCATATGCCCAGTTAACATGTTCATTATGTATATGTGAAAAGTCTTTAGCTGGAATATAACCTTCAGAACCAACAAAATATCCATTTACATACGGAACAACATTTTGAGCAATATGCCGCCGAATAAAATCAGCCTGTCCCCACCGAAGAATAAAAAAGTCCTCATTTCGGATCATCCATTCGATTCGGTAATTATTTGGTATTGGGTTCCAATATCTATTGTCACGCTCACCTGAATGTGAACCATGAGTCATAGTAAGAACAGGAGTAGAATGGCCATGCGACCAGTTAAATTTAACTTCGACTAATGTGGTGTCGGTGAGGTTCGCATTATTAATAACACGGCGCATTTCCTCAGGATCAGAAGAAAGAACTGAACGATGAAGTAATTTAACTGGCCGATTAGCCGCTTTTATACCAGCGATTACCGTTTCCTCTATCCAGTCTTCCCGATCTTTGGGAGTCATATCGGGTAATTTTGAACCTGTTGTTTTAAAATTACTCATCCAATCAGAGAGTGTAATCCCAATACCTGCCAGATCTGGATATTCATTAATAACCTGAGTTACTACCTCACGAGTATATCTTTTAATAATTTCTGACGTATCATTTCGCTCATGAACCCCATACTTTTGTGCAAATTCAGGTGAAACAGCAATATTCCAGTTTACAATAAAAGGCTCTATTCCTCGGTCTTTAGCCATCCTAAATAAAGAAGTCCAAAAGTGTTTCCATTCATCCATCTCCTTTTCTGAAAAATTGTTGGCATATGGGAAGTTTTTTGGCTTAACCATGTATGAAAAAGGATGGATATTCCAAAGCGATAATACATTGAATCGGTTCTCTGCCATCTGGTCTAAAAAATGCTGCCAGAAAACAAGATCCTTACATACTTCCAGATGCTCTTCCATGGCTGGTCCAGAGCGATACGACGACCATGGCAAATTAAATTTAATGGCACGAACAGATAATCGGGGATTGAATTTTTTATTTGTTAGGGAATGCCAAGTTTTACCCATCCTGATCTGTTCTGCTACATCCAAGGTGCCATACATGGCTCCAACAACATCAGAAGCGCTGATAAGTAGCTTTTTATTGGTATAAGTAATTTGAAATCCTTCTTTTAGAATAGAAGTATCTTTCGCAATATTTATCTCAATATCCGCTTTTGAATGGTTCGTTGACGGCATAACTTTCTGGACCTTAAAACCTGACTTCTGCAAGGCTGCTTCCAAATGGCCGACACCAAAAGCCAGGGGTTGTTTGCCCTGATCAAAGGCAATACTTATCTGGCCTATTGACAATGCTGGTAATAGCAAAAAAACAAATACCATAAATATCAAACGAAACAGTGGAATATTACATTGATTGAATCCAGAAAATTTTAAAATCGAAAATAGGCGCATAGCTGAAACGTTGATCATAACTTGTTAGATGACGTATTCGCAAAGTAATTGATGAAACATTTAAACACTATAGTTTGTATTCAGCTTAACTGAACTAAACTCATGGTGATAGATGTTTTATCTGAATAAAACGAAATAGAATAAAAGCTATGGAGACAAAGTGACCCTAAGAAAAAATTATTCAATTTAATGTCATCTAAGTCTCCGTAGTTCATTTTTCAGAATCAAGAAGAAAGAACACTACTATTCGTATCCTTCATTTTGAGGAAAAATAGTACGATTATTAATGATTTGTATTTGGGTTAATGGAATTGGGAAAACAGTCATGTAAGGTTTCATGCCATAAGATTGCATAACACTATACGCACGACCAGTTCTTACTAAATCAAACCAGCGCTGTCCCTCAGATGACAATTCCAATCTTCTTTCCAGATAAATTTTTTCACGTAATTCATCTTTAGTGAGATTTGAATAGGTACTAATTTTCACCCTCGATCTTATCTGGTTTAAATAATCAAGTGCCTCATTAACTTTGCCATTTTCGTTTAAAACTTCAGCATACATCAATAATACATCTGCATAACGAATTACTTTCCAATTAGCCTTACTATCTCCACCGCTAGGAACTGAAGTCATATATTTTTGTGTAAATGATTGTTGGCTTTGTGGTGGCAACTTCACAAAATTTCCATTTTTATCGGTAACACCGCCTAACAAAACTGTAATATCGCGTCGAGGGTCACTTGGATCAAACAAGTTATAAAGCGATTGAGGAGGAGCATTATTGTCACCTAGAAGTCCTTTGATCCCATAAACATCAGCAATTGGAGTCCATTGAGGTGTAAAAGCATTTGTTATATTACTTCCCTCGCCAATTCCCTCTTCATACTCAATATCAAAGATATATTCTTTATGATGCTCATTCTTAGAATAATCGAACAAATCTTTGTAGTTGCCCAGAAGAGCATATCCCATTGTAGTTACTTCCTTTAGTTTAGCTTCTGCTTTTGCAAAATCCTTACGTGTTAAATATACTTTTCCCAACAGAGCTTTGGCTGCTCCTTTAGTAGCCCTACCTACATCAGTGCCTGTATATGAGTCAGGTAAGTTGGTTTCTGCAACCATTAAATCTTTAATGATAACTTCATCATATATTTTGTCAACTTTCTCACGAGACAAATTGTAGGCTTCATTTACAGTAATTGGAGCCGTTAACATGGGGACATCGCCAAATATTCTCACCAGATCAAAATAAGCAAGTGCCCGAAGGAATTTTGCTTCAGCGATATGACGATCTTTTGTTTTCACAATTGATACATCAATAGATTCAATTTTAGATAAAATCAGATTGGTACGACTTACGACTTGGTAGTAATTTATCCAGGTGCTTGTAAGCCGATTGTCATCATTATTCAAAGTAAAATTGTCAAACGACACATTGCTTAAATTAGCAAGTACTTCCTGTCTTGAATCATCACCACGTAAATCTCCAAAAGCCCAGAAATTCTGATATTGCGCTTGAAGTGGAGTATAGCAGCCAATTACTGCATCCTGAAAGTCTTTATCAGTTTTATACAAAATGTCAACAACTACAGTTGATTGTGGAGTTAACTCTATAAATTCCTTCTTGCATGACCCCATAATTATTAATACAAGGATGCATATAGTAAATATTACTTTCATAATTAAATTATTTTTCAAATTGTGATTTTATTAAAAGTCTATGGTAAACCCTAACATTATTATTTTTGGTACAGGGTAATTATTTAGCTCATTCCCAGGGGTTAATGAACTTGCAGTATTACTAACCTCTGGATTAAATGCAGTATATTTTGTAAACATAAAAGGATTAGTAGCATTTATATAAAATCGAAGAGAACTTAAAGTTAGTTTTTTAACTATCTGGTCAGGTAATTGATAACCTAATGAAATATTGTTTATACTAAGATATGAGCCATTATCAAGCCACCTTTGACTATATGTTCCGCGAACATTTCCACTTGGAGCATCATTTGGTCTTGGGGAATTACCGTCGCCCGGATCTTGTTCAGACTTCCAATAATTATTCGAAAAAGCATATTGTCTGTAACGACCTCTCGTACTATTTCCTGAAGCTCGGGATATGTTAAGAATATCATTACCCTGCGACCCGTGAAGGCTTATAGTTAAACTAATATTTTTATATGTAAAGCGGTTGGTCATGCCATAATAAAAATCAGGATATGGAGACCCCATAATTGTCTTATCAAAACTATTGATAACACCATCAGGTATATTATTCGGTCCGCTGATATCAACAAATCGTATATCTCCTACTCGTGAACGGTCGACAGCACCCGGATTAAATATAGGGCCGGCATTCAGCTCAGCCTGTGTCTTAAAAATGCCGTCTGTTAACCAGCCATAGAACATTCCGATAGGTTGGCCAATCATAGTAATATTACCACCAGAGTATATAGGATCTCCGGTAGGACCCAATTTTAAAACTTCATTTTTGTACATAGATAAATTAAAATCGGTAGACCAATTAAAATTTTTTGTTGAAAAGTTAGCTGTATTAATTGTAAATTCCCATCCTGTGTTTTTCACTTCCCCAATATTTTCTAAATTAGTTGTAAACCCAGTAATTGCAGGTATGTTTACATTTAACAGCAAAGAAGTATTTTTTGATCTGAAATGATCTACGGTTATACTTACTCTTCCATTTATAAAAGCAGCATCAATGCCAAAATTTATTTGCTTTTGTTTCTCCCATGTTAATAAGGAATTTCCCAATCTTTGAGGGGAAAATCCGGAAACAGCTACTCCCCCCAAAGTATATTTTTCATATTGGATAGTTGCATAATGATCGTAATCGCCAATATTATTATTCCCAGTTTCTCCGTAACTTGCCCTCAGTTTCAATTGACTCAATAAACGAACATCTTTTAAAAATTTTTCATCAGAAATACGCCAAGCAATAGCCGTGGAGGGAAATACTCCAAATTTTTTATCTGAACCAAAACGTGACGAACCATCTGTACGAATAGAAGCAGTGAGATAATATTTACTATTATAGTTATAGCTAAGCCTTGACAAATATGATACCATTGACCATTCACTTTTATCTGAAGACCCATTTGTTATCATTCCACTTACAGCACTTAGTGTAGGGACCAAATTATTGGGATATCTATTACTAGTAAGATAATTTGATTGATATGTTTCTTTCTGTGAAGTATATCCGATCACTCCGGATATGTTATGCTTTTTAATGGTTTTAACGTAATTTAATGTATACTCCGAAAGCCAGCTATAAAGCATTGAAGAATTATCTGTTCCTACTGCAGGGTCATTAAAAAAAGCAGGAATCGAAGGCTTAAATGTCATATCCTTTGAGTTCAGAAAATTTCCACCGAATAGAACCTTCAGTTTAAAATTATCAGTTAAACTATAGTCCGCATCTACACTGCTTAAAAAGCGCAATCCTTTTTGATTTGACATTGTTTCTTTTGCAACTGCAACTGGATTCTGAAAATCTCCTTGTGCAGCCAAGCCAGCGAAAATTGTGTAGTCCCCATTTATATCATATAAAGGGAAGAAGTTATTGACTGAAAGTGCTGTAACAATACTTCCAGTTGTACTTTTATCAGGAGTTCCTCCAGTTACAGGGATGGCACTTTTGTCGGTAAATGCAGGATTTAAATTTACTCTAACGGTTAACTTTTTTGTCAATTTAGCTTCAATATTTGCTCTTAAGGAATACCTGCTAAAATAACTATTTATAACTATACCTTCCTGATTTAAATATCCAGCGCTTAAAAAATATTTAACATTTTCGTTTCCACCAGTAGCAGTTAATTGATACTGTTTTTGGGGCGCTACTTGTAATACTGCATTAAGAGCATCCTCATCGTAAATATTCTTTCCGGAAAGTACATCTAATACGATATCTGGTACTTTTCGTATCCAAGTCTCGACTGGACCTGAAACGTCATTTCCATCATCAATATTCCTATTCTTTACTCCGTCATAAAAATATTGGGCCTGCTCTTTGGCATTCATCATAATCGGTTTTTTCAATACTTTCTGCCATCCTGTATAGGCATCAAAAGTAATAATGGTTTTACCAGATACACCTTTTTTTGTATTAATAATAATAACTCCATTTGAACCACGCGATCCGTAAATGGCCGTAGCTGAAGCATCTTTTAAAATATCTAAACTTTCTATATCATTAGGATTTAATGTTTCAATATTTGAAGTAGGAAAGCCATCTACTACATACAACGGACTTGTTCCTGCCGAAATACTACCAATCCCTCTTATGTTAATTTGTGGAGAAGCTCCTGGTTCTCCGGAAACCGACTTAACCTGTACGCCTGCCGTCCTTCCTGACAAAGCCTGATCAATCCTAGTCACTGCCAGATTTTTTATTTCTTTACTGGCTACAGATCCAACAGAACCTGTTAAATCCTTTTTTCTCATTGTTCCATATCCAACGGCCACAACTTCTTCAAGACCAATGGTCTCTTCTGCCAAAACCACATTTACAGTTGTTTGATTTCCAACTTTTACTTCCTGCATCTTCATCCCTACAAACGAAAACTGTATAATTGCATTTTCAGGAATATTGGAGAGAGAGTAATTACCACTATTATCGGTGATAACCCCGGTGGTCGTACCTTTTACAACTACAGAAACACCTGGGAGAGTAGCTCCTGACGAATCAGTCACCTTACCGGCAACTTTTTTCCCTTGTTGACCTGATAATTCAAGAGAACCAGAAGGCATCAGAATAATATGACGGTCAATAATCTCATAACTGACGTTTTTATTCGAAAACAACTGAGTTAGAATAAAATCTACTGATTTCTCATCGACCACAACATCGACCTTTCTGGTTACATCAATCTTGTTATTATCGTACATAAATGAAAATTCCGTTTGATTCTCGATTTGTTGAAGAACCTCCTTTACTGCGACGCCATTCAGGTTCAATGTTAGTTTAATGTTTTGACCATATGTCTCACCCATACTACTTAAAAGACCAGAAAAGCAAATCAATACAACAATTAGTTTCATAGTCAGTATGATTTTCATGAATGGGAATTTAAAAAAATGCGGTCCCTCGCATTGATGTTTTTTTTTCATATTTTTGATAAGTTTTCTTTAGCATCTTGGCTACAGTGCATAAACGCCAATAAATGCACTTTAAGATGCTGATTATTAAACATTTTAAACAATCAAATGTATAGGTTTGCCACTTTGGCAAACCTGTATTTTTTTTAGATTAGTCTTCTATTATTTGCATAGGCATCAATATTTTTGTTAGTTTTTCCATTTTTTCATATTTATTTTTAAGCGAAGCCACGCCTCTAAACCTATTTTGAATACCTGATGGTCACATTTTTACCATCAATCTTATACTGCAAGGGCGTAATTACTTTTAATAATTCGAGTAATTCGCTAAACGATTCTGTCTTCACTTTAAACGTATAATTGTGTTTCTTTTTCATTTGTTTCTCAATGGTGATGTTAACACCATACCATCTTTCGAGATACCTGATCACCTCTTCCAATGGAGTCCCATCAAAAACAAGCTCATTGTTTTTCCAGGCTGTGACTATATCTACCTGAACATTGTTCAGCGATACTCCGCTGGTTTCATTATTTATCAAAACCTGTTTCCCTTTCGTAAGATCTGCCAACCTGATGCCATCCCTGATAACACCCACGTTTCCATTTTCGACGGTCACTTCCATGATTTTTTCGTCTTTGTAATTCTTTACATTAAAGGCAGTTCCATAAACTTCAACTTTAGTTGAACCGATATTTACGCAGAACATTTTCGATTTGTCTTTCTTTACCTCAAAAAATGCCTCGCCTTGCAACTCGACTTCACGAATATTTGAATTGAAACTGTTTTTGTATTTTAATGTGGAACCGGAGTTCAACCATACACTTGAGCCGTCAGGCAGCAGCATCATCGATTTTTGCCCTTTAGGAACAATCACGGTTGAAAATTGCGACAAAAAATCTGATGGCAACCTATCTGTGAATGAGTATTGAACTCCAAGGCCGATCAAAAAGAAAATAACGGCGGCTGCAGCCATTCTTGAAACTTGAATAAATAATGATCTGCTTTTGGGTCGAACGGAGATTTTACTTACTATTTTTGACCACGCAGCCTCCTTATCCGAACTAAATAGGTCGATATCAAGAGAAGTAAGTTGAAAGGCTGACCATAATTCGTTGTATAATTTATGATTTTCGAAGCTTTCGTTGATCCAATTGTCGATTTTCTGCGATTCTTCGGGTGAAGTTTCACCTTTTAATTCTTTATTGATTAGTCTTTTGAAACTATTTTCAGCCATTTTTACAAGTTCTTTTCACAAGACAAGGCACATAGGAGATGCCCAACCCCCAAAAGAATCTGAAAAAAATGTTAAAAAAAATTGAATATTGGTGTGAGGGCTAAAGCAAACCGCAAGAAGTCAGTCTTTAACCTATATTCTCAAATAATCCAATCAAAACAAGTACGAATATCTGATCGTAATAGGGAGCAAGTTGTTCCTTAAGTTTTTTGTGGGCAATGGTCATTTGATTTTCAACTGTTTTTTCTGCAATATTCATTCTGTAAGCGATTTCCTTATAAGAAAGATCTTCATTTTTATGAAACAGATAAACCTCGCGACACCGGGGTGGGAGATTTTCAATTGAAGCGTTGATAATTTCTTCCAATTTAATAGAATCCATTAAGTTATCATCGGGATTAACGAAAGTAACACTATTTGCGTTAACTTCATCTCTGATCGCCTGGTGGCATTTTTCGTTGCGGAGGTAATTAAGGTATTTATTTCGCGATGCCCGGAATAAATAAGATTTCACCGAAGTTTCTATCCTGATAATTCCTCGCTTCTCCCAAAAATAGATAAAAATATCCTGAACAATATCTTCCGATACCGATTTGCTGCGAACATATATATTAACATAATTACACAAATTATCGTAATACTTATCAAAGAAGAAACGAAGGGCACGCTGATCCCCGTCGGCCATCCGCTCAAAAATGAAAAGCTCGTCAGAAAAGTGATGATCTGTGTTAGTCTGGTACGTACTCATACCTCAAGATTGAATTTCTCCGAAATATAGAAATATTTTCAAACATTTTTTTTTTTAATAATTCAGATGGCAAGTATCAATAGTTCGTTCAAAACTTAGTTATTTATCTGAACTACAGTAAAATAATTGAATATTTATTAGTTTAAAACCGCAGGAATTTGTATCTTTAAAGTATTAATTACCAGTTAATTACTTTAATTATAGCCATCCCCGCGATTTATGATTTGTACTTACTACTGATGCGTTAATTTTTTTAATTGTTTTTCTTTCTCTTTTTTAGTGCATTGTGATTAGATATATTCCTATGATACTGGATTTTATAATATCGAAAAGATTTATAAATAAATAGACAAAGTTAAAAGCCAATTCAAATCAAAGAAACCACTAAAGCCTGTAATACATTGATTATTTGTATTATATTGCTAATTTATAATTATTAACGCATCACCAGTAATTTGTACTCTAAAATTGTTACCGAAGCTTTATCTGTTTCCAAAATTAAGCTTAATAAATGCAGATGTAATTTTATAATTGAGATTTTTATGCTTTACCTCAGTATTCCTTCCCGGATTAACTTCCTTCAGCTAGGAGCTTGTCGGACTTAACAATTGCAGTATATCAACATACGTCTTGATTTTTTGTATTGGCCACGTTATTTGAACGTTGTTTTTATCCGAGGTTGTTTTTTCGGTTTAATTTTGCACAAGCGCCTTAATTCAATCTGTATTTGATGTTATGATACGCTCTGTTTGACCTCAAAAAAGTATTTATGGCAAGATTTATGCCATTTGGAGCTTGAAGAACCTTTTAAGGTTATAGGCAGAACATACCAATGACCACTCGGCATCTGTTTCTGCTTCTCCTCTTAACGAAAACCGCCTGAAACCCAATATCTCTTTAATAATTCCAAAGACCGGTTCAACGGTTT
>Ga0209748_1000297_pt1 | contig 27894 bp, 24 predicted proteins | sample BarGraIncu00421A_FD_185490 | JGI IMG/M metagenome (GOLD analysis project Ga0209748, IMG submission 185490) | Arctic peat soil microbial communities from Barrow, Alaska - Barrow Graham LP Incubations 004-21A (SPAdes) (version 2) | ecosystem: Environmental > Terrestrial > Soil > Wetlands > Peat... | reverse complement strand
GTTGTCTTCCTGCCGGCGCGTTCAGCGAACCCCGGCCCCAGCTCGCAGGCAAGCACTCTTACCACCTCCGGGTAGGGGACCGGGCCCTCGAGAGCCAGGAGGTGCTCCTTTCCGAACTCGCGGAAGGGCCCGAACAACTCTATCCGGACCTCGCGGAGCAGCGGCTCATCCATGGCTGTCATATCCCGTTATCTCGAATTCCGGCTCCGGCATGCGTTCGCGCCCCGGCACACCGACCTCGGGTGGCAGGTCCATCTCGTCCATCCTGCCGCTCCGGCCCCGTGACAGGAAAGCTCCGACCTTGCTCGCCACGGCGCTGCCCTGGGTGGCGGCATCGGGTATGTCCTTCGGGCCCTGGCAGACGCCCGCCACGAAGATGCCCTCGCGCCGGGTCTCCGCCATCGCATCGGTGGCGTGCCGCTCGTTGACGAAGCCATGCGAGTCCAACGGGACTCCAAGCATCCTGCAAAGCCGGTCCGTGCCGTCCGAGGGACCGATACCACACGCCAGCACCACGAGATCGACCTCGTCGCGCACGACGGTGCCGGTCGCCGAGTCCTCATAGACCACGATCGGGTTGTTCGTGGTGCGGTTGCGGTGCACGGACGGGATGGCGCGCACGAACTTCATCCCCTCGTCCCGCGACCGCTGGTATAACTCCTCGAAACCCTTGCCGCAGGCGCGAAGGTCGTTGAAGAAGACGGTGACCCGAGCTCTCGGCGCGTGCTCCATCACGAGCCTCCCGCCTTTGACCGAAGCCATGCAGCAGAAGAACGAGCACCACGGATTGTGATTGAGGTCACGGGAGCCGACACACTGGACGAACGCGACAGACCTTATGTGCCTGCCGTCCGGGCGCACCAGTTCCCCCTCCGTCGGCCCTCCGGCGTTGCATATCCTCTCGAACTCCAGGTTAGTGACGACATTTTCCATCTCGCCATAATGGAACTGCTCCAGGTGCGACGGGTCGAACACCTTGCCGCCGGTCGCCAGCACTATCGCGCCGACCTCAACGTCCTCCCTCCGGCTTTCCTGGGCCAGATCGATCGCATCGAGAGTGCACACCTTCATGCAGAGCCCGCAATCGATGCAGTGGTCCCGGTCGATCATGTACTTGAGCGGAGCGGCCTGCGGGAACATCGCGTATATCGCCCTGCGAGGCTTGAGGTTCTGTTCCCACTCGTGCGGCACGGTTATCGGGCACGCGTCGACACACGCGCCGCAGCCGCTGCACTTCTCCACGTCCACGCTCCAGGGCTTGCGCTCAAGCGTGACGGTGAAGTCACCCGCCTCCCCGGACACGCCCACGACCTCCGTGTTCGTGATAAGTTCTATCCCTTTGTGCTTAGCTGACTCCACCAGCTTCGGGCCGAGGATTCATATCGAGCAGTCCATGGTGGGGAACGTCTTGTCCAGGGCTGCCATGATACCGCCGATCGAAGGATCTCTCTCTACCACCACCACGGGATATCCCTGCTCCGCGATGTCCAGGGCCGCGTAGACTCCCCCCACGCCTCCTCCGATGACCATCACCTTGCGTTTGGGGGAAGCGCGGCTCACGCCCCAGGTCACCATTATTACCTCGGAGTGGATGTGGTTTGCCAGGGCCTTCGCCTCGCCCTGCAGCCTGAAAGAGAAGAAATCCCACTCGGGTTGGAGGATGCCCGTGAAGTTGCTCCTTCCCAACTGCCTCGGGCATACCAGGACCACGCGGTCATCGTCGGGGGGGCGGTCCGCCATGAAACGCTGCCCCGCAGGCGAGCACAGGTCCTTCCTGGAGTAGACCTCGTAGCCCAGGCCATCCAGGTGACCGGCGAGCGACTCGATGTAATCAGGGCTCTCATTCTTGGTCTCGCATATGAAGACTGCCGGGCTCATGTCGAAGCCACCTCTTTACCCAGTTGTTCGCACATCTCCTTCATCACTCTCTGGAAGACCGAGCCTTCGGCGGACGATATCCATTCCAGCCGGAGGCGCGCAGGGTCTATGCCTTTCTCGGGCAGGACCTTTTCCTTCAATCTGGCCAGCATCTCCTCGCACTGGATGTTGCCGTTTATGTAGTGGCAGTCGCCGGGCGGGTGACAACCGCCCACGAACACCAGCCCCGCTCCTTTCTCGAAAGCGCGCAATACCATCTGCTGGCTTATCCTTCCCGTGCACATGACCCTGACCAGCCGCGCGGCTGCCGGATACTGGAACCTGCTGACCCCTGCCTGGTCAGCTCCGCCGTAAGTTCACCAGTGACAGACAAGCGCGAGTATCTTGCCACCTGGCTCCTCCTCGAGCGCCGCGTCTATCTGGGCGAATATCTGCTCATCGGTGAAGCCCTGGGCTTCTACCGCCTCCTGCTTGCATCGCGCAGCGCAGACGCCGCAGCCTTTGCAGGAAGCATCGATCACCCGGGCACGCTTCTTCTTCTTTCCATCGATTGTGACCTCGTCGGTCACCACTGCGGAGAACGGGCACTTCTTGACGCAGACGAGGCACCCGTTGCACTTGTCGCGGTCGACGCGCGAGATGATGGCGTCCAGCGTGATCTCGGGCTTGGAGAGCAAGCCGAGGCATTTGGCGGCCGAGCCGCTGGCCTGCATCAGAGAGTCCCCGATGTCTTTCGGGAACTGGCACGAGCCCGCGAGCACGACCCCGTCGATCGCGGTCTCGAGCGGCCGCAGCTTGGGGTGCGCCTCCATGAAGAAGCCGTCCTGGCTGGCAGGCACCTTCAGCATGTCGCTGAACTTCTGCGCGTCCTGCGACCTCAGCGCCCCCGTCGCCAGGACTACCATGTCGACCTGCTGCACCGTCTCTTCACCGAGCAGCTCGTCAAAGGCCCGAACAGAGAGCCCGCCGTCCACCGGGGCTACACCATGGACCTTCGACCGCAGGAAGACGATCCCGGAGTCCCTGGCGAGCCGGTAAAAATCTTCGTGCTCCTTCTTGTAGAGCCTGACATCGTCGTGATACACGGACACCCGGACCTCGGGGTACCTCTCCTTGATGATCAGGGCCTCCTTGAGGGTGGTCATGCAGCAAGTCCGCGAGCACCACGGGTGTTCTTCGTCCCTCGAGCCCACGCACTGGATGAACGCGATGCTCGAAGGCTGCCTGCCGTCAGTGCGCTTCTCGAGCCTTCCCTCCTGCGGCCCGTTGCCGGCGAGCATCCTCTCCAGCTCCAGCGCCGTAAAGACGTCGTTGCTTCCGTCGCAGGACCACTTGTTGCCTGGCTCCGGGACGAAAGTCCGTGCTCCGATGGCCAGAACGATCACGCCCGCTTCGAGGTCCGCCTCGCTCTCCTCCGCTTCCAGGTCTATCAGTCCGGCGGGGCAGGCTTCCACGCACGCCCCGCAACGGTCGCATGCATCCATGTCGATGCTGTACTCCTGCGGCAGCGCGTCCTCGTGAGCGAGCGCAATCGCCTTACGCTCCGAGAGGCCTGCCTGGAACGGGTCCGGGACGCTTATCGGGCAGGCATCGGCGCACTTGCCGCAGCAGTCACAGCCCTCCCCGACGAAGCGAGGCCCCTTCCTCAGCTTCACCTTGAAGTTGCCGACGTAGCCCGCGATGTCCTCGACCTCGGTGCCGGTATGGACGGTGACCAGAGGGTTGTTGAAGACTTTCATGCCCAGAGGGGTCAGGACGCACGATATCCGCTCCATGCGGTCGAAGATCCTGTTCAGTTGGTTAGCTCGGCCACCCAGGTAAGGAAGCTTTTCCACCAGGTCGACCGGATACCCGGAACTGGCTATGTCCAGGGTCGCCTGCAGCCCGGCGACCCCGCTCCCGATCACCAGGGCTCTCGGCGTCACGGGCACCAGCCGGTCCTGAAGCGGCTTCGCGTAGGAGACCCCGGCGACGGCCATCTTCACCTGGTCTTTTGCCTTTGCGGTGGCCCCGGCCTTGTCCTGCATATGCACCCACGAGCAGTGCTCGCGGATGTTGACCATCTGGAACAGGTAGGGGTTCAGCCCGGCCTCAGAGCAGACGGTCATGAAGGTCGGGCCGTGCATCTTGACGGAGCAGGCGGCCACTACGACCCTGTTCAGCCCGCACTCGGCGATGTCGTTCCTGATCTGGATCTGCCCGGGGTCCGCGCACGAGTACATGTTCTCGCGGGAGACGACAACGTTGCCAAGCCCCGCCGCGTACTCGGCGACGGCCTTGCAGTCCACGGTCTGGGCGATGTTCAACCCGCAGTGGCAGATATATACGCCGATCCTGACTTCTTCGTCGGTCGTCTCGGGCGCTTTTTCTTCGGTAGCGGTGACCCGCGTCTCATCCATCACAGTTTCGACTCCTCTACCAGACCTCTCAGTCTCTTCAGGCTGCTCTCGCTCTGGGCGAGGAACCTCGCGTTCTCCGAGAGCAGCCTGTCGACCGCCCTGCTCCAGACCGCGGAAAAACCGGGAGCCACCGTTCTGATCCTCAACCTGGTGAGGTCGACAGCCCCGTAGAAGCATGCCACGAGACACGCGCCGCAGCAGACACAGTGGCGCGAGTCGACTTTCACCCCGCGGCCGGGCACTCTCGTGAAGCACCTGGTCGGGCAGGCGTCAACGCAGCCATCGCACCCGAGAGGGCACTTGCTCGCATCCACCTCGATGCCCCCCTCGAACAAGCCGGTGACGCTTATAGCCCCCTCTACCGGGCAGGCGTCCTGGCAGTGGGCGCACGACAGGCACACGCCCCGGTTCAGAACCACACCTTTCTCCGTCATGGACAGCGCGTCCCTCGGGCAAGGGTCGATGCACTTGTCGCACCCTTCGGCACAGAGCGATGTGTCGAGCTTCATCCCGGTCGAGAAGTGCGGGACGCCCCCGACGTCGAGTATCGGCGTCACCTCGACTTCCGTACCCTTCCAGGTGTTGCGCGAGACCATCTTTATGGCGCGCGTCGGGCAGAAAGTCGCGCACAGCCCGCAGAGTGAGCAGGTCTCGAGGTTGACGTAGGGCACAGTCCTCCCGCCCTGCTTGCTCAGACCCAGCGCCTCCTTCGGACATACCTGCCTGCACAGCTCGCAGCCGATGCACGGGTCCACGTCGATGATGAGCTCGAGCGTGTCTACCCAGAGCGCCTGCGTCACCCTTATGAACCTGTCGTCCACCGTCTTTTTCTTGCTCTGCCTCAACGCCTACCTCCTGGAGACCGCCTTCTCCACCTTCACGGCACAGACCTTGAACTCCGGTATCTTTGCTATGGGATCACGCGCCGAGATAGTCAGCATGTTGGCGGCGCTCTCGCGGAAATTAAAAGGAATGAATATGGTGCCACTTGGGACCGAATCGGTGAGCCTCGCCCGTATCTTCACCTCGCCGCGCCTGCTCGAGACCTTCATCATGTCCCTGTCCTTGATGCCGAGGTCAGTCGCGTCGGTCGGGTTGATGTCGGCCGCCGCGCCGGCCATCTCGCGGTTCAACGTCGGGCTCCGGCGCGTCATGGTGCCGGTGTGATAGTGGAAATGCACGCGCCCCGTGGTGAGGAAGAACGGGTAATCCTCGTCCGGGACCTCGACAGGCGGCTTCCACTCGACGGCGGTGAAAGCTCCTTTGCCCCGCGTGAACACCCCCTCATGCAGATACCTTGTCCCGGGGTGGTCCTCCGTGGGGCACGGCCACTGGAGGTCCTCGGAGTCAAGCCGGAAATACGTGATGCCCGCGTAAGACGGCGTCAGCGACCTGATCTCCTCGAATATCTCGATAGGGGTTTCGTAGGAGAAGCCCTTTGCACCCATGATCTTCGCCAGTCGCGAGAAGATCTCCCAGTCGGTAAGAGCCTCGCCAACTCCTTCTATGGCCTTTCGCACGCGCTGCACGCGCCTGTCGGTCGAGGTCACGGTGCCGGCCTTCTCGGCGTAGCTCTGCGCCGGGAAGACGACATGCGCGAGCTCGGTCGTCTGGTTCATGAATATGTCCTGCACCACCAGCAGTTCGAGGTTGGACAGAGCTTCTTTCACATGGTTGATGTCGGGGTCGGACAGCATCGGGTTCTCACCCATTATATAGAGCGCCTTGAGCTCGCCGTCCGCCGCGGCATCGATCATGTCGGTGACGGTGATGCCGGGTTCCCTGGGAAGGTTTGCGCCCCACGCCCTGGCGAACTTCGAGATGGCCTCGGGGTCGTCCACCCGCTGGTAGCCGGTCAGCACGTCCGGCAACGCTCCCATATCGCAGGCGCCCTGGACGTTGTTCTGGCCCCGGAGCGGGTTGATGCCGCTGCCCGGCTTTCCTACCTGGCCGCACAACATGGCGAGGTTGGCGAGCGACAGGACGTTGTCCGTGCCCGTCGTGTGCTCGGTGATGCCCATGGTATAGACGAGGGAGGAGCGGGCCGAGGACGCGTACATCGCAGCCGCATGACGGAGGAGGTGCGGCTCGATGCCCGATATCTCCTGTACGCGCTCAGGCGTGTAAGAAGCGACTGTCTGCCGCATCTCCGCGAAGTTCTCGGTGCGGTCCCTGATGAAGTCACGGTCGTGCCATCCTTCCGAGATGATGATGTTCATCATGCCGTTGATCCACGCGACGTCCGTGCCGAGCCTCGGTTGCAGGAAGAGGTCCGCGTGGTTCGCGAGATGGATGCGCCTCGGGTCGATCACGATGATGTAGGCGCCCCGGTCACGCGCGGCCACGATGCGGGAAGCTATCATCGGATGGTTCTCGGTGGTGTTCGACCCTGTTATCAGTATGCAGTCCGCCTCCTCGAGCTCAGGGACGGAGTTGGTCATGGCGCCGCTGCCGAAGGCGCGGGCGAGGCCGGCGACCGTCGGGGAGTGGCACAGCCTGGCGCAGTGGTCGATGTTGTTCGTCCCGACGACCGCCCTCGCGAACTTCATCAGGACGTAATTCTCTTCGTTGGTGCACTTGGCCGAGGACAGAAACCCTATCGAGTCGGGCCCGTACTGTTGCTTGATGGCGGTGAGCCTGTCCGCGACCGAGTATAGTGCCGAGTCCCAATCCGTCGGCTCGAGGTTCGCGCCGCGCTTCCACAGGGGCCGGCGCAGGCGGTCTTCGCTCTCCACGAACTCGTGCGCCGCCCAGCCTTTGATGCACAGCGAGCCTTTGCTGATGGGGTGGTTCAAGACTGGCATCGTGCCGACCAGATGGCCGTCGATCACCTCGAGGTAGATGCCGCAGCCGCAGCCGCAGTAGGGGCAGGTTGACTGGATGGTCTTGTAGTTCATCCTCGTCCCCCCTTGCCCTTCGTTTCAACGCCGGGGGCTAAGAGCAGGGGCGACTTCTCCTCTACGTCGCGGCCGGCCTGGTACCCGTAGACGCTCTTGAGGTCTTCCTTGATGAGCTGGTGGAGCTTCCCCACCGGTATGCCCATCGGGCACGCCCTCTCGCAGGCGAAGCAGCCCACGCACTTGTCGGCCATGTGGAACGCGCGGATCAGGTGGAACGACGGGTACTCGGGCGGGATCTCACCGACCCTCACCCAGCGGGCCTCTTCCAGCCGGCAGTCCTCGCAGTTGCACAGCGGGCAGACGTTGCGGCAGCCGTAACACTTGATGCAGCGGTCGAAGATGTCCGTCCAGAAGCGGCGCCTCTCGGCGATGTCCATGTTGATGAGCTTGCTGAGCGCCTCGTGGTCGAGGTAATCCACGTTTCCGACGCTCCTGCCGATCTGTACCTCGCGGGGATACGGCCGGACGCAGTGGCACTCCCTCGCCTCCTCGATGGTGCACGCCAGGCCGATCAGCTTGAGGCGGCTCATGTCCACGCTCTTCTTCTTCTCGAGCTCGATGAGGTGCCGCTCGTCGCAGCCGCGGGCTATCACCCCGATCCTGCCCGTCTCAAACTTCCGCAGGAGGCGCTCGGCTATCGCCGCGATAGGGTACCTCCCCGACACGTCGAGCCCTTCCAGCTCATCCACCTCGGTGAAGAGGTGCGGGACCTGGTGGTCCCTTATCTCGAGCAGCCCGAGGATGCCGTCCATGCCTCCGCTCGCGATGAGTTCGCGGGCTATCCGCCTGGCCTGCTGTTCCCTGGTGTCTTCTACTTCTTCTTGCATATCAGTGAGGGTCCTTGAAAGGGCCGATGTCCCTGAGCGCTTCCACGTATTCCTCGATCGAGCGCCTGGTGGTGACCTCGTCGAAGGCGCTCTCCCAGAACAGGCCCAGCCTCTGCGGGTAGATGCCCGCGAGGGCCAGTATGCCGGCGAGCACGCTCAGCCTCCTGGCAGCCTGTTCGTTGCCGACCCTGTAGTGACACTCCCCCATCTCGCATCCGATAACCACCACGCCGTCGAACCCCGCACCTAATGCCTTGATCGCGAACTCGGCCTCCATCCTCGCACTGCAGTTCAGCCTGCGGATGATCGAGCGCTCCGCCACGTCGGGCGGCATCATCACGAGCACTTTCTGGGAGTCCGGCTCGCACCAGCGGCAGTGGAAAACAGCGATGGCGGGGGCGAAGGCGCTTTCTGTGCCTGCGGCCTGGACGCCGTCTGATATCTCGAGAGCGCTCACCGGTGGCCTTCACCTCCAGCCCGCCTGCGCGCGAAGAGGCCGAGCACCTCGATGTCGTGGAGAGCGCCCTGCTGTATCGCGGCGTTCGAGCAGACGGACGAGCAGGCGCCGCAGCCTCTGCATTCAGCGGTGTCAACACTCGCCACGAGGCCACGCGGGCCTCCCTCGACGATAGTAATAGCATAGTTGGGGCAAACGCTCGCGCACGCGCCGCAGTGCATGCACACCCTCTCGTTGACGCGGACCGCGTACGGATTGCTTATCCCTGACTCGCAGGCCAGCCGCCGTATCAGCCGCACAGCCTCGGAGACCTTGACCTCCTGGGGGCAGACCTCCTCGCACCTGCGGCATCCGGAGCACAGCCAGATGAACTCCGACTGCAGCAGCACGGCGGGCCCGGCTATGATTGCTCTGTAGAGCAAAGACCTCGGGGTTATTCCATCGCGGGACTCCGAGAAGATCGCCGCCTTGCACACCGAGCTGCACCGGGCACAGCCGTGGCAGCACAAGAGGTCCAGGTCTATGTTCGAGGCTGCCGCGAGCTCCCTGGCGAACTCTTTGATATCTAGGACCACGATCTCTTCAGCCATCAGCTACATCCCGTCCCGTCGAGCACGCTTCCATGCCCGGACGAGGCTCCATTTATCGGGGCGCCGCAATCCGCGCGGCTGCGCGCGCACGCTCCGGTTATTTCCGCATACCTGTACCATTTTGAGTGTCCACTCATAAGGATTTGTCTCACATCGAGAGCAACTGCTCCATGAGAATAGACAACCGGTGAGGCAGGCTGTCTCGGCAGGCGATGCGGGAGAGAATACCTGCCCCGGGGAATACTACCACTTCGCGTGTGGGCTAGCCAATTTGAGGGTGTGAAGCTCTCTCAAGCGCCTGAAACAAAGGGAAACACGGGCCGGTCGAGCCGCTTTCAGGGTGGCTCAGCGGTACAGTTTCCGCGCCAGCTTGTAGCTCGGGCAGGTGTCGCGCTTCCACGGGTCCTTCGAGCACTGGATGCAGCGCCGGCAGCAGACGTTCAACTGGGTGGCCTGGTTGAGCCCCAGCAGCGCCAGGAACATGAAGAGCATCCTCCACTTCCCGAGGGCGGCTATGGCCGGCAGGAACTGTAGAACCGCGACGGAGCCTCCTTCGGCTACGATGCCGGCAGTGTCGAGCGTCCGTCCCGGCTGGGCTGGGAACATCTTCGCCGCCAGCTTGCCGAGGTAATAGAAATCGCAGGCCTCGCCGTAGTTCTCGCACCGGGTGCAGATGAGGTACTTGCAGAGCGTGAACCAGGTGATCAGGGCCGCCAGCCACAGCGGCAGCCACTTCGGCCTCCGCCTGGCGACGACGTAGCCCCCGTACGAGAGCATGGCGACGCCGGTGCCGATCAGGAACCGCATGGCACCCTTGTCCTGCTCGGGCCAGACGCCTTCTTCCGTTGCCGCGCAACCGCAACCACAGGCGCTGTCTTCCATCTTATCCTCCGTTCGATTGCCGGCGGGACGCCGGCGCTACATCGATTGCCGGCGGGACGCCGGCGCTACATCGACTGCCGGCCTACGTCGCGCTCTTTTTCTTCGCCGCGGGCTTCCTGGCCGGTTTCTTTGCCGCCGGTGCGTTCGTGGGCATGAATCCGGGCGTCGACAGTATCCGCCTCATGAGCGGGATCGGGGTGTACTCCGGCCCGTACAGTATCGCCTGTATCTTCGGCATGTACATATACATCAACGCGCGGCTTCCTATCACCACGTCCGAGATCTCGCGGCCGATGTCATTCGCCTTGTTGAACGTCCACGAGACGTCGGAGGGCATCCACTGCATGGCACCCTCGATCACGTTCAGCTTGAACTCGGCGAGCTGCGGCTGCCTGTACTGGTAGAGGTTGCAGAAGAACTTCATCTCGCCCATGTCGCGCCCCGGGACCTTGCCCCCCGAGATGCTCATGATGTGCTCGCCGTCACGGGACAGTTCGCAGGTGATGGTCGAAGCGGTGTCGCTGAAGTCGATGCCCGCGATGAACTTCGGGTAGTTGTAGAAGTCCCGTCCCCCTCGCAGAGCTATCTCGGTCGTGACCGGCAGGTGGTGGATGTAGATGTTGAAGAATCCCGCCGCGTACTGGCGAAGCATGTTGTAGCCAGGGATGGCCGCGTAGTACGGCGTGTTGAGGACTATGCCCATTGAGAACTCGTTGTACGGCGCTATGTCCGTGTCGTAATACTCGAACGCCGTCAGGGCGATGCACCCTACGCCAGGCACCACCTGAGCCGGCGAGAACCGAGGGTCCGGCAGGAGGCGCTTCAAAGAGAGCCAGGGAGCGCATAGCAGCACCGTGAACATGCGCGCCTCACGATAGAAAATCGGGAACATGGCCTTGCCGCCGGCCACCTCCATCTCGACCTGCTCGATGTCCGCGAAGAAGTCGTCCCGCACGTCGATCACCTCCGGCCGTAGTGGTCCCTCCGTGAGTCTCGATTATAACCCGCCTGAGAGAACCGGATGCACCATGTATAATCGCTTGAGAGGAGGGGATCGAGATGTTGCCAAAAGTCTACTTCGCGGCGGCGGGCGGGCGGCCCGGACACGGTATGGTCGCCAAGGTACACGCGCTTTTTGAGGCCGCAGGGTTCGCGGAGCTCGTCAGGATGCGCGACCTGGTCGCGGTCAAGGCTCATTTCGGCGAGAGAGGGTGCACCAGTTTCGTCTCGCCTGCGCTCATCCGGCCGGTGGTCGATGACGTGATCGCAGGGGGAGGGCGCCCGTTCATGACCGACACGGGCTGCCTCTACTATTCGAGCCGCGCCAACGCTCGCGACCACGCAATAGTGGCCGCCGAGCACGGTTTCTCGATCGAGAGCCTGGGAGCGCCGGTCATCATCGGCGATGGCCTGAGGGGGTCTGACATCCGTGAGGTCACCGTCGGCCTCAAGCACTTCGACACTATCGACGTTGCGGGCGCAATCCACGACGCCGACAGCCTGATCGTCTGCACGCACGTCACCGGGCATATGCTCACAGCCTTCGCGGGCACCCTCAAGAACCTTGGCATGGGAGGCGCGGGACGTCGGATGAAGTTGGCCGTGCACGCCATGGTACGGCCGCGCATCGACTCCGAAGCGTGCGACCTGTGCGAGACCTGCCTTGAACACTGCCCCGCGGAGGCGATATCTCTCGACGGCGACGTGATGGTGATAGACACCGACGTCTGCATCGGTTGCGGCGAATGCCTCGCCATGTGCCCACAGCGGGCGACCGCCATCGAGTGGAGGGGGGACCCGGCGGAGGCACAGGAGAAGCTGGGCGAGATAACCGCCGGCGTTCTCAAGAACAAGGCGGACAGGGCCGGCTTCTTCTCGTTCCTCTTGAACGTCACCCCGTTGTGCGACTGCTGGAACTACAGCGCAGCACCGAGCGTCCCCGATATAGGCATCATGGCTTCGAAAGACCCCATCGCAATCGACCAGGCGGCGTCCGACATGCTGATGCGTTACCTGGCCGAAGAGAGCCAGGTGAGAGAGCCCGGCCCCCAGACGAAGAGCACGCTGCTCGCGGGCGCCGGGACCGCATACGCGCGGCAGCTTTCCTACGGCGAGTCCATCGGGCTCGGGCAGAGGCAGTACGAGATGGTCAGGCTCGAAGACTGATGCCGCACCCGCCGGTCGGGCACGTGGCGGCTGACACCTGCAGGGAAGGACGATGAGAGAGTCCTTTGCAATATTCTGCGCGATAGCCGGGGCGCTGACCCTGAATTACGCGATTTACCTCGAGAAGAAGGCCGTGGTGAACCTCCCCACGGTCGAGTTCAAGAACCCCTGGAAGACGACCAGGGCCTTTATCAGCAACAAGCCGTGGATATGGGCACAGGCCGTAAACATCACAGGGTTCGTCCTCTATTCTGTGGCGCTCGCCCTCGCGCCGGTGTCGATCGTCGAGCCGATCATTGCCTCAGGGGTGGTGCTCCTCGCGTACCTCGCTATCAAGCGGCTCGGTGAGAAGCCCCGTCGGATCGACTACGCCGCTATGGCGATGAGCGTCCTCGGGGTCGCCCTCATCGGCGTGAGCCTCGCCGAGGGCCTGCCGAAGGACAAGCTCGAGCACGGCTGGGAGATCGTTATCTTCTCGGTCGTGATACTGGGCCTCGCGGTCCTGATACCCCTGCTCATGAGGGGTACGCAGGCAAAGCTCTCGGTCGGGCTCGGGATATCCGTCGGGCTCTTCTTCGGGATGGCGGCCGTGTTCCAGCGTCTGCTGATGCTGTACCTCGTGAACATCAGCACACACTGGGAACTCTTCCTCGTATTCCTGGCCGCGTGTATCGCCACGTACATACCCGCGTTCATATTGCTCCAGGCGGCGTTGCAGAAGGGCATGGCCATCATCGTCGCTCCCATCTACAACGGGATAATGGAGTTCATCCCCATATTCGTGGGGATGATGGCCCTGAACGAGACGTTCCCGGCATCGAACGTGCTCAAGGTGGTGCGGATAATCGCGTTCGTGCTGATACTCACCGGCACGATCATCCTCTCGCAGAGGGCCGAAGCCGAGGAAAGCATCGAACCCTTCCCGGCGGGTGAGATCGATACGATACACCCGGGAGCCCAGGGAATCGCTTGAAAACACTATTTGCAATCATCTGCGCGATCGCAGCCTCGCTGGCTTTCAACTACGCCATGTACATGCAGAAGAAGGCCGTCGGCGTGCTGCCCGAGGTCAAGATGCAGTTCTCCTGGTCTGTCATCAAGGCATTCGTGAGCAACCGCGCCTGGCTCGTGAGCATGGTCGTGGTGCTCTTCGGAAGCGGCCTGTACGCGTATGCACTCACGGTCGCCCCGATATCCATCGTCCAGCCGATCATGGCCTCGGGGGTGGCGCTGCTCGCCTACCTCGCGATCAAGAACCTGGGCGAGAAGCCACGGCGAATCGACCTCGTCGCTATCGGCTTGAGCATTCTGGGAGTCGCGCTCATCGGGGTGAGCCTCGCGGAAGGCCTCCCCAAAGATGTCCGGCACTCTCCGGTCTCCCTGTGGATATTCACGGCGGCGCTGGTCGTGGTGGCGATAATCATCCCGCTCGCGATGATGAAGGGGTCGGATGCCCGCAAAGCCGCGGGCCTCGGGATCGCCGTCGGCATCCTCTACGGCACGTCCGCGGTCTTCGCGAAACTGCTGCTCGTGGACTGGTCCGGCCAGTGGTCCACCAGGGGCGTGCTGGTCGTATTCTCGAGCGTCTTCCTCATCGCCTGGGCGGTCACCCTCGTGCCCGCCTTCATCATCCTGCAGGCGGCTCTCCAGAAGGGCCAGGCGATAGTGGTCGTCCCTCTGCTCGCGGGCCTCTCACAGCTCGTGCCGATAGCGCTGGGAATGGTCGCGCTGCACGAGAAGTTCCCGAAGAGCCCCGCTCTGTCCGTGCTGCGGATCTTCGCGTTCGCGCTCATCCTGGTCGCCACCGTGATCCTCTCGAGGAGAGCGGAGGCGGTCACTGTCGAGCCTGCGCACGGGGTCGAACCGTTCGAGGAAGCCGTGCCTCTGCCCGGCTCCGCGGTCGAGTGATATACATGGGAGAGAACTGGAGGTCACCATGGGTCCGGCACGATCCTTCCGGCGCGGGATAAAGATCGTCGTCGTCGCGGCCGCGGTCGCGGCGATGGCAGCCCCGTCACTGGCTGCCGCGGCGGGGCCCGGTGGAGGCTCGCCGTTCGATGCCACGGTGCGCGCCGTATACATGATGCCCGCCGACAAGGGACAGAAGGCCGGAGAACCTTTCGTGCTCCCGGCGGATTCCCGGGCTACCATCAACGTCGGCGACGTTACTCCGGGTACGGACGTCTCGGTGCGGGTCGACGCCGACCAGTAAGTGGTATGCGAGCGGTCCATGTACTGGGGCGGCAGGATCGAAGGGCACGACTCCATAGGGGTCACCGAGCCGAGCACGCACTGGTACCTGGCGGAGGGCTGCATGAACTACGGCTTCGAGGAGTACGTATCGATACAGAACCCCGGCAGCTCCAGCTCAAAGGTGACCTTCACCTACAACACCCCGGCCGGGCCGAAGAAGAGGCAGCCTTTCAGCGTCGCGCCGCGCTCCCGGAAAACCATCAAGGTGAACGACGATGTCGCCCCAAGCGACATCAGCGTGAAGGTCAGCGCGACAGTGGCTGTCGTCGCCGAGCGCAGCATGTACTGGGACGGGCGCCGAGGCGGCCACGACAGCATCGGCACTTCGGACCCTGCCGGGCAGTGGTTCCTCGCGGAGGGTAGCACCAAGTGGGGCTTCGACACTTTCATCCTGGTCCAGAACCCGTCGACGAAAGACGCCCGGGTGAAAATGATCTTCCTGACGGACACCGGCCCGGTGGACGCGCCCCCGCTGGAGGTCAAAGCCGGGACGCGGCAGACGGTGAACCCGCGCGCCCTGGTGGGCAACGCGGACTTCTCGACGAGCATCAAGTCGGACGTGAGCATCATCTGCGAGCGGTCGATGTACTGGAACAACGGCACCGGGAAGGCCGGGCACGATACCATAGGCGTCAAAGAGGCTACCTATAATTGCTTCCTGGCGGAGGGCACAACCTTGTACGGCTTCGAGACCTTCGTGCTGATCGCGAACCCCAACAACGTCGAGAACAGCGTGCAGGTGACTTACCTGACCCCGGGTGGCGTGGAGCCGCGCGTCGAGCCGGTCGTCATCCCGCCTTACTCGCGCACCACGATCTCTGTGAACGCGGACTTACCCGGCCGTGACGTCTCGATCATGCTGGTGGGCACTGAGAAAATCGTTGCTGAGAGGGCGATGTACTGGAACGGGCGTGGCGGCGGGCACGATTCGATCGGCTACATGAGCAACCCCTAGCCGGATACCGGCTACATGCCGCCGTGGCCGGCCGCGCCGGGCGTGGAGAGGACTCCCTCGATCGCGGCCATGAACTCGGAGTCGTCGAACGGCTTTCTGAAGAAGCCCGCCGCCCCGAGATTGCGGCCTTCCTCCCTCATCTCCTCGTCGTCGAACGCGGTCAGGAATATCACCGGGATATTGCGCGTGGTGAGCGAGTGCTTCATGCGGTCGATCGACGAGAACCCCCCGCCGGCGGGCATGCGCACGTCGAGGATTATGAGATCGGGCTTGTTCTTGCTGGCGAGCTCGTAGGCTTCCTCGCCGTCGTGGGCCGAGATCACGTCGTAGCCCGCCGCCTTCAGGCGGATGGACAGCGCCATCACGAGGTCTTTGTCGTCATCGGCGACGAGTATGGTCTTCTGTTCTGCAGCCAATGAGCGCTCCCCTGTTTGGTGCTCCTAGCGGGTTACCTGCTCGCCCATGTAAGCCGGGATCGAGAAATGGAACGCGCTGCCCATGCCTTCCATGCTCTCCGCCCACAGGGTGCCGCCGTGCGCGCGGATTATCTCCCTCGAGATCGCGAGCCCGAGGCCCGCGCCTTCTTCCACGTACACCTTGTCTTTCTCAACGCGGTAGAACAGGTCGAATATCTTTCCCAGGTCCTCTTTCGGTACGCCGATGCCGGTGTCCTCCACCGAGAGGATGATCCTGCCTTCGTCCCGCGGCATGAAGCCGGCCCTTATCTGCAGCATCCCCTGCTCGGTGAACTTGATGCTGTTGCCCGCGAGGTTGGCGACGACCTGCGCGATGCGCGACTTGTCGCCGTACACCGGCGGAAGCCCGTCCGCCACCTGCACCTGCATCGTCAGGCCCTTGTCCTCGGCCTGGGACCGGAGCCGCCCGAGGACGACGTCCAGGATGTCCTGGATGTCGAGGACTTCCATCTTGAGCTTGAAATCGCCCGAGAGGACCTTGTTGGCGTCGATCAGGTTCTCGATCAGGTTGTGCAGGCGGAAAGAAGACCGTCTTATGACGTCGATGTAGTTCTTCTGGTCGTCATTGAGCTCTCCGCCCAGTCCTTCCATGAGGATGTTGACGTACTGGTCGATGGCGGCGAGCGGCGTGCGCAGGTCATGGCTCACGTTGGCGATGAAGGTCTTGTGTATCTTGCTGACCTCCTGGTCGGGCGTGATGTCCGTGCCCACCGCCAGCTTCTCGACCTCTCCCTTGGAGTTGCGGACGACCGCCGATATGAAGCGGTAGCTCTTGCCGTTCTTCAGGGTGGCGCGCCACCTGGCCGCGCCCTTGTTCTTGGCGCAGACCTCGCACGGCTCCGTGCGGTCGTAGAAGATATGGTGGCAGGCGCCGCCGCGCTGGCCCTCCCCGAATATCTCCTCCGCGGCCCTGTTCATCCAGAGGATCTGGTACTCGGGGCTCACCACGTACGCGGGGTCCGCGAGCGTGGCCAGAATGCCTTTGACCTGGTCGTTGGTGTCTTCTATGACCCTGTTGCACCAGTCTATGCGCCTCTGCTTTGAGCTGGCGTTAAGCGCGGCGATCACTCGCGGCAGCGGGTCCTCACGGATTGGCTTGTAGATAAAATCGGTGGCGCCTCCCGCGAGGCTCTTGACCGCCCCCTCGACGTCATCGTTGCGCACCACAACGATCACCGGTTGCCGGGTGAGCCCCGACTGCCTGATCTGATCGATCGGAAGCGCCGCTTCGGGGGGCTGGTTGTCGCGGTCCCAGAGGATGATGTCCGCGTTGAACTCTCCGGCGCGCTGCATGCCCTGGTAGTCGCCGCCGGCGCGGACGAACTGCAGGCCGTCGCCCTTCAGGGCCGTCTCCAGCCCCATGGCGGCCTCGCCGTCGTTTCCGAGATAAGCGATGCGATAGACCTTCATGGAATCACCGTTCTTATTGTAAGTGAAAAACCGGTGCCAGGCACTTTTCACTTAAATAATTTTCACCACGGTGGCGTGCGGGACCGCCGTGAAAAGAATTGGGGGAAGAGCGGCTCCCGGGCTTCCGCTAGCGCTTCTCGCCGGACGCCTTCTCCCAGGGGAAACCGACCTTGCGCGTCACCCTGGTGCGCCTCTCCTTGAGCTTGGGCTCCTGGTAGATGGACAGCGTCAGGATGGTCCGCGCCTGCTCCGGGTACTTGGCGACGAACTTCAGCTCGTCTTCCGTCAGCGGCTTGCCCGTGGTCACGTTGGCGAGCCTGACCAGGTCGAGGATCTCGCGTGCCTCTTCGTCAGAGCCGAACTCCACCTCCAGGCGGTCATAGACGTTGCGGAATCCCTTGACCCCGCCGTACGCGCCCGTGGTTATCATCCGGCCGGTCTCGACAATCTCCGGCTCGCCGCGCCCGAGCTCCTCGCAGTCGTAGAGCTCGTAGTTGCGGCGGTCCTTGAGAGCGCCGTCGGCGTGGATCCCCGACTCGTGCGCGAAGGCGTTGCGCCCCACGCCCACCTGGTTCACGGGGATAGGCACCCCGAACGCGTAGGAGGCATACTTGGCAAGCCGCCAGGCGTGCGTGATGTCCAGGTTCGGGTCGAGCCTGTAGCGCCCCTCCAGCCCGCTCGACTTCTTGAGCGCCAGGAGGCACGACAACAGGTCGGCGTTGCCCGCCCTCTCCCCGATGCCGTTCACCGTCGTGTTGATGTAAGCGTCCACCCCGCCGTCGAGGGCGCCGGCCGCGCCCGCGACCGAACACGCCACTCCCATCCCGAGGTCGTTGTGACAGTGCAGTTCGATGTCGAGCTTGACAGCCTCAGCGAGCTCCTTCATGCGGTCGTAGGTCGTGAAAGGGTCATCGTAGCCGAGCGTGTCGCAATAGCGTATCCGGGTGGCGCCGCCTTCCCTGGCCGCCTCCGCGAACTTCATGAGGTCCTCCATCGGGGTGCGCGAGCCGTCCTCGGCGTTCACCGCCACCGTCTTGAACTCGAGCTCGAGGGCGCGGTTCAGGGCCTGCTGCATCAGGTCGATGACGTCGTCCAGGGTCCTTTCGCCTTTCCATTTCCCGTTTATCATCTGTGGGGAGGTCGAAATCGAGATGTTGACGTGCTCGAGCTCGGGGACCATCTCCCGTGCGAGCTCGATGTCAGCGTTGATGGCCCGCAACCAGCCCGCAATCCTCAGGCGCTTGATGCCGCCCTCTTCCACGAGCTCCAGGTTCCCCCTGAGGTAGTTGGTCTCGTGGTTGGTGGTGGGAAAGCCGGCCTCGCTCTGGAAGATCCCCATCTGGTCGAGGTACATGTTGATGATCGTCTTCTCTATTTTGGCGAGGCCGAGCTGGGAGGTCTGTACTCCATCCCGGTTCGTCACGTCTATGAAGTAAATCGTTTTCTGCGCCATTTTGTCCGCTCCTTTGCCCGCGGGCCAGGCGCCCGCCCAGACCGGATGGGTCGCTACGCCTTCGTTCCTTCTCTCATCTCCCCGGCGCAGCGGTACATTATATCAAACAGGTCTTCAATCTCGTCCATCTCCAGGCACGAGAACGCGACCCGCACGTCCGTGGCTCCGTCCGCGATGACCCCGACCCCGTAGCCGTCCAGCAGCCGGACGCGGAACTCCTCGGGGTCGATGCCCTTCAGCGCGACGCTCATGAAGTAGCCGGCGTTAAACGGGTACGGCTGCCAGAAAGCCTCGTAGTCGGGCTTGGCGAGGACCTCCAGGACCTTCTGCGCCCTCGCCCGCATGAGCTCGTATTTAGCTTCTTTCTGCTTCGCGAAATCGGGGTCCGACATCGCCGCGAGGACTATCGACTGCGAGAGCTGCGAGCAGTTGCTTATGTTGCCCCTTACCGCGCCCCCCACCTTCTTCTCCAGGGCAGTGTAGGCTTCCGCCTGCTTTTCGGCGGCCTTAAGGGAGAAGGTGATGAACCCCACCCGCAGGCCCCACGCGTACTCCTCCTTGGTGACGCCGTCCAGCTTCACCGGGAAGACGTGCTCGCTGGCGTCGGCAAGCCTGCCGAACAGCGACTCGCGCAAGGCGTCTTCGGTGTAGAAGAGCCCGAAGTAGGCGTCGTCGAGCACTACCACCACGTCGCGCCCGGGGCCCGAAACCGATGTCAGCGCTTCGACCACGGCGTCGGCCTCGCTCTTGCGCAGCGAGTATCCCGTCGGGTTGTTCGGGAAGTTCAGTACGACGAACGCCTTGCCTTTATCGTCCAGCGCCTTCGAGAGCGAGGACGCGAGCTCCGCGGTGTTGAAGCCGGTCCCGGCGAACAGCGGGAACTTTCGTACTTCCGCTCCGCGCCGGACCCCGTAGACCATGTTGTAGTTGCCCCAGGCTTTGTCCGGGAGCAAGACCACGTCGCCCGGGTCCAGGAACATCTCGCCCGCTATGGTCAGCCCGTGTGTGATGCCGCTGGTGACCACCGGAAGGCTCACGATCCTGCCGGCGAGAGACGGGTTCTTCGCGTACATCTCCTCGCTCCACATCCGCCGGAGCTGGACGTTTCCGGTTGAGGGCGCGTAGTCGAGCACCTGGTCGGGCGAGAGCCCGTTGACGCGGTCCATGACGCACTTCAGGTTCATGGCATGGCCGCTCTCCCGGGCGATGCCGATGGTGGCGTCGTACTTGTGGGCTTTATCGCGGGCTTCCGCGGTCTGCGTCAGTATCCCCCTGGGGAAGAAAAGCTCGCGGCCGAGCCCGGAGAGCACCCCGAAAAGGGAGGGGCTCGCTTCTTTAATTGTAGCGTTCAACTCTTCAGCAAGTGGATTCACAGCAACCGTCCAGATAGCGCGGCCTGTTCTTGAAAAGACACCCAATTCTACCCGATTGCAGGCCCCCTTTCCATAGATTCCAGCCACGACTTCACGAGCGTCTCCGCCTCTGGAATAAAGGCCTGCCCGGCGTCATTGAACCGGAAGTGTCGGCGAAGCAAGAAAGAACAATTCAAGGAAAGCGACCGCGACTGACGCGTCCTAGACGCCGCCGCAGGCGGCCATGATCTGCGCGTAGATCTGTTCCGGCTTGAAGCCCAGCAGCCGGTTTGCTCCCGAGGTGCAGGCGGCGGCGCAGGCGCCGCATCCTTTACAGAGCGAACTGTTCACCACCGCTACGCCCTTCTCCTCGTCGAAAGAGATCGCCTCATAGCTGCAGACGGCCACGCACTGCCGGCAGCCGGCGCACATCGACTCGTCGACGAACGCGACCACCCCTTCGGTCACGACCTCAGGCTTGGAGAGGACCGACTCGGCACGCGCCGCCGCGGCGCACGCCTGGGTGAGGCTCTCGGCGATGGTCTTGGGATAGTGCGCGAGGCCGGCCAGGAAGACCCCGTCGGTCGCGAAGTCCACCGGGCGCAGCTTCACGTGCGCCTCGAGGAAGAAACCGTCGGAGGTCAGAGGCACCTTGAGCTTCGGCCCCAGAGAGCGCGCGTCCGGGTTCGCGACCACCCCGCAAGAGAGAACCACCAGGTCCGGGTTGAGCACTACTTCCTCGCCCCTGATGTTGGCGTCGGCGACACGGACCTGAGGGTCGCCCATGACGTCCACTACAGCGGGCGGCTGCTCTTTCTCGAAACGGATGAAGTTCACCCCGAGGTCGCGCGCCTCGAGGTAGTGGTCTTCTTTGAAGCCGTAGGTGCGCAGGTCCCGGTAGCAGACGTTGACCTGCGCCTCCGGGTTGACACCCTTGAGGGCTACCGCGTTCTTTACGGCGATGCCGCAGCAGATCTTGCTGCAGTAGGGATGCTCCTCGTTTCGCGAGCCGACGCACTGGACCATCACCACGTCCCGCGCGCCGGCGAGAGACTCCGGCTCCTCGGCGATGCGGCGCTCGAGCTCGGTCTGGGTGATCACCCGCTCGTCGGTGCCCCATCCGTACTCGCCCGGCTCTGGCTCGTACTCGAGGCCACCGGTCGCCACCACCACGATGCCGTTATCCAGCTCGAAGAGGCCCTCGGGCGTGTCCACCGTGGTGTGGAAGCTGCCGATGAACCCGTCCACTGACTCGACCTCCGAGCCGAGGAACAGCCCAACGTTCTTGTGGGCCAGCACGCGCGCCTTGAGCTCCTCGAGCTTCCGCTGCACGTCCCCGCCCTCGATGGTCTTGGAGATGTGGCGCATGTTGCCGCCGAGCTCGCGGTCTTTCTCGACGAGGTAGGTGGTGAACCCGGCGTCGGCCAGTTGCAGCGCCGCGGTCATGCCCGCGCCGCCCCCGCCGATCACCAGCGCCCTCGGCGTAACCGGCGAGACGCCTTCGGAGAGAGGCTCCAAGAGCGCGGCCTTCTCGGTCCCCATCTTGACCAGGAGCTTGGCTTTTTCGGTCGCCAGTTCGGGGATGTTCATGTGCACCCAGGAGCAGTGCTCCCGTATGTTCGCCATCTCGAACAGATACTTGTTCAGCCCGGCGCTGCGCATCGTCTCCCTGAAGAGGGGCTGGTGCGTCCGGGGCGTGCACGAAGCCACCAGGAGCCTGTTCAGCCCGTGCTCCCTCACGGTCTCTCTTATCCACTCCTGCGCGTCCTGGCTGCAGGCGTAGAGGCGCTCCTCCGCGAAGACCACCCCGGGCAGGGTCCTCGCGTAGTCGACCACGGCCGGCACGTCCACGACCCCGCCGATGTTTGTGCCGCATCGGCAGATGACGGCGCCGATCCTCGGCTCTTCGCCCGCGACGTCACGCTCCGGCGGGTACTCGGTCCGCTCGATGAGCTCTCCCCTGCCGGCGGTCAGCTTCGCGCTCGCCATCCCGGCGGACGCGCTCGCCTGGACGACGCTGTCCGGTATGTCCTTGGGGCTCTCGATCGCCCCACAGGCGAAGACGCCCTCTCGGGAAGTCTCCACCGAAAAGAACTTGTCGGAGGCCACGAACCCGTGCTCGTTCAATTCGACGCCCACCGCTGAGGCAAGCACAGCCGCGTCCGGCTCGATGCCCACGGAAAGGACCACCAGGTCGAACTCCTCTTCGACGGTGTTGCCTTCGGGGTCCACGTACCCGATGAGGATGTTGCCGGTCGGCTGGAGCTCCTTCGCGTAGGATGCGAGGCACCGCACATACCTGATACCCTGCTCGTCCTTCGCCTTCTGGTAATACTCCTCGAAGCCCTTGCCGTAGGCGCGCATGTCGATAAAGAAGATTGTCGGGTCGATAGAGCGCTCGTGCTCTTTCGCGATGATCGACTGCTTCGTCGCGTACATACAGCATACGGAGGAGCAGTAGGTGTTGCCGGCGGTGGAGTCGCGCGAGCCGACGCACTGGATGAAGGCCAGCTTTTTCACCGGGCCGCCGTCCGAGCGGCGCACCACGTGCCCGCCGGTCGGGCCGTTCGCCGCCAGTATCCTCTCGAACTCCAGGCTCGTGACGACGTTTTCGTAGACGCCGTAGCCGTACTCAGCCCGCGCCCTGGCGTCAAAAGGCTTGTACCCCGAGGCCAGCACGATGGAGCCCACCTCGATCACTTCGGTGCGCTCCTTCTGGTCGTAGTCGACGGCGCCCGCCGGGCACTCCTCCTTGCAGTTTCCGCACTTCCCCTTCAGCAGGTAGAGGCACATCTTCGGGTCGATGAAGGCGGCGCCCGGCACCGCCTGGGGGAACGGGACCCTGATGAGCGGAGTGCGCGAGAGGTTGGCGTTGTAAGGGTCTTTCACCTTTACACGGCACTTCTCCGTGCAGATGCCGCAGCCGGTGCACTTCTCGATGTCGACGAACCGCGGCCGGACGCGCACCGTCACCTTGAAGTCGCCCGGCTCGCCCTCGACCCCGACGACGTCGGTCAGGGTCATGAGCTTGATGTTCCTGTTCGAGCCGACCTCGACCAGCTTTGGCGAGAGGATGCACATCGAGCAGTCGTTGGTCGGGAAAGTCTTGTCGAGTTGTCCCATCACCCCGCCGATCGACGGGCCGGAGTCGACCATGTATACGCGGTAGCCCATGTCGACGAGGTCGAGCGAAGCCTGGACTCCGCCGATGCCCCCGCCGACTACCATGACCGCGCCGACGGGAGTGGCCTTCGCGGGAGCGGCCGGCGCTTTGACGGCGGATTTCCTCGCGGCGGGCTTCTTCGCGGGCTTCTTCGCCGCAGCCTTTTTCGCTGCCGTCTTCTTTGCGGGCTTGCCGGCGGCGGGTTTCTTCGCTGTCTCTTTCTTCGCGGCCTTCTTTGCGGCCGGTTTGGCGGAAGGCTTGTTCTCAGCCACTTATTTCTTCCCCGCGAGGTCGAGTTCTTTCAAGAGAGGCATCGGGTTGATGATATGGCTCTTGAACCAGTCATCGGAGTCGAGCCCGAGGGCGAGCCCCAGCAACTCGGTGAAGTAAAGCACGGGCATTTTGTGGAGCAGTTTGAAGTCGAACTTGCCCGGCTGCTGACGCATCTCCAGGTTCGCGGCGCACATCGGGCACGCGGTAACGATGCAGTTCGCCCCGGCCTCTTCCGCCCGCGTGAAGAGCTTGTTGACGAGCTTCTCGACGATGTCGCTCCTCGAAAGGGAGAGGCTCCCGCCGCAGCAATCGGTCTTGAACGACCACGGCCTCACCTCGACCCCCAGCGCCTCCAGGAAAGAGTCCAGCTCGGTGGGGTTCTCCACGGAGTCGCAACACGATATCTCGGGCGGCCTCACCAGCAGGCATCCGTAGTAAGGGACAGCCTTGAGGCCTGCGAGGTCGCGGCGCACCCACCGCTTGATCTCGGGCATTCCCACGTCGTTGACCAGGACGTCGAGCAGGTGTCTTATCTCTCCGGAAAACCGCGGGTCAGCCCCGACCATCCCGGCGATCTCTTTCGCGAGCTTCTCATCAGAGAGCAGGCGCTTCTGCGCCACTTTCATCCTCGAGTAGCACGCGGCGCAGACAACCAGCATGTCTTTGCCGATCTGCTTTGCGAGCGCGAGGTCGCGCCCGGGCAGCGCGATGGAGAGAGCGTCGTTCGTCATGTGGGCCGAGGACGCGCCGCAGCAGCTCCAGTCCGGCAGCTCCTCCAGCTCGATGCCCAGCGCGCCGCAGACCGCTTCCGTGGACAGCCCGAACTCCTCCGCCGAACCCGACTGCGAGCAGCCGGGGAAGTACGAGAAGGAGAGGCGCTTCATCTGGCACCACCCCTTGTCCTGGAGAAGATCCTGCTTATCGCCTTGCGGTCCCTGGTCAGCCGCGGGATTATCTTGAGCTTGCGCTTGAACACCATCACGGCGGCGAGGCCCATGTCGTCGAAGAGGTTCCTGCTCAGCAGCTTGTACGGGCCCATCAGAACAGGCTCGTTCGTCTTTCCCGTGAGCCTGATGCCGTTCAGGAAAGACCTGTGGAAGAGCACGACGTCGCTCTCCGCGGGCGCAACGCCTTTTTCGAGCGCCATCTGGCGCAGGCCGTCCATGACGCCCGCGATGTCGATCTCGTTCGGGCAGCGCGTGGAGCAGGTCTCGCAGGACGCGCACAGCCAGATGGTGGAGCACTTCAGGAGGCGCTGCTCCTGGCCGTACTGCACCATCTTCATGACCTCGTGAGGTACGAGGTCCATTGCGAACGCCACCGGGCATCCCGCCGAGCATTTCTTGCACTGGTAGCAGTCCCGGACCTTCTGCCCCGTACGCTCCTCGAGGGACTCCTCGAGCCGCCTGTTCACGGTGTTTATCATGAAGACGCGCTTCCCCTTCAAACGGATATCGTTTGTGACCGTTTAGTCATTATCACTCGCATGGAGCCGTGTCAAGAAGGTCTGGAGCACGGCAGAGCACTAGATTACCATAACGAGCCCCCGTGTTGATTGATTATGGGCAACCGTGGAAGGGACTCATTGCGCATCATCACGCCGCCCTTCGCGAAGGCGCGCGCCGCCGTCATCACTCCTCCGGGGGCCGGGGCGCCTTGTGCTATATTATCGCAAGGACAGTCATTGCCGGTCCGCATTCCAACCGGGGGAAACACTTGCTCTGCGAAAGCTGCAACCGACGGCCCGCGTCGATGAAGATGACCGTCCGCAATGAGTCGGGCGAGCAGCGAATGCTGATGCTCTGCGGCCTCTGCGCCTACCGCTTCACGAACGTCCTTCCCAACCTCGCGGTGAAAAAAGAAACCGGAGCCGCCGGGCAACTGATCCCGGAGCTCTTCAACGAGCACCACTTCCCGACCCAGCGGTTCGGCACGTTCCAGGGATACTCGAGCGCGACGCAGCAGGCGCTGAGCAACGCCGAGAACGTGACGCGCGACATGGGCCTCTACGCGATCGGGACCTTCCAGTTGCTGATGGGCGTCTGCCAGCTGGATCATCCCGCCAGGCAGATCCTCGAGCGGTACGGCGTCAACATCCAGAAGCTGGTGTCAGCCGAGGAGAAAGCGCTCAAGCAGGCAAAGCCTGAACCCGGCGTGAATGCCGGCGAGACGCCGCTGCCGAGCCAGCACCCGGAGATGCAGCAGAACACGCTGAAGGTCCTCGAGCTGGCGTCGAGCATGGCCCAGGGTATGTCCTCCGACTTCACCGAGCCTGAGCACCTGGTGCTGGCCATGCTCGAGCTGCCGCAGGTGAGCTCGACGCGCTGGCTCGACCAGATAGGCGTCAACCTCGACGCGCTGAAGTCTGAGCTCCAGCAGTCGGCATCCGCGAGGATTTCCAGGGAGTCGACGACCGTACAGGAAGCCACGCTCGTCGACCAGCTGATGGGCCCGCAGGCACAGGGCGAACCCGCGCCGGCCGTCGACGTGAACCCGCTGGCGAAATACGCGCGCGACCTGACGAGCGACGCCGAGCAGGGGAAGCTGATGCCGGTTGTCGGGCGGGAAGTCGAGCTGAACAGGGTCGAGATGATCCTCTCCAGGATGTCGAAGAACAACCCGATACTGCTGGGCGAGCCGGGGGTGGGAAAGACCGCGGTCGTGGAGGCCCTCGCCGAGCACATCGTGTCGGGCGACGTGCCGGCGCGGCTGCGCGGTTGCAGGGTCTACGAGGTCGACCTGCCGTCCATAATCGCGGGAACGCAGATGCGGGGCGAGTTCGAACAGCGGATGGAAGACCTGCTCAAGCAGGTCGAGTCGCTCGGGGATGCCGCCATACTTTTCATTGACGAGAGCCACACCCTGGTTGGCGCCGGCGCCAGCGAGGGCAGCACCGATGCCGGCAACATCCTGAAGCCGGCGCTGGCGCGAGGCCAGCTCCACATGATCGGCGCGACCACCAAGGAAGAGTACCGCAAGTACATCGAGAAAGACCCCGCTCTCGCGCGCCGGTTCCAGCCGGTGATGGTGGGCGAGCCGACCATCGCGCAGGCCATCGAGATGCTGGAGGGTATTCGCGAGCGGTTCGAGAAACACCACGGGGTCACGGTCTCCCACGAGGCGGTTTCGGCCGCGGTGACACTGTCCAACCAGTACATCACCGACAGGTTCCTTCCCGACAAGGCGATCGACCTCGTCGATGAGGCGTGCGGCGCGGTGGCGATGGCGAACGAGAAATCAGGCGGCCAGCCGCGGGCCGTCATCGCGGAAGACATCGCGAACGTGGTCTCCGGGATGACCGGCATACCGCTCACAAAGATGATCGAGCCCGAGAAGAAGCGACTGCTTGCGATGGAAGAGGTCCTTCACCAGAGGATAGTCAACCAGGAGGAGGCGGTGAGCGCGGTCGCGGACGTGGTCAAGCGCAGCAGGGCCGGCCTCAAGGACCCGCACAAGCCGAACGGCAGCTTCATCTTCGCCGGGCCGACCGGCGTGGGGAAGACGGAGCTCGCACGGGCGCTGGCAGGTTTCCTGTTCGACAACGACGACGCGCTGGTGAGGATAGACATGTCCGAGTTCGTCGAGAAAGAATCCGTCTCCAGGCTCATCGGGGCCCCGCCGGGGTACGCCGGCTACGAGGAGGGCGGACAGTTGACGGAGAAGGTCAGGTTCCAGCCCTACTCGGTGGTGCTGCTCGACGAGATGGAGAAGGCGCACCCCCAGGTCCTGAACCTGCTGCTGCAGGTCGCTGACGCCGGGTGCCTCACCGACGGCCAGGGGCGAGCCATCAACTTCAGGAACACCATCATCATCCTCACCACGAACGTCGGCGCCGACCTCTTCTACCAGGGCGCGGCCGCCGGCATGAGCGCGGAGCAACTCAAGTCGGAGGTCACCAGGCTTCTGGTGTCCGCGACCTCGCCGGAGCTGGTGAACCGCATGGACGATGTGATCGTGTTCAAGCCGCTCACCGAGGAACAGGTGAAGCAGGTCATCAGGCTGCTCCTGGACGGGCTCGAGAAGAGGCTCAAGGACCAGGAGTTGTCGCTTGACGTCACGGACGAGGCGGTGGCTTACCTGGCCAGGGCCGGCTACGACCCCGCCATGGGAGCGCGCCCGGCTAAGCGCATCATCCAGGACCAGGTCGAAGGGCCGCTGTCCGATATGATACTCGGCGAGGAGCTCAAGCCCGGCGGCACCGCGAAGGTGCACGTCGAGGCTGATACCCTGAAGGTCAGCGCGGAATAAAAACGCACCACTGGGGTCAGGCACCGGTGGTGCATTTTCGGAGTCCCGCTTGAGCAGAGGATAGAAATGCACCACCAGTGCCTGACCCCAGTGGTGCATTTGCGGAGGAGGATCATCACACATGGCAGAGACGCTCGATGTCACCTGGTACGGGCAGGCGATGTTCTCGATCTCGAGCCCGGGGCTCACCGTCGTCCTGGACCCGACGCCTC
>Ga0209748_1000295_pt1 | contig 28020 bp, 38 predicted proteins | sample BarGraIncu00421A_FD_185490 | JGI IMG/M metagenome (GOLD analysis project Ga0209748, IMG submission 185490) | Arctic peat soil microbial communities from Barrow, Alaska - Barrow Graham LP Incubations 004-21A (SPAdes) (version 2) | ecosystem: Environmental > Terrestrial > Soil > Wetlands > Peat... | reverse complement strand
ATAATTAAAAATATTCACACGAATATCATAGGTTCTTTTGTTAAAGAATTCAAAGTTACCGGGAGAGATATAAGTATAAAAATAATATGTATAGACGGGAGAGAGTATTGCGCTCCGAAAGAAGAACGGATAGAGGCTTGAAATTATTGTTCGTGAGATTGGAGGTAGAAAATTTATGGTTTGTGAGCGTTGCGGTAACTGTGAAAATTCGGAAAAGTTGAACGATGAAAGTTGGTATTGCAAATTCGCGAATTTATGAATATGTAGGAGGGCGAATAATGGATTACGAAAAAGCATGGAAAAGCCTGGTGAAGCGTGTAGCCGCATGCAATAAGCACGTATATTCCAAGCAGGATTTAATAAGCATCATGACGGGCATGGAGTATGAGGCTAGGAAGAAGGATGTTGCAAAGAGCAGGCTTATTGCCAAGAATGGGGATGATTTAAATTACTAAGCAAGAACTAAGTCAGCTATACCACCTGAACAGGGAAATAGAGAGGGACCAGCATAGGATTCGCGAACTATGGAGGGCACTGGAAGATGCTAAAAACGTTACTTCGACAGACAGCGTCAAGGGTTCCATGGTTAACTTCCCATATACACAGAGGTCCATCAAGATAGAAGGACTCACAGACATAGACGAATGCAGGGTATATAAACTACGATCTGAGATAGCGGACACGGTTAAGCTGATTGAACTTAAGCAGGAGCAAAGCATCTTGGAATATAACAGGCTATCACGTTACATATGCGAGATACCAGACAGCGAGATGAGACAGATCATGAGCTTGCGTTACATCAATGGACTAAGTTGGCACCAGGTAGCAAGACACATTGGGGAGTATGATGAGCAGTATCCCAGACGGAAACATAATGTGTGGCTGATCAGGAATAACAAGAATGCAGGGACTGTTTGAACATATTCTTCATAAATTAGGAGGTAAATATGGAAAATAAGGAAATTAATTTTTACAGGTGTCATTTTGAAGGGTTTAACTGTTGCCTGGAATATGGAATAGTAAACGGTGAGAAAGTATTAAATCTTGGGGATTTTGGGAAAGAGTTAAAACAATTAATGGAAAAATATCATATCAAAGAAATATGTCCAACGCATTGGGATAATGCACAAATAGCAAGGCATATAAATGATGATGAAATACACATAGTTGGAATGTATTTTACCGCAGAGTAGTTTGCAATATGAAAATATTGTTCGTAATATTGGAGGTTTAAAATGATTAAGATTGGAACAACAGAACCTTATACAGTAAATGAAAAGCTTGCAGTTAATGGATATTGGGCAACTTGCCATAGGTGCAAGAGGGAGTGCTTCAGGAGCGGTCATAACTTTGTAGCTTGTACTGCACATAGCGAATATGACATAGGTGATACAAGCTGGCAGAGATATAAAGTGCAAATTTGCACATTGTAGGTATAAGAATGAAATTAACAGAAGTAAAAGATGTTTTAGAGGATTTGGAATCTATAGAAGGCAATGTTGATATTTTAGGTATATCGGTCAATAGACAGCTTATGACAGTTCGCTATCAAGGCGATGGTGAAATTGAAAGCCACTCTGTTGAATATAAAGATTGTGATATTCATTAGTTCGCAATTCAAAAATAATATTCATTAATTGTTTAAATTGGACGAAAATGACGAACATAACCGTGATATTATTATAATAGAAATATCCCTTCAAGGCGCAGGCGCCCATAAGCCTGTGTCTTATTTTTATATGAGGATGGTGAAATGATGTCAGCCAAGGAGATAACAATAGCTTTTATTTATAGAGATACACAATACACAAACAAACCAAAGGTATGATAGATTACAACTCGACTAGATGGAAACGTAAACGTGCACACATATTAAAGCGAGATGGTTATATGTGCCAGGTAAGCAAGAGATATGGTAAGAGGATAGATGCTAATGTAGTGCACCATGTTTTTCCATCAGATGATTACCCAGAATATCAATGGTGTGATTGGAACCTTGTATCACTTGCTAATACAGTACATAACAAGATGCATGATAGGACAACCAATAAGTTAACTGCATTAGGTGAGGAATTAAGGAAGAGAACTAAGGTACCACTTTAAATATGCAATCTTATTATGACCAATTAGTTTTATATAGGTCAAGCATATTAGTAAGGGGATACATGATTGCGTAAGGTAGTGGACAATTAGTAATATAAAAGCTATCCCCCCCCCCCTAAAATTCCCCAAAAAAATACATTTTGGGAAACCGAGATAGGGATACCTTTCCAACTCTACTACATTCTAGAATATTTTTTTAGGGAGGTGAAATAGTGGCCATTAATAAAAAACAAGTAATTCAAAACATGAAGAAATTAGGAGTTTATAAACCTGAGTTTGATGTAATGATTGAAATATATGTTGGACTTGTTAAACAATATAATGAGCTTAATAAACAGTTTAAAGAATCTAATTATGAAGTAGAAGAGAAAACTGGATATTCTGATAATACTAAAAGGTCACCAATTGTTTCATCACTTGAAAATTTACGGAAAGATGTTTTAAGATATGCTAATGAGCTTGGTCTTACTCCTGCTGGGCTTAAGAGAATTAATGAAAAAGGGCTGGGGGATAAGAAGCTCAGTCCGCTTGCAGAGGCGTTGAGAAGCCTTGAATAAATATAAAAACTATGACAGTGTAATGGAGTATGTGGATAGTATAGTCAGCAGAAGGAAGATAGCAAACAAAGATAGAATACTTGGTTGTAAAAGATTTTTAAAGGATTTAGAAAATCATGATTATGACTTTAACCCTAAAAATGCAGAGTTTGTAATACAGATAATTGAAACTACATTTTGTCATCAGCAAGGTGAAAGATTAGACGGCACTCCGCTTCGGGGGTTGCCTTTTTTATTGGAGCCATTTCATAAATTTATTATTTATAATCTATTAGGATTTTATAATAAGGGCACTGAGATTGTAAGGTTCCACGAAGCATTTATTTACATACCGCGCAAAAACATTAAAACCTCATTTGCAGCAGCGTTGGCTTGGGGGCTGGGAATATTATACCGAAAGAGCGGAAGCAAAATATATGTCGTTGCTGCAGCTTTAAAGCAATCACTTGAAAGTTTTGATTTTATAAAATACAACATTGTTAATATGGGAGAAGATGGAAACTTCCGCATTATAGACAATAACAACGAGCATTCCATTTCTGCAGATTTAGGGGATGGTATGTTTTTTGTTCAGGCATTGGCAGCAAACCCTGATACACAAGATTCGTTAAACTGTAATATTGCGATAGCAGATGAAATCCATGCCTTTAAAAAGCCGAAGCAATATAATTTATTCAAAGAGGCTATGAAAGCATATACAAATAAATTGATGATAGGTATTACCACAGCCGGAGATAACATGAACTCGTTTTGCTATAAGAAACTACAATATTGCAAAAAGGTTATTAACGGAACTGTCAAAGATGAACAGTATTTTATTTTCATAAGCGAAGCTGACGCTGATGAGGCTGGAAATATTGATTATACAAATCCTAGTGTTCACGAAGAAGCAAACCCTGCATACGGCGTTTCAATAAGACCAGGGGATATTTTAAATGACAGCCTGCAAGCCATGAATGACCCACAGCAGCGCAAAGACTTTTTTGCTAAGTCATTAAATATTTATACAGCTGCAATGAAAGCATATTTTGATATAGACGAGTTCCAAAAAAGCGACATTCAATATAATTGGACAATCGAAGAGCTTGCAAAGATGCCTATCAAATGGTATGGCGGTTCTGATTTATCAAAGTTACACGATTTAACCGCAGGGTGCCTGGTTGGATTACTTGATGATGTATTAATAATCATACCTCATGCGTGGTTCCCTATTGTCATGGCAGCTAAAAAAGCAGATGAGGACAATATTCCTTTATTCGGTTGGAAAGATGATGGCTGGCTTGATATGTCAAACAGTCCGACAGTAAATCATGCTGAGATAGTTCAATGGTACATCGACAAGAAGAAACAGGGCTTCAAAATAAAGCAAGTCGGGCATGACCGTAAATTTTGCCGAGAGTATTTCCTGTTAATGAAAAAGCACGGCTTTAACATAATCGACCAGCCTCAATACTTTTATAAAAAGTCTGAGGGTTTTAGATATATTGAAAAGAAAGCGAAAGATGGCAAGTTGTATTATTTACATGCTGAGCCATTCGAGTATTGCGTACAGAATGTGCTGGCAATTGAAAAAACGGATTCTATGATTCAGTACGAGAAAGTTGAAGAAACGCAAAGAATTGACATTTTTGACGCCTCAGTTTTCGCCGTCGTTAGAATGCTTGAAGACTTAGAGGGCAACGGTAAGTTAAAGAATTGGTTTTAAACATTATGAAAATTCATAGTGTTTTTTATTTTATTGAAAGGAAGTGAGAAATATAAAGAATCCATTTAAAAGACAACCCCAAAAGACACGAGCAGACCCCGTAACAATGTGGCTGAATGGCACAGATGCAAGAGATATACTTTGTCCCATCGGTTATACTCCGCTCTCTAAAAATGAAGAGATAAGACGCTGCGTTTATAAAATAGCGGACCTAGTATCTAACATGACAATCATGCTCATGGAAAATGGCACGAACGGTGACATAAGGCTTAAAAACGAGTTGGCAAAAAAGATTGACGTGTACCCAAACAAGAATATGACTCGAAAGAATTTTATTCACAAAATTGTCACGGATATGATACTGACAGGTAATTCGGTTGTTTACCCTAAAATAAAAAATGGCTTGATTGACGATCTGCAAATATTGAGAGCAACCGATTTGAATTTTTATGAAATGGGAGACAGCTACGATATACGGTATAGAAGTACAACGTTTGCTCCCGATGAAGTATTACATTTTTCCTTGAACCCTGATGATGAATACCCGTTCGAGGGACAAGGCTACACACAAATGATAAAACAAACGGTGGCTAATTTGTTACAAGCCAATGCCACAAAGACGGGATTCTTAAAAAGCAAGTGGAAGCCTAGTCTGATTATATCGGTTCAATCAGATGCCGAGGAACTCCAAGACCCAGTGTTGAGAAATAAAATCCTAGGTAGTTATACGGACACAACTGAAATAGGGGAACCATGGCTGATACCCACAGGCGAAATTGACGTTAAAACAATTCAACCGCTTTCGTTAAAAGATTTAGCAATACAAGACAGCATCACATTAGATCTAAAATCAATTGCAGCGGCATTTGGTATTCCTGTTTTCATGGTTGGAGTTGGAACATTTGATAAAGACGAATATAACAATTTCATATCAACAACAATCATGTCAATAGCAACAACCATTCAGCAGGAGCTGTCAAAGAAGTTGCTATTTTCGCCGACTATGTATTTTAAGTTTAACCCAAAATCATTGTTGCAATATGACTTGGTTGAAAAAGTTGGATTTGTGAAGGAGATGGTTGGTGGTGGCATGCTGAATCGAAACGAGGGCAGAGCTGAATTTGATTATTCACCTGTGGATGATGCAGGAATGAATGATTACGTGGTACTGGAAAACTATATTCCTGTATCGCAGGTTGGAGCCCAAAAGAAATTGGTACAAGGAGGTGATGGTGTTGCTAAATAAAAGACACGCTTATTTTAAATCCGAATTAAAAACACGAGCAGTTGGTGAAAACGATCAATACATCGAAGGCTACTTCGCGGTATTCGAGCAAGAAGTCGAATTATGGCCTGGAAGTTTTGAAAAAATTGCACGAGGAGCATTTGACAACAGTTTAAAAAACAATGACCTCCGCTGTCTATTTAATCACGATAGCGGTTTTGTTTTAGGCAGAAGTATGAGCCAAACGCTTGAACTTAAAGCGGATGACCATGGTTTATGGGGACGCGTAAAGGTCAACGTAAACGACAGACAAGCAATGGACGTGTATGCAAGGGTCGAACGTGGCGACATTTCAGGGTGTTCCTTTGGGTTTGACCCTGTTTCAGAAGAATACGAGGAACGTGTGGACGGTTGGCACTGGACAATAAAAGAAGCTGATATGAAAGAAGTTTCTATTTGTACCTTCCCGGCATATCCGCAGACAGAAATACAAGCAAGGCAAAAAGATTTCGAGCAATCGCAAAAAAGAAATCTTGAGCAAAAAAAATCAGACCTTAAAAAAAGATTGGAGGATTTAAAATGTTAAAGCAACTAAGATTACAGGCAGAATTGAAACAAAGAAACGCAGAGTTGGCGATCTTAACAACTCAGAAGACAGGCTTTGAAAAACGTTCAACAGACCTTGGGACTTCACTCGAGGAAGCTAAAACTGACGAGGATATTAAGTTAGTGCAAGACAGCATTGATGCCCTGGAAACAGAAATAACCGATGCTGGAGCAGAGGAAAAAGCTACAAGTGTGCAGGCTGAAATAACTCGTATTGAGGGTGAGCTCGCCGAGATTGACGAAAGAGCAAAAACCCCAGCAGCACCCCCAAATGAAAATAAAGAAAATAGAGGAGGAACTAACGTGAACAAATATCAAGTAAGAGAATTATTGAAATCAGGTGCGTACTACGAGAGAACAGAAGTAAAAGAGTTCTATGAGAAATTTAAAAATCTAAGAGCAGTCGGCGGAGAAGGTTTAACTATTCCAGAGGTTGTCATCAATCGCATCATGGATATCCTGGGTGATTACTCAACACTATATCCGCTCGTTGACAAGATCAGGGTAACGGGCACGACTAGAATTTTGATTGACACAGACACCGCAGCTGCAACTTGGATTGAAATGACAGGAGCTATCCCAGTGGGCACAGTTGGAACAATTACCGACATCAGTTTTGACGGTTACAAAATCGGCAAAGTTACTTTTGTTGACAACTGTATGCTTCAAGACAGCATCATAAATCTTGACGATTATGTTGTTAAGAAAATCGCCAGAGCTATTGCAAAAGGACTTGACCTTGCTATCTTAAGCGGCACAGGATCAGTTAACAAACAGCCGGATGGAATCATCCCTGTACTTGAATCAGATCACCTTGTTCCAGTTTTAGACCCAATCGGATACGTTGATATTGTAAAACCTATCGGACTTATCGATACCGGTGAAGACAGCATTGGTGAAATTGTTGCAGTCATGAAGCGCTCGACATATTACAATAGATTGCTAGGCTATACCATACTACCTACTTCGTTAGGCGAAACCGTTGCTAAACTTCCAAACTTGAAATTCCCTGACCTTTTGGGATTGAGAGTTGTTTTTAACAACAATATGGCAGTTGATGATATTCTTTACGGCGACTTTAGCAAGTACACCTTGGTTGAGCGTGAGAGTATCATAATTGACAAGTCCGAGCATGTGAAATTTGCAGAAGATCAGATGGCATTTAGAGGTAAGGGCAGATTCGACGGCAAGCCTACTGACGTAAATGCATTTGTACTTGTTACTTTGACTTATACACCTGAAGTTTAAGGGGGTAAAAAATGAGGGTTAAAGTAATAAAAGATTTTGTAGATAAAGAAACTAAAACCCTCCGCAAAAACAATACAGAAATTGAAATCACAAGTAAGAGGATGAGCGAAATAAACTCATCCTCTTACGGTGCTTTTGTGGAGGAAGTAACAGAACCAATTAAGAAAACCATTAAAAAGTAGGTGATAATTATGGAAACGATCTTAAGCCTATTAAAAATAGATCTAGGCATAACGCATACCCTGAGGGACGATTTTTTTACGGCACTCTTACAATCGTCTCAAACAGAAATTGAAAGCAAGGGCATAGTTTTAGTTTTAACTGACATCGAAGACCAAATGCTTCTGTCTGACTACGCTGCATGGAAGTATCGCAAGAGGCAGGAGGATGTGGGAATGTCGCAAAACTTATCTATCAGAATACGCAATAGAATAGTGAAAGCGAGGTCTGCATATGTTGAAACTTAAAAATATATCGGACAAAAATAACATATCGCTAGACCTCATTTGTTATTTGCAATCTGTGACTTTTGTCGAGGATGAAATTGGGAATCAAACCGAAACATCAGTAAATAGGCAGGTGTTTTGTGCCGAGTTGCCTCTAAATTCTTCTGAGTATTTTAACGGCGGGCAAAGTGGAATCAAGCCTGAATATTTATTAGTTGTAGATTTAGAGGAATACGACAATGAAATATCGGTATTGTATGATGTGGAGTACAGCATATACCGCACATATCCACGTGCTGATAGTCTGATTGAGTTGTACTGCAATAAGAAGGCAGGTGTTTAGCATGACACAAGTAGACGATTTGACAGCTCAACTTATGGCTGAACTATCTCAATATACCGCCGAGGTAGCTGTAGAAGTCAAACAGGCTTGCAAAGATGTTAGTAAGGAAATGACAGCGGACATTAAACGTGATAGTCCCGTAAAGACAGGCGATTATAAAAAAGGTTGGAAAGCTAAAGTTGAGTTTGAGGATAAAAACAATATCCGCATAACAACTTACAACGCTACAGACTATCAACTAACCCATCTGCTCGAATTTGGCCACGCTAAAGTAAATGGCGGCAGGGTTGAAGGAAAGCCACATATAAGACCAAACGAGGAAAAGGCTAAAACGGAACTGGTGAAGCGCATAGAGGAGGCGGTGCAAAAATGATACAGTCTGAATTATTTACATTGTTAAAAACGACTTTGTACCCAGTATCGTATCATCACTTTACAACAGCACCAGCGACTCCTTATATCGTTTATTTGAGGGCATTTGACAACAATATTTCGTCAGATTATAAGGTACATGGAAAATTTAAGTTTTATCAAGTTGAATTATACACAGCTAAGAAGGATTTAGTTGCAGAGCAAACACTTGAAGAAGTATTGAACGGTATAAATGCTGACTATGATGTGACTGAAATGTATATCGATACCGAATCGCTTTACCAGGTGATTTATCAAATAAAAATTTTAGACAAATTTTAGGAGGAATATAAAATGGCAGCAGAAGGCGAAAAAATAGTATTAGGAAGTGGAAAGCTCTATATAGATGAATTCGTTGGTGAAGTAATTCCAACAGACATATTGTTAGAAGTTGAAGAGAATTTGCTGGGGCTTATTTCCGGCGGTGCAACTCTTGAATATAAACCAAAATTTTACGAGGCTACGGATGATTTAGCCCTCGTGAGTAAAACAATTCTGACAGATGAAATTGTAACTTTGAAATCCGGAATAATGACATGGTGCGGTAAAACATTAGAAAAATTATGCGCAACAGCCAGAGTTACTGAGGCATTAGGGAAAAGGACTGTAAAGCTGGGTGGAATTGGGAACCAGGACGGGAAATTGTATGTTATAAGATTTGTGCATGAAGATGCTATGGATGGGAACACACGCATAACTATTGTAGGTAATAACCAAGCTGGTTTCTCTTTTAAGTTCGTAAAAGACAAAGAGACCATAGTAGACGCGGAATTTATAGCAGCACCTATGGATTCTGAAGGCACGAAAATTATCTACGAAGAAGATATTCCAATAATTTAATAATTGCAAGAAGGGATGAGTAAGATGCTCATTCCTTTATTTTATGAGGAGGAAATATTATGTTTGATGTAAATGTTATAAATAAAAGGTATTTTGATATTAAAATAGATGATTTGACATTAGAAGTTGAGCCGCCAAAAATTAAAACGTTAAAGAAAATTATGAGTTTAGCGAAATCAAGAAACGCGGAAGCCATGGATGATTTAGCCGAAGCCGTGTGTATGATTTTGACTAAAAATAAGTCTGGCCATGCAGTAGCAAGTGAAATTGTTGACGAATTAGACTTAGACCAGTTGAATGAGATTTTGACTGCATACTTTGAGTGGCTTAGTAAGGAAAAGTCCTCAAAAAACTAGCAATCCCTTCCTTCCCAAGCGATGACGAGAAGGGACATTATGAGGTTAATACAATCGAAGAAAAGATTATTTGTGAATATACTGGGTATAATTTTGACAGATTAGAAGATTTGGGGATATTTGAATATTGGCTATATTTGAGGGATGCGGTTATTTACAATCACATGCAAAGTGAAGAAGGTCGTGAATACCTGAACAAGTGTTGGATTATGGAACAAACTTCTCCCGATCGGGAAAGGTTAAGGACAAAGATGGCAAAGTAACACCCCTAGGGTGTTTTATTTTTATAGGAAGGAGGTATATTATGTCAGGTACAATTAAGGGCATCACGGTTGAGATTGGAGGAAATACCGGACCACTCGAAAAAGCGCTGCAAGGTGTTAATAAGGCTAGCGCAGATTTGCAAAGTGAACTCAAAGGCGTCAATACACTATTAAAATTTTCCCCGAATGATACAGTGCTTTTAACACAGAAGCAGAAACTATTAGCTGACAGCATATCTACTACTAAAGGTAAACTTGATACCCTGAAAGAAGCCGAAAGGCAGGCACAGGTACAATTTGCACAAGGAAAAATTAGCGAGGAAAATTACCGAAATTTACAACGAGAAGTTGTTAAGACGGAATCACAATTAAAAGCGTTAGAAACTCAAGCCAAAAAAGCCAATGGAGCACTCACAAGTGATCAAGCCGTGGGTAACCTAAAAAAAATAGGTATAGCAATAGGAGCTGCCGCAGTTGCCGCCGGAGCTGCATTTGTTGCAATGGGTGTTGCTGAATTAGATAATGCCGACAAAATACAAACAACAGCTGATGTTTACGGGTTGACAGCCGAGAGAGTGCAAGAATTACAGTATGTAGGCACAAAATTAGATGTTGAATTAGAAACGATGACAAAAGCTCAATCCATGCTGACTAAATCTATGTACGCGGCGAAAGATGGTACGGGCGCTCAAGCGGAAGCTTTTAAATCCTTAGGGGTATCTGTCGTAGATAGTAATGGGAACATGCGAGACAGCAAAGATGTAATGGCAGAAGCTTTTACGGCTCTTGGAAAAATGACAAATGAAACCGAACGTGACGCTTTAGCACAAAAGCTATTTGGTAAGTCTGCAATGGAACTTAATCCGCTGATAAAAGCAAGTGCAGGAGAAATAGCAAAACTGACTGATGAAGCTCATAAAAGCGGAGCGGTGTTATCAAATGAAAGTGTTGAAGGACTTGATAGCTTTAAGGATAGCATGGACGCTGCAAAGGTATCTGTGATGGGCATGGTCGGCGAAGCGCTTGCTAAAATATTGCCACAACTCGAAGGGATGTTGACTAATTTAAAGGCGCTTCCCGCATGGGTTGATAAAAACTCAACTTTGCTAACAGTAATAGGGATTGTAATAGGCACGCTCGTTACCGCCTTTATAGCGTACAATGTTGCGGCAGCTTGGGGAGCAATAGTCACAGGAGCAATGACGATAGCCATGACGGCATTTGGCGCTGTTTTAGCGTTTATTACATCGCCTATTACGATTGTAATTTTAGCGATAGGTGCATTAATAGCAATTGGATTTTTGCTATATAAAAACTGGGATGCTATCAGCGCTTTTTTATCATCAATTTGGACTAGTATAGCGACTATGGCAACTAATGTGTGGAACGGTATAGGAGCCTTCTTTGTAAATACATGGACTAGTATAGCGACTATGGCAACCAATACATGGAACGGCATAGGCACTTTCTTTGTTAACCTTTGGGCAGGAATTACAAATACTATTCAAAATGTTTGGAATGGTATTAAAGTTTTCTTTATTACAGTTTGGCAGGGGATAGTAACAGGAGTAATGGCAATACTTAATCCATTTATTTTAGGCATTACAAATATATTTAATAGTATTATGCCAGGCTTAACAATAATATTTAATGGAATAAAACTATTTTTTATAGGTGTTTGGAATGCAATTAAATTAATATTTTTAGGGCCTATACTTTTAATCTGTGATTTAGTGACTGGCAACTTTGGAAAGTTAAGGACAGATGCAGTTGCAATCTTTACAGGATTACAAGCAGCCTTCGGGCAAATATGGAATGGCATAAAATTAGTGTTTACTGGTGTGGTTACAGCAATAGCAGGATTTTTAAGATTAGAGTGGACTGGCATTGTGAATATTGCAACAACGGTATGGAATGGATTAAGGATTTTCTTTGTTGGACTATGGAACGGTATAACTAGCACAGCAACAAACGCATGGAATGGGTTAAGGAATTTCTTTGTTGGACTGTGGAACGGTATAACTAGCACAGCAACAAACGCATGGAACGGGTTAAAAAATGCAGTAAGCAGCATAATGTCAAGCACAGTAAATGGAGCTATTAATATATTTAATGGGTTACTTAACTTTTTTAGAAATCTTCCAGGCACAATGTACAGTCTAGGCTCATCGATGATTAGTAGCCTAAAAAGTGGGATAAGCAGCGTCATGGGAAGCATAACTGGTGCTGTTTCGAGTGGTTTTAACGGTGCAATAAGTTTTATTAAGGGATTGCCAAATCAAGCGATGCAATGGGGAAAAGATTTTGTCTATGGAATCGCAAACGGAATATGGGCCACAATTAGCAGCGTGACAGACGCAGTAAGTGCCATAGCAGCAAAAATAAGAAGTTATCTTCATTTCTCGGTACCGGATGAAGGACCTCTCACAGAATATGAAAATTGGATGCCAGACTTTATGGGCGGATTAGCAAAAGGTATTGAAAATAGCAAATATCTAGTTGCAAACGCAGTCAAGGGATTATCCTCGAATATGAGTATTGGAATGAACTTAACTCCTGCCATGGCTGGTATGGGAAGTATGGGAAATTCAACAAATACAACTAATAGCTACGGAAGCATATTACATACAGATAAAGTTGTAATAAACAATGGCATGGATATACAGACTTTAGCGGAAGAATTATCATTTTATATGAAACAGAAAAGCTTTGGATTGGGAGGTACGTAAATGTATTCTTATTTCATTTGGAACAATATCAGTTCATTGGATAAAAATATTATGGTTAATAAGCTTCCTGGTACTGAGAGGCCGGAGGCCAATATAAGTAAAATTGGCATACCCGGCAGGAATGGATTTTTGACTCAGGATGACGGGACTTACCAAGGTGGTATTAAATCATGTGAATGTAGCTTAGACAATGGCAACATAAGAGATATATGCGATTGGCTTAAAGGTATTGGAGAAGTTATATTTTCAAATGAACCTGATAAAAAATATAAAGCCGTGATAATAAACAAGGTCTCTTTTGTAAAGATTATACCGATATTTCACACCTTTATTATTCAATTTGATTGCCAGCCTTTTGGCTACGATATAGCTAATAGTTTAATACCTCTAACAGCACCAGGAACAATATTTAATCCGGGTACAGTTAATAGTAAACCTGTTATAAAAATCTTTGGCATAGGCTCCATAGACTTAAATATAAACAACACCGTAGTGCACTTAACAAATGTTGTTGATTCTGTAACCATTGACTCGGACATAATGGATGCGTACAAAGATACTGCAAGCATGAATAATAATATGATAGGCGACTTTCCTGAGTTGATTGTGGGAATAAACAACATAGCCTGGACGGGTACCGTGACACAGGTCCAAATAATTCCAAATTGGAGATACTTATGATTACGGTATACGACAAAAACGAAACAGTATTCACACACAATGGCCGTTGTGTCTTAAGCGAGTGCATATCCGCAACGAAAACAGAAGAACTAAATGGATCTTATGAAATAGAAATAGAACACCCCCTGGACGAAAGAGACAAATGGCTGAATCTTGAGACAGATAATATTATTAAGGCTGATGGCCAGTTATTTAGGATGTATCGTCCAGTAAAAACTCTTGATGGGATAAAAATCAACGCCCGTCATATATTCTACGACTTGATGGACAACTTATTAGAGGATGTAACCATATCTATGCTTAACGGAGCAGGCGCACTGGATTGGATGCTTACTCATACCCAATACACACACAGTTTTATATCAACATCCGATGTTCCAACCGCCAGCACATGGTCCTTTGTTCGCAAGAATCCCGTTGAGGCTGTCATGGGAACGGGTGGAATAATTGAAACAATAGGCGGCGAACTTGAAAGGGATAACTTCACGATCAATCTACACAATGCAAGAGGGGCTGATAGAGGGGTTTTAGTAGCCTATCGTAAAAACCTTCAGGGCATCGAAGAAACACGAGATGATAGCGGGGTAGTTACTAGGTTAATGCCGATAGGTAAAGATGGGTTAATGCTTCCGGATAAATATGTGGATAGCCCATACATAGGAAGCTATCCGCATCCCAAAATAGCACAGATGGAGTTTAATGATATTGACAATGTTACAGATCTGGCCATAGCAGCAAATGATTATATATTAAACAGCAAATGCGATATTCCACAAATTAATTATAAAGTGGATTTTATCGAATTGACTAAAACAGAAGAATACAAACATTATGCAATCCTTGAGACTGTTTATATGGCCGACACAGTAACCATAAAACACAGCAAATTAAACCTTGATCTGAAAGCAAAAGTAATAAAAATTGTAAAAAACTTGATTACCGGAAGAGTTGAAAAGATAGAGTTAGGCAGTTTCAAACCTAATTTATCTAATATAACCAAAGAAATTCAGACATTTAAAAACGATTTAATTAATATCCAATCAGCCTTCCAAATAGCCATAGATAATGCAACAAAATTGATAACTGGTGGAGATGGCGGCAACCTTATAATAAAACAGGATGCAAACGGAAAGCCTATTGGCCTTCTTATCATGGACACAATTGATGTTAACACGGCTCAAAATGTATGGCAATTCAATCTTGGCGGCTTGGGGCATTCGTCAACAGGCATCAACGGACCATATACAACAGCAATTACTCAAGATGGGAGCATAGTGGCAACATTTATCAACACAGGCCTCTTAAATGCGAGCTTACTGAAAACAGGCGTTATCACAGCGCAAGATGGATCTATATCTATCAGCATTGCTACTGGAGCATTCACAATCGGAGGAGCTTCTGGGGATGTGGCTTCGCACACGAATAGTTCATCAATATGGAAGCATGGAACGAATGGTAATTACTCGAAAGCAGATTCAACAGGCTTTTTTAAGCACGTAGGTAGCACAAATAAAGATTATCATTATTTATGCGAAACGGGCGAAGTTATGACAACGGCGGCTAATTCACCAGTGACAATTACGCTCGATCCATCTTTTCAGGGAAAACAGTTCAAGGTTATCGTAGGAATAATGGACTCCGAAAACCCTGCACCGTTTATCGGTGAAACAATGGTTAGTTTTACCGCCTATGTGGATGATGAAAGCTATGACTATGTAAACGCAACAGTAAATTTGTACGGTTGGGGCACATGGTATGACTGCAGGGAGCTTATAGGAGATCAAATAAACAATACTCCACAAGATAGATCGTATACGTCCGAGCTACGTTTAGCCTGGACCGCAATAGCATAAGGAGGGATAAGATGCAGAGTGATGATTTTGTAACCTTATTTTATAACAAGCGCACTGGAACAATAAAAAATTACTGCACCGGAACACAAAGCATGGGTTTTTTCGGCGAGGAGCAGCAAGACTTCGAACAAATTTTTGGCTGTGTGGTTGTGCCTAGAACTAGTGACGTTAATAACGTAATAAAAAACAAGCAGAATTTTGCCATAAATACAGCGACAAAAGAAATAGAGCAGAAAGAGGAATCGGTCCTTAAATACAAGATCAAGGCAAAAAAGAAATAAAGGAGGTGCTTACGTGGAAAACAGATATAAAATTAATTTTGATTTAAAGAACAATACAGCTACAGATATTAAATTTAAACAAGGCGATAATAACTCAGCAGTCTTGGAAGTCGCCATTTTTGACGGCGGAGCGACTGTCGATATTACTGATGAGGTTATAGAGTTTCGATTTAAAAAAGCTGATGGGAATGTAGTATTTCAGGACATGGCGCACGGGGTTTCTATAGTTGGCGGAGCGGCTCAATGTATATTGATGGGCGATGTATTATCTTATCCCGGTATAGTGATCTGTGAGATTTACAGAGAGTTAGGCGATGCTGAGTTAATAATGCCGGCATTTAGTTTTTATGTGGCTGGGAGCATAGAAGGTGCAATCTTGAGCGGCAATTACATTTCGGCTATTGAACAAATTAAAACAGAATACCAAGCCGCTATGGTTGCTGATCAAAACCTCGAAGTGGTTAACGCAAGGGGAACGTTCGAAACGCTGGGTGAAAGAATTGATGGTGTTGCTACAAAGACGGAAGTCGCTGCAGTAGCTAGCGGAAGCCCTAAAGGCACTTTTGCTGATTTAGCCGCATTGATGGCTGACACAATAGCAAATACCGCAGACGGCAAAAAGAATACATATCTTGTATTAGGCACGGGAGGAACTGCAGAAGTCGACACGTTGACCGTAACTGCAATTCCAACATTAACCGGAAACCTATCAATCACCTTGAACGGCGTAACTAAAACCGTGGCGGTCAGCACTGCAACTGACACAACAGCAACGCTGGTAGCAACCAAAATCCGTGCGGTAACATTCACAGGGTGGACAAACGGTGGAACAGGTGCAGCGGTAACTTACACCAAGACTACAGCAGGCACAAATACACCTGTTGTATTCAGCGCAGGAACAACGGGCGTGACAGCTACATTCGCGCTAACAACGCCAGGAGTTGCATTAAGTACATCGGATTGGTACTTCTGGAATGGAACAGATTGGACAGATGGAGGTGTTTACCAAGGCGTAAGCAATGCTGAAATAACAGACGCCAGAGTTGATGCTTTTGGTGCTACTTATTCTATTGCCGGAGATGCAATAAGAGGACAAGCCACTGAATTGAACGTAAGCGGTGGCTACAAGTCAACAGGAAGCTTGGCTTATAGTGTTACAAGTAATTATAAGTATACGGTCGGCACAGGTCTAGTATCTGATTCAGGGAAAAGACTGGTAAAATGTTATCCTTATGGAGCGACAAGAATCCATGTTTACGGTTATACTTTCGGAAGCGAGGCCGGCCTTCAGCCGAATATTGTTTTTCTGGATTCAAACAACGCTGTTATACAAGCGTTGTATTACGGGACTGGTTACACGATCGATAAATATTATCAAGTTCCGGCAAACACATCATACATTTATTTAGTAAGTGATACAGCGCACGTTGCTGCCGTTACGTTTGACGGCTATTTGAATTATAATAATTTACACGTCGAAAAAAATGACATATACCCATATATTGACGCTTTCAACAAAATGACAAAAAACTTAATTGACGAGATCACAATCACAGCAGGTTATCATATTAATGCAAGCACAGGCAGCCTTGAAACAAGTGGCGGTACAATAGGAGTCACTGATTTCATTCCTGTTAAGCCAAGCACAATCTACAATATCAGCAGGAGATACAACCTTGCAGCTCCTGTAATGGACGGCACAAATATATCTGGATTATATTACGATTCACATAAAGCAAAAATAGGCATAATAACTTCTTATACGGGTTATGCAGGTTCATTGGTGTTCCAAACGCCTGCTAATTGTGCTTATGTGCGTGTTACACTGCTGGATATTGACCTGAAATACTACCAGATGGAGGCAGGCGCCCAAATTGGATATTACATCCCATATGGATATGAGAAAGACTACCATAATATTTTATCGGCACCTTTCTTAAATAAAAAAATTGCATTTATTGGAGATTCAATCACCGACACAGGTTATCCTCAGTATGCGTGCCGGCAACTAGGGGCAATATGCGTACAACTTGGAGTAGGCGGAACTACTGTCAGTGATGCAAACCCAAGCAACTATATGGCAGGCGCAACTCGAATAGCTACTATACCAGTTGATTCTGATATGGTGGTAATACTTGGAGGTGCAAACGATTGGTCACAAGCAGTGCCTATCGGAACGCTTGCTGATTGCGATTTTACCAACTTGAGCGAAACAGGCTTAACAACTTATCTGGGATGGTATCAGTTGATGTTAAACCGCATCAGGCAACGTTGCACTAACCCTTATATAATAGTATGCGATGAACTATACAGGTATGGTGAATTAACTGCACAGCCGATTATAATGGAATATTATAGAAAAGCAGTAAGAGATTTGGCGTATTTTAACGGCATACCTTGCCTGAAAGTGTTTGAAAACATGGGAATAAATGCCTATAACTATATGAATTTTTATGCTGATATTGTCCACCCGTCAGAATCAGCAACATATAACGGAGTGGAACGATTAGGCAACGTGGTAGCATCACAGATTGTACAATGTATTACAATGCGGCATGTATCTGCGACATAAATTTACATTGTTCGTAACGCAGGGAGCCTCGGGGCTCTCTTTTAATTTAAAAAAATGGAGGGTTAATATGAAAAAAACAGTAATCGCATTAGCGCTGATCGTCGCTTTATCCATCCCGATGTCTACAGTATCGGCTTGCGAAAGAAACTATCATTCAAGACATCATCATTTTTTTCAGAGGCATCACGCAGAGGTGCAACCTCAAACTGAAGCAGAAACTTATGCGTATTACCATGATGTGCTGGGAAAATCAACAGCCTGGTACCTTATCAATATTCATAAGTTGCCGTAACCACTATAATAATATACATATAAAGGAAGTGATGTAAAATGTGGTGGTGGTGGTGGTTTTAATCAACGTTCTAAAAATCAACACAACGACAGCTTAACGGGGGTGAGCGATTGGAAAACAAGGGACTCGAGACACGAGTGGATCACTTAGAAAAGGATGTTTGCGACTTGAAAAGCAACGACAAAGATCTTTTCAAAGATGTTGCACTTATCAAAGAAAGCCATATCGAGACAAAGATATATTTAAAATTAATACAAGAAAGTCAGGCCAAGCAGGAAAAAAGCTCAGCGACCAATCAGGAGCAGACATTGCAAAGTATTGAGGATTTAAAAAACAAGCCCATCAAAAATTACGAACAAATCAAAATCGCTGTTTGGATTTTTATCGCTACATATATAGCAGGCAATATCTTTGGTATGATGAAAATCTTTGCGGCGAAATGAGGGAGGGATGATATTCAATGAAAATTGCAATAAGGGGCGGGCATAATCCAGGAGTACCGGGAGCACATGGAATATTAGACGAAGTGACAGAGGATAGAAAATATTATAAAGCAGTAATGAACAATCTATTAGCACTAGGCCACGCTGTACTTGATGTTACGCCGGGCAATACAGTAACCAGCGGAGCGGATTTGACATACGGTGTAAATAAAGCTAATGCCTGGGGCGCGGAATTATTTGTATCATGTCATGTAAATGCTGCAGGCGGAGCAGGTACTGAGGTAATATATGCACCTGGCTCAACTAAGGGACAAGAATATGCAACCAAGGTTAACCAAGCCATAGCTGCTTTAGGTTTTAAAAACCGTGGAGCATATGCCGATGTTAGGGGGCTTTATGAAATAAAAAACACTAAAATGCCGTGTATAATATTAGAGCCTTTTTTCTGTGACAATCAGGGCGATGTTGACCTTTACCGTAAGATAGGCCCAGATGCATTAGGGAAAGCAATAGCGGAAGGAATATGCGGTCAGAAGGTAGTTGCCTCTGTAGTAAATAAAGCTGTAGCAGCATCGCCAGCAACACCGGCAGCGGCTAAAACCGACAACATGACACTCTATATCCAAAAGACTTTAAACAGGCTTAGCGTGTCTGTTCCGCCTCTCGTAGTGGATGGCATACCCGGAGCAAAGACAAAGATGGCTGTGATCAAGTTTCAGGACATAGTGAATATAAACATGGATGGTGTTCCTGGATCCGTTACACAAAACGCCATTAATGATATTTTGTTAAAACCTGTAATGCGCATCGGTAACTATAACCGTAACGCTACACGATACTTGCAATGGCGATTAGGCATAAGGCATGATGGAATATATGGCAATGATACTACGGGAGCGGTTAAGACATATCAGGGCAAGAACGGACTTGTAGCTGATGGAATCATCGGAAATGCAACGTGGAGTAAATTAATAAACTAGGAGGATAAAGAATGAACGATTATATTTTACAGATTATACTCGCAATTATAGGTATATTAGGCTCGGTGCTGACAGCAACGTGGCTGCCATATCTACAGAGCAAGCTTACAAAGAACAAACTCACAGAGCTTAAATTTTGGGTTAAGTTGGCGGTAGGTGCAGCAGAGCAGACATTTACTAAGGACGAACAAGGGCCGATGAAAAAGCAGTTTGTTGTTACCTTTTTAAACAATAAGGGTATCAACATATCAGAGGATGAGCTCGATATAATAATTGAGGCATGTGTAAGAGAGCTCAACCTCGCTGCTGATAAGATTGACGATTACGGAATATAATAATTAATACAAAGCCAGGGCAATAAAGCTCTGGCTTTTTTTATTTACTTAAATATTAAATATTTGCAAATTAGTAGTTGACAAGTGCAACAACATAGTATAATATTGTGTTCATAAGGAGGTGAGATACATGATTAAATTAGATGTTTTAAAAGGAAAATTGAGAGAGAAGGATGTCACTTATGAGGAATGTGCAAAAGCTTTAAAAATGAGCGAGTCGTCTTTTTATAACAAGATTAGCGGAAAGACTAATTTCAGTACCGTTGAAGCGAGCAAGCTTTCCTTATTTTTAGATCTTACTGAAGCTGAGAAGCTGAATATATTCTTTAACTAATTATAATGGGATGGAGGAACAAATTAAATGAAACTTATCATCGACAAGGAGTTTGAAAATTTGATTCCACCCTTGACCGCGGAAGAGTATGAACAGCTTGAAGAAAACGTAAAAAAAGAAGGCTGTAGAGATGGCATAGTGGTTTGGGGCGAAACAATAATTGATGGGCATAATCGTTTTAAAATCTGTACCAACAACAAAATTGAATTTAAAGTTATTAGAAAAGGTTTAAAAAATAGAGAAGAAGCAATCGAGTGGATTATAAGGAATCAGTTTGGAAGAAGGAACTTGCCAAGCTATGAGAGGGCAAAGCTGGCTTTGAGGCTGAAGCCGATCATAGCCGAGAGGGCGAAGGAGAATCAAGGTGGATTTAAGGGCAATCAATATAAAAGTGGTGTTCATCAGAAATCTGATAAAGACCAAATAGAAACCACAAAAGAGATTGCCAAGATAGCAGGGGTATCACATGACACAATACACAAGGTTGAGGTTATTGAAAAAGAAGGGAGCGAGGAGGTCAAGGAACAATTGGGAAAAAGAGAGATAAGCGTCAACAAGGCCTATGGTGAAGTCAGAAAAGGGAAAACCAAAGTCTGCTCAATATGCGGAATTGAAAAACCCATTGATGAATTTTACAAAGGTAAAAGCAAGTGCAAGATTTGCCACAATCAAATTAGAACCCATTCAATAAAAGATATCAAAGGGAACATAATACGCAGCAATGATAAAGTTGATGAACTTGCAAAAAAGCACATGAGTAACATTGCTGAAACGTTGTACACAGATAAAAAGGATTTAATACTTACGCCCGATGATATGACCGAGGATTTAGAAAGCTTTTCCGATACCTTTGTCAGAAACGCAACAAGGATTACAAAAGAATATAACCTAGAAGTTACAAAGGAAAATAACAAAAAAATAATAGCCGTTCTATCTGAAGTAGAACAGGCTATAAAGAAAATAAGGGAGTGTTTCTTATATGAATAATAATATCAATAAATTCGATTATCGTCAACTCAATTCAAAACAACTCACAGTTTCAGAAAATTATCAAAGGGCGCTCGATAAGAACAGAGTCAGAAAAATAGTTGCAAATTTTGATCCAAGGCTAGTTAACCCCATAAAGGTTTCACACAGGGAAGGTCAATACTTTGTTTTTGATGGTCAGCATACCTTGGCCGCGCTAAAACTCAAAAACGGAAATGCCGATCTTATGGTTGATTGCAAAGTATATGAGGGTTTAACCGATGCGGAAGAAGCAGTGTTGTTCTCTGAACAAAACGGACTTTCAAGGCAGGTTGAAAGCATTGCAAAATTTAAAGCACTTTATACGGCAGGAGATATTCACATAACTGAAATGGTTAACCTCACAAACAAATCTGGCCTATATGTAGATTTTTCTAAAAGCAAAACTGCGAATAGGATCACGGCGGCGAGTAAACTTTATAGAATTTTTAAAGCGGTATCGCCTAGTGACTTTGTTGAAATTCTATCGATTATAAAAGAAGCTTGGTGCGGCATACCTGAAAGCCTTAATACTGAAATTCTGAGCGGAGTTTATGCTTTCTACATTGAGTATAAGGGCAATTTTGACAAGGAAATGCTAGTAAAGCAATTAGCGAAGGTTAGCCCTGTTGTGATTACCCGAGAAGGTAAAGCTTTCAGTGGCGGCGGAGATGTTAGATTTGCAAGACAAATACTTGAGGCGTATAACAAAAATTTAAGTCGCAGAAGATTAAAAGATAAATTTTAAGGAGGAATAACCATGCAGACATATAACAGATGGCCCGATCCGGAAATCACACGAGAAGGCATAGACCAGAACGAGCCTGCAAGAAAGAAAAGGCACCTCAGGAAATACAGCATACTCAGTATAGCCTGGTTTTGGTTTAGAGGATTAATTGCAGCCGCTGCCCTATGCGCAGTAATTGGAGCAGCCGGGAATATAATCGAAATTTTAGCGAGGATATAGCCATGAAAAATATAGACGTAGATTATATCTTAATGGTCTTATCAGGTGCAACGATGATCATATTCACGTTAGCCGTATTGGGAACTGCGGTCGTAGGGAAGACGCTGTTCGGTATATGAAAATATTGTTCGTAAGGGAGAGTGTAAAAATGAGTGAAGAAATAAAGTTTTTAAAAGAGTTGCAGGAAGAACTAAAAGCACAAGAGCATGATTGCCAAGCTGCTCCTCGTTTTTGGACGATAGGTGACTATCATATGGTTGCATGTGCCGATGGTTGTGAAGATACGTATGAAGCCGTCATACCCAGCAAAGAGTATTACGGAGATGCGGAAGGCTTGCTTAAAGAAATAGAAGAAAATGAACTTGATGAAATGTCAGATGAAGCAAAAGAAGAATTTGATGAGATAACGTGCAATATAACAGGAATGGAATGGCTTTGCAAGTATTACAGTGACGATACCGAATTAGTTCCTGTAAGAGAAGAGCATTTTGTTCATCCGAACACTATGTTTTTAACAAAGCAGGAAGCTAAAGACCATTTAAAAAGTAACTACTATCACTATTCTTCTAAGGCTCACACATACGCTATGACAGCATGGAGAGCACCAAAGGTTGAACGGTTATTAAAGATATTAGAAACATTCGATTGGGATAAGGTTTGACAAACACTATGAAAATATGGCGAAGCCTAAGTTATACGAATGGAGCTGATTTTATTAAATGAAAAACACACTTGGTGACTTAAATAATTATTTATTTGCACAACTTGAACGATTGGATGACAACGAATTAAAGGGTGAAGCATTGATAGAGGAAATGAATAGAACAAAAACTATAAATGAGGTTGCGACAAGGATTATTGCCAATGGTTCGTTAGTATTAACAGCTAAAAAATTGATGGACAATAGAGAAGATGCTGATACTATACTACCTAAAATGTTGGAGGGATAAAAATGAGAGGTAGTCTTCATATATGGAATAACACAGAAAAAGAATATCTAAAGGAAATAACACCAGGACACCATCATAAAGAAATACAGGAGCTTATGAGTAAAAAATGTAATTTTGATTTTACATTAAATCAAATTAAGGGAGCTATAAAGAGATACGGACTGCTCACTGGGTTTACAGGCCGATATGAGAAACAGCACGTACCTTCTAATAAAGGAAGCGGGGTTTGTGGAAAAGGGTGCGAAAAAACATGGTTTAAAAAAGAGCAGGAGCCAATAAATCATAGAGAAGTAGGAAGCGAAAGAATATCAGTTGATGGTTATTTAGAGGTTAAAATATCTGAACCACGCAAATGGAGATTAAAGCATCAAGTAGTTTGGGAAGAGAATAACGGACCTATAACAAAAGGATATGCCGTGATCTTTGGTGATGGAAACCAACTTAATTTAGATATTGATAATTTAATTCTAGTCTCCAGGTCGCAGTTATTAACATTAAACAGGAATAAGTTAATACAAAAAGATGCTGATTTAACAAGGACTGGAGTTATCATTGCAGATTTATATCAAAAAATATGTGAAAGAAAAAATAAATAGCCACAAAATACAAAAAACAGTCCAAACGACTGGTACTGCGTGATTTGGGCGCTGATGGGATAGGAGGGAGGACATGAGAGAAGTATTATTGACCGCCGCAGCCTGTATTTGTGTAATACTTGCCCTGGTGTGGTCGGAAGAGAGGAGAGAAAAATGAAGTGGATTCCAGCCAACAAACCACCGAAAAAAGACATGTTATGTTTGATAACTTGCAAACGTGAGGACGGTTCCATGTATGTGCCTTATTATCCGGGGTATTACACCATAGGACTTCATAGAGATAACCATTTAAACTCGCCTTTATTTGTCGGATTCTGCCAACCAGATGTTATCGCGTGGGCGGAGATACCTGAGAAATATACACAAAATAAGAGCGGATGGATATTAACATCAGAAACATGGCCTAAAAAGAAAGACGGTTACATCGTAACAATCTATGACCAGCAAAACAGGGAAAGAGTTTTACAAGCTAACTTCAATCCCGACAGGGAAGAATTCTTTGGGCAGCCTGATGTAATTGCATGGATGCCTATACCTAAATATAAAGGATGAGAGGAGGAATAAAAGGTGGAACAGGTCCAGTTTGATAGATACCACAGGATGAAATATCACCCTGAATATCATAAAAACATGGGACAACCATGGCCGCTTGAGGATTTGCAGTATCTAATTGATTATTACGACAAAATAGGGAGTATTGAAATGAGCTTTGCGCTGGAACGGACGGAGACATCGGTACGGCAACGAGTAAATGCGCTGCGGAAGGCCGGGATTATGGAAAAACCAACAACCATAAGATATTTTAAGAGATAAAAAAGACACCTCTCGTAAAGGTGTCAATAGTAAAACTATCACGAATATTATATCACATCTAAGGAGGGAAATAGATGAAATTAATAGCTTTAAAACTTCACAACTTTCAGGGATTGAAAGAGGAGGAGTTCAAATTCGATGGCCACAGCGCCAGCATATATGGTGACAATGCCACAGGAAAGACAACAGTGTTCAATGCCATCACATGGCTGCTATTCGACAAGGCCAGCACAGGGGCAAAAAACTACTCGCCAAAAACCAAAGGACCAGACGGGGATCTGCACAATCAGGAACATTCTACCAAGGCAACATTCAGCCTGGAAGATGGCAGGATAGTTACCTTCGAAAAGATATACCGCGAGGTTTACAAAAAGAAGAGGGGCTCTGCAACAGAGGAGTTCGACGGCAACACCATTGATTATTACATAGACGGTGTACCGGCGAAGGAGAAGGAATACTCAGCAACACTGATCGCTTTATGCGGTGGGAGCCCCGAAAAAATGAAGATGCTGACCATGCCGAATTACTTCCCGGAAGAAATGACTTGGGATGCCCGAAGGCAGATACTCCTTGATATATGCGGCGATGTTTCAGACGAAGATGTAATGCACAGTACCGACGATCTGAAAGGCTTGCTGGACTTCCTGCTGATGCCAGGCACCTCAACCCAGTTTTACACCGTGGACGAATACAAGAAGATTGCCAGTGCCAAGAAAACAGAGATCAATAAGCAGCTGCAGGGGATCCCCGGAAGAATAGACGAAGCGCAAAGGGCAATGCCTAACATAATGGGATTGAATGCCACTGCGATAGACAATGCTATAAAGAGCCTGGCCAAGCAGAAAAGCGACCTCGAAATAGAAAGAGCGCAGGCCATGAACGGTGATTTGGCATTTGCAAGCCTGAGAAACAGTATCGCTGAGGCCAATGCCGAGCTATCAGAGGCCAGAACTGCACATGTCACCCAGGGGGCCGCAGCGAACGAGAGTATCTATGCGGTAATCAGCCAGGCAAAGCAGCTGCAGAGCAAAGCCAAATCCAGCCTGCAGGATGCGAAAACAGACTTTGAAAACGTGACCCGCAGAATCAGCAACCTTAACCAGCGCCGCGCGGATCTTGTTAACGAGTACATGTCTATCCAGAAGGAGACATGGGACGAAGGAAAAGAAACGTGTCCTACATGCCACCAGGCATTACCGGAAGAAAGCATCCAGAAGCTACGTGAGGATTTCAACCTGAGCAAGGGCAAACGCCTTGAGAATATCAACGCAAGAGGCCAGAAGGAAGCCAGCAAAGAGATAATTGAACAGCTGCAATCCACCTCCAAAGAACTTGAAGATCAGATAACGGCATATACCAATGCGGTTCAGGACCAAGAAGAGCACCTGGCAACACTGCAGTCTCAGATAAAACAGCCGGTATCTTTCGAGAGCACAGAGCAGTATTCCCTGGTCACGGCCAAGATATCAAGCCTAAGAAAGTCCGAAGAAGATAAAGGAGCCACAATAAGGCAACTATCTTCTGGCCAGGACGATAAAATCCGGTTCATCCAGACCAAGATAAGCGAACAGGAAGAGTCTAAATCTAAGATAAACATAGTCAATATCCAGAAGGAACGCATCAAGGAACTTGAAGCCCAGGAGAAGAAACTGGCGGCGGAGTACGAGCAGCTCGAGCAGGGAATATACCTGTGCGAGGTATTCATCAAAACAAAGGTCAATATGCTGACAGAGAAGATAAACGATAAATTCCAGAATGTACGTTTCAGACTGTTTGTTGAACAGCAGAACGGCGGGGTAAAAGAAGATTGTGAAGTAATGATCCCGGCAGAAGGCGGCAGGATGGTTCCATTCGTATTTTCAAATAACGCGGCCAGGATTAATGCCGGCTTAGAGATAATCGAAGCACTATCACTACACTGGGGAATAACAATGCCGGTATTTGTAGACAATGCGGAGAGCGTAACAAAGCTCCTGAAGATGAACACTCAGGTGATCCGCTTAGTAGTATCAGAGGCAGATAGCAAACTCAGATTGGAAATTAATAACTAAATAAGAGGAGGAATATACAATGTCAAACCAGTCGAATCAACCAGCAGTACAGAACGAGCAGCCAGAGCTGCCAATAAGCCAGAGATTCACCGCACAGGTGCTCAAGGAGTTTGGTTCCAATGTAGCCGGGGCCTTGCAGGTTTCAGACTATCAACGCCAATTGATACAAGGGTACTTCATAGGGATAGACAGAGCGCTCAAGACCGCAGAAGAAAATAGGATCAGGAAGAACGAGAACAACAAAGATCACAAGTACGACAACAACCTTCCGACAACATGGGCGAATGTCAACCTGAACGACCTGGCCTTGGATGTAGTCCACTATGCGCGAATGGGCCTTGATATGATGCAGGACAACCACCTGTCACCTATACCTTACAAAAACAATAAAACACAGAAGTACGATATCACCTTGATGCCAGGGTATAACGGTATTCAGTATATTGCGGAGAAGTACGCAGTAGATAAGCCGGTGGCCACAACCATTGAGCTAGTATATTCGTCAGACGCCTTCAGGCCTATTAAAAAGACCAAGGATATCAAGATCGAATCTTATGAATTCGAAATCAACAATGCTTTCGACAGGGGCGATGTAATCGGAGGTTTTGGGTATATCGAGTACAGCGATCCGATAAAAAACAAGCTGATAATAATGACCATGAAAGACATAGAAAAAAGAAAACCGAGTTACGCGGCTGCAGAGTTTTGGGGCGGCAATGTGAAGGTCTGGGAAAATGGAAAACAGGTCGAAAAGCAGTCTAATGGATGGTTCGAAGAAATGTGCATCAAGACCATAAAACGCGAAGTATTCAGCGCTAAGCACATGCCTAGAGATCCCAAAAAGGTGGACGATGCGTATCAGTTCATGAAAATGCGAGAGGCAAAGTATGTGGAAATGGAGTCCCAGGCCGAGATAGATTCCAATGCAAACAGAACCTTTATAGATGTCGCTCCGGTGGAAGAATCGCCAAAACAGATCAACGGTCACGCGGTAGATACAGAAACAGGTGAAATACTAAATACTCCGGCGGCAGC
>Ga0209748_1000294_pt1 | contig 28022 bp, 28 predicted proteins | sample BarGraIncu00421A_FD_185490 | JGI IMG/M metagenome (GOLD analysis project Ga0209748, IMG submission 185490) | Arctic peat soil microbial communities from Barrow, Alaska - Barrow Graham LP Incubations 004-21A (SPAdes) (version 2) | ecosystem: Environmental > Terrestrial > Soil > Wetlands > Peat... | reverse complement strand
CAGCGCCACCTCGAACACCTCGCGCTCCCCGCCCCTCGCCACGACCGTCGCGAGGACCTCGCTCACCGCCATGCCGACGAGGATCAGAACCGCACCCGCGATACCGGCCGGACCCAGCCTTTCGCCGACGGCGAACCACGCGAACAGCCCGCCGAATGCCGGCTCACAGATCAGGATCAGCGCCGTGCGCGTGGGGGACAGGTGCTTCTGCGCATAGGTCTGCACCGCGAACGCCACAGCCGACGCCAACACACCGGTCACCGCGATCGCGATCCACAGCGAGGGGCTCGACGGCACCGGTGGATGCTCCGTCGCGATCCCGACAGCGCCGCACACCACGGTCACGGTCAGCAACTGGACGAACGTCAGCGGCCGCATGTCGTTCCCGCGACCGATCGATCCGAGCACGATGATGTGTCCCGAGTAGGCGACAGCGCAGAAGAGCACCAGCGTGTCCCCGAGGTTCCAGGCGCCTCCGCCTCCCCCGCCGGAAAGCAACCACAGACCGGCCACGGCCGACGCCACTCCCACCCAGGCCGTCCATCGGGGCACACGTCTCAGGATCACGGCCTGCATGAAGGGCGTGATGACGACGAACATACCTGTGATGAACGCCGCGCGACCGGGACTCGTCATGCCCGGAGCGAGCCCGAGCGTCTGGAAGACGTACCCGGCTGTCAGAAGCGCCCCTGCGATCAAGCCGGCGACGATCACGCCGCGATCGATACGCCGCAGGGTCGACGGGAACAGCACCAGGAACGCGACGGTCGCCACGGCGAAACGCAGGCCCAGGAACGAGTAGACCGGATACGTTGCGACCGCGTCCTGCACCATGACGAAGGTGGTGCCCCACACCGCGGCGACCGCCACGAGCGCGGCGCTGACCAGCCATCGACGAGCGGCGTCACTCACGCCTGCTGGTCCCTGCTGTCCTCCTCGGCGTCGCCCTCCGGCGCGCCGGCGGTCACGTTCGCCACCTCGGCCGGCAGCGCGAGGTTCGGTGCGTCGCTCCACAACTTCTCGAGACGGTAGAAGCCGCGCTCATCGGGCTGGAAGACGTGGACCACGAAGTCTCCGTAGTCGAGCAGGACCCACTTGAGCTCGCGCTCGCCCTCGCGTCCGCGCGGCTTGACGCCCGCCTCACGCAGCGCGTCCTCGATGGAGTCGGCGATGGCGTGGACCTGACGGTCGTTCGACCCGGTCGCGATGAGGAAGTAGTCGGTGACCACGAGGGTCTCCGCCACGTACATCGCCACGACGTCGGTGGCCTTCTTCTCTGCGGCGGCGGTCGCGGCCAGCCGAACGAGTTTCTCTATGTCTGCTTTCGAGGTGATCGTCACTGTGCTCCTTGCGTCGGTACGGTCGAGGGAACGCTCACCGGGGGCAGGTAGTCCGCTCCCAGGATCACGATCATGTCGGTGATCTCCTGCGGTGCGGACTGCATCTGGATCGCACCCACTCCAAGCGCGGCTCGAACCGCCTGCGCCTCGGTCGGAGCATGATAGACCAGTATGGTCGTCGTCGTGTAGCCGAAGCGGTCGGCGTTGCCGCTGTCGACCACTTGGAAGCCGGCGCGGATGAGCTGCTGCGCCGCCACGCTCGCCAATCCCGAAGTGCCGACGCCGTTGTAGACGATCACCCGCGGCCTCGTCTTCTGCTGGTCGGCCCGCACGCCCCACCACTTCAGAAGCAGGTCGGCGACCTGGGTGCGCTGCGGCTCGAAGTACCGCTCTGTGCCGGCTGTCATCGCCTTCAGCGGCAGCGGAACGATCCAGACGTCACCCGCGGCCGTGCCCTTGAGGAACGTCATGAGCGAGGACCGCTCGCTCGCCGACAGATCGGTAGTCGCCACCTTGTCGGTGATGGCTCCGATGTTCTGGTCCTGCAGCAGGGCCTGGTAGGCGTCGCCATCGATGACGATGTACTTGGTGAACGCGACGCCGAAGTAGTTCGAGACCGTGGCCTCGCTCACCGCCGGCCCCGAGCCGTAGCTCACGCCGATGCGCTCGAAGCCCTGCCCGGGAACCTCGACGAAGGCACCCTCGGGTATCGCGATCCCGAGAACGCGCTTCGTGTCCCGCTCGACCTTGAGCGCCGTGAAGCCGATAGCGGCCCCATCGCGGACTCCGATGATCAACAGGTTCTGCGACGTCGCGGTGGCCGGCGTGTTCTGCGCGGCGATACGGCGCGCGTTCCATCGGGCGAAAGCGTTGATGCCCAGCGCCAGCCCCCACAGCGAGCCCATCAGCACGACGATGATGAGCAGGACCGTGAACGCTGTCCTGCCTCCGCGGACGATGGCGGCTGTCAGCTTGGCGCCCGCTTCGCTGCGAGGCGCGCGCTCCGGAGCCGGCGATGCGACACGATGCGGGCGCCCGAAGCGACGGCGCCGGCTGTGCGAGGCGACTGATGCGAGCGTGTCGTCGTCCTGCGCAGGGGCAGGCTCCCGTTCGGGCTCGAACCGATCCCCGGACCATTCCGCCTCGGCCGGGGACTCGTCCGCAGGCGCGGGCTCGGGTTCGACCGCGGGGCGCCGACCGAAGATCGCGCTGCGCAGACGGACGCGAGGTACCCGGGACTGCTCCGAAGGATCCTCCGGGTCGGCGACAAGCGGCGCCTCGACCGCGGGCTCCTGCCCCGGCTCATCCGCCGATGACGGTTCGGGCTCGATGCCGACGACCGGCGCCGGCTCGGCTCCCGGGTCCACCACCATCTCGCCGTCGTCCTGCTCGGGATCCGGCAGAATCGGGACGCCGGAGAGCCGGTCGTCACGGGCGGCGGTGCGCCGCCACCTAGCAGTCATCGGGCCACCACCGGAGGGTCGAAGAGCGCGCGGCCGGTCTCCTGCTCGATGCGGGCGCTCACCGCGTCGGAGATCGGGTGCACCGGACGCTCCTGCTCCTTGAGATGACGCAGCGTCCTGCCATAGGCGAGCCGGAAGCACTCGTCCAAAGGCTCGCACTCGCACGCGTCGCGCAACCCGACCAGCCCAGGGAAGTCACGGCCCGGCTCGATCATGTCGGCAAGGTAGACGACCTTGTCCAACGCGGACATCGGCACTCCGCCCACGGTGTGGACCGAGATCGCGGACAGGACGGCCTCCCCGACCTCCGGTAGCTCCCGACGAACCATGGCAGCGCCGACGCGCGCGTGGAGCAGGAAGGGGTTCTCGCGCTCCAGCGCCACGAAAGGCACACCGAGGGACTCGGCGACGCCGACGAGTTCCGACGGAGCCTCGTCGCGGGCGTAGTCGTGCAGCAGACCGGCGAGTTCGGCCGCCGCCGGGTCGACGCCGAACCGCTCCGCAAGCCGCAGCGCCGTGGCCGCGGTCCGTTCGCAGTGCGAGTAGGACGCCGCGCACAGGCGCGCGGCCAGGAGCTCGCGGGCGCGCTGGATCGTCTCAGGCGACCGGTTCACGGTACAGGCCGTTCTTCTCGATGTAGGCGGCGACGGCCTCCGGGAGCAGATACCGGATCGGGCGCCGCGCGGCCACGCGCGCCCGGATGTCACTCGATGAGATGGCGAGGGCCGGCACGGCCATCGACTCGACCGCGGGCAGCGGCATCTCACGACCGGCCTCGTTCGCGCCCAGATCAGCATCGTAGCCGGGGCGGGTCGCCGCGATGAACGTGCACAGGTCGGCGAAGCGGTCGGCGTTCTTCCAGGTGAGGATCTCGCGCACTGCGTCGGCGCCGGAGATGAAGAACAGCTCGGCGCGGGGTCCATACAGCGCGCGCAGCTCGACGATCGTGTCGACGGTGTACGTGTCGCCCGGGCGATCGATCTCGAGGCGCGAGACCTCGAAGTCCGGGTTCGATGCCGTGGCGATCACGGTCATCAGGTAGCGGTCCTCAGCGGAGGACAGGTGCCGGTGCGTCTTGCGCACCGGACGCCCGGTCGGCATGAACACGACCTTGTCGAGGTTGAACTGCACCAGGGCCTCTTCAGCGGTCACAAGGTGCCCGATGTGGACCGGGTCGAACGTGCCGCCCATGATCCCGATGCGCGGCGTCTTCCTCACGGCCTGACCTGCCCGTCACCCATGGCAAGGTACTTGGTGGACGTCAGCGCGACCAGGCCCATGGGACCGCGCGCGTGCAGCTTCTGCGTCGAGATGCCGATCTCCGCGCCCAGCCCGAACTCGCCGCCGTCGGTGAAGCGGGTGGATGCGTTGACGTACACCGCTGCGGCGTCGACCTCGTCGAGGAAGCGCTTCGCCGCCTCGTAGTCGCCCGTGATGATCGCCTCCGAGTGCTTCGTTCCGTAGGTGTTGATGTGCTCGATGGCCTCGCCGAGGCCGGAAACAACCTTCACGGACATCTTCATGTCCAGGTACTCCGTCCCCCAGTCCTCCTCCGTCGCGGGTACGACCTCGACGGCGCCCAGCGACCGGGTCCGCTCATCGCCGTGCAGCTCGACCCCCGCCGCCGCGAGCGCTCGCAGGATGGGCGGTAGGTGCGTCTCGCACACCGACTCGTCGACCAGCAGCGACTCGGCGGCGTTACACACGCCGGGTCGCTGGCATTTCGCGTTGATGACGATGGGCAGCGCCATGTCGAGATCGGCCCCGTTGTGGACGTAGATGTGGCAGTTGCCCACGCCGGTCTCGATGACCGGGACCCTCGAGTTCTCCACGCAGTTCCGGATCAGGCCGGCCCCTCCGCGCGGGATGAGCACGTCGATCAATCCGTGCAGCGACATCAGCTCGTCGGTCGCGGCGCGGTCGGTCGAGGTGATCGACTGGATCGAGTGCGCGGGAAGCCCGGCCGCCGTGGCCGCCTCGGCGAGAACGTCCGAGATCGCAAGGCACGAGTGGATGGCAAGCGACCCTCCTCTGAGCACTGCGGCGTTGCCTGTCTTGACGCAGAGCGCTGCGGCGTCCGCGGTCACGTTCGGGCGCGCCTCGTAGATCATCGCCACGACACCCAGCGGGACGCGCACCTGCTGCAACCAGATCCCGTTGGGCATGCGATGCCCCGAGACGACCTCACCTATCGGGTCGACCTCGCGTGCGAGCGCCTCCACGGCAGCGGCGATACCATCGATGCGGGCCGCGTCGAGCATCAGGCGGTCGAGCAGCGGCGCAGGAGTGCCGGCGGTACCGGCGGCCTCCATGTCGAGCGCGTTGGCGGCGAGGATGAGCGCGGTCTCGCGTCGCAGCGCGTCCGCCATCGCGACGAGTGCGCCGTCGCGCACCGCGGTCGACGTGCGCGCGAGCGCGCGTGCGGCCTCGCGGGCGCGAAGCGCGAGCTGTCTGATCTCGGTCATCGGGTCTGCTCCCATCTCGGCACTCCCCGGCGCGCTCACAGGATGACGAGCCTGTCACGGTGGACGACCATGCGACCCGACAGCGCGGGCTCGATCGAGGCGATCTCCGCAGAGGTGTGCCCCTTCGCGCGATCCAGGTCCTCAGACGCGAAGTCCGAGAGGCCGCGGGCGAGCTGGGTCCCGGCCTCATCGACGATCGAGACGGGCGCGCCCTGAGCGAAGCGCCCCTCGACGCGGAGCACGCCGGCCGGAAGGAGGCTGGTACCGCGCTGACACAGCGCATCGCGCGCGCCGCGATCGACCACGATCGTGCCCTGCGGGTGCTGGGCGAACGCGATCCACAGTTTGCGCGCCTCGATCTCGCCCTCGCCACCGGCGAAGTAGGTCCCGACCGGCTCGCCCGCGAACGCGTCGAGCAGCACGTCGGGCCGGTGGCCGTCGCATACCACCATCGGTATGCCAGCCTTCATGAGGATGCGGGCCGCGTCGAGCTTGGTCGTCATGCCACCGGTGCCGAAGGTGCTGGCTGAGCCACCGGCGGCGGCCATGACATCGTCTGTGAGCTCCTCGACCCGCTCGAGGAGCACGGCGGACTCATCGGCGCCCGGGTCGTGGTCGTAGAGCCCCTTGATGTCGCTGAGCAGGACGACGAGATCCGCTCGAACCATGACACCGACGAGCGCGGCAAGGGTGTCGTTGTCACCGAAGCGGATCTCCTCCACCGCGGTGGTGTCGTTCTCGTTGACGATCGGGACGATCCCCATCTCGAGCAGACGCTCGAGGGTGCGGCAGGCGAAGACGTAGGCCTGCCGGTGTCCGGTGTCGTGGCGCGTGAGCAGGACCTGCGCGATCGACACGTCGTTGGCGGCCATGATCCCGTCGTACGTACCGATGAGACGTACCTGCCCCACGGCCGCTGCAGCCTGCAGACCGGTGAGCTCTGTCGGGCGCGCGGACAGCCCGAGGGCCTCGACGCCGGCAGCTATCGCGCCCGAGCTCACGATGACGACGTGGTTGCCCGCGGCCCGAAGGGCAGCGGTCTGACGCGCGAGGTCGGCGAGCCATGCGTGATCGACGCGCCCGTCCGCCCCCGTGAGGGTGGAGGTGCCGACCTTGACGACGATCCGCTTGCCTCGGCTCATGCGAACTCCCGGTGTCCGGCCGCGTACGCGTCCCATGGTAGCGGAAGCTGCATCTCGGCTCCGCGTCCGATCAGTCCTCGTCGAACGCCTCGGACTCGAAGTCGAAGCTGACCCAGCCGATCGTGACGGTGTCGCCATCCTTGGCGCCGGCGCGATGAAGCGCCTCTTCGACGCCCGCGCGGCGGAGGCGCGACTGCAGGTGGGAGACGGCCTCCTCGTTGTTCATCTCGGTGACGATGACCATCCGCTCGATGTGACGCCCGCGGACCGTGTAGGCGCGCGGACCCGTCTTGGTGACCGCGAGGTCCTCGTCTTCGGGCGGCGTGTAGACGTAGACGGCGTCGTACTGCGCCGTCTCCTGCGGGGCGGCGAGGCGCAGCGAGTGAACCTTCTCGCCAACGGCGCGCATCATCGGGTCGATGCCCTCGCCCGTCGCGGCGGAGACGGCGAAGTAGAGCAGTTCGTGCTCTTCGGCCCAGGCAGCGACTGCGGCGGAAGCCACGGATGCGCCCTCGGCGTCGATCTTGTTGCCGATGAGGATCTGGGGCCGCAACGCGAGATCGGTCGCATGCGCGGCGAGCTCGGCGTTGATGGCGCCGATGGAGGCGATCGGATCGTGCTCGTCGTAGCCGCCCGTGAGGTCGACCACGTGCAGGATCAGCGCCGTCCGCTCGATGTGGCGCAGGAACGCGTGTCCCAGGCCCAGACCCTCGCTGGCGCCCTCGATCAATCCCGGGACGTCCGCGATGACGTAGCTGTACTCGCCGCTCTTGGCCACTCCCAGGTTGGGAACGAGGGTCGTGAACGGGTAGTCGGCGATCTTCGGGCGCGCCGCCGACATGCGTGCGATCAGCGACGACTTGCCCACGCTCGGGAACCCGACCAGCGCCGCATCGGCCAGGAGCTTGAGCTCCATGGTCACCCAGCGGTCGTCGCCGGGAGTGCCGAGCTCGGCGAAGCCGGGCGCGCGGCGCGTCGGCGTCGCGAAGTGCGTGTTGCCGCGGCCGCCGTTCCCTCCGCGTGCGATGACGACCTGCTGACCCGCGTGGGTGAGGTCCGAGATCACAGCGCCGGTATCGTCGTCGCGCACGACGGTTCCGAGCGGCACTGAGAGCACGATGTCCGAGCCGACGGCCCCGTCCATGCGGCTGCCCTTGCCGTGGGTGCCGCGCGTGGCCTTGAAGTGGCGCTTGAACTGATAGTCGATCAGGGTCGACTTGGCCGGATCCGCGATGAGCACGACGTTGCCGCCCCGTCCGCCATCGCCGCCGTCGGGCCCACCTTTGGGCACGTGCTTCTCACGACGGAACGACTTGCAGCCTGCGCCGCCGTCGCCAGCCTGTACGTAGATCCGTGCCTCGTCGACGAACATGGTCTTCTCGTCCCTGTGATCGGTGGCGCGGAGAGCGCCGCTCCTGTGCATGCCACGAACGCAGCGAGCCCCCTACCGGCGAACTATGCCGCGGCAGGGGGCTCGTAGTCGTGGCTGCGATTCGCTTCGAGCGCCTACTCGGCGGCTTCGACGCGGATGTGGACCTTGTGCACCTTGCCGCGCGAGAACTGGACCTTGCCCGGCTGCAGAGCGAAGAGCGTGTCGTCGCCGCCGCGGCCGACGTTCTCGCCCGGGTGGATCGCCGTGCCGCGCTGACGGACGAGGATCGTGCCCGTCGTGACCTCCTGGCCATCGAAGCGCTTCACGCCGAGCATCTTCGGCTTGGAGTCCCGACCGTTTCGGGTCGAGCCAAGTCCCTTCTTATGGGCCATCTCGCTCTACACCTGCCCTTTTCTTACTCGGCCGACTCAGCCGGCTTGGTGGTCTTCTTCGCAGCCGGCTTCTTGGCCGCCGGCTTCTTGACGGCGACCTCGCCGTCGGTCTTCTTCACGGCCGGCTTCTTGGCTGCCGGCTTCTTCTCCGCGACCGCGACGTCGGTCTTCTTCACGGCCGGCTTCTTGGCTGCCGGCTTCTTCTCCGCGACCGCGACGTCGGCCTTCTTGGCCGCCGGCTTCTTCTCGACGACCACTTCGGCCGCTGCGGCTTCGACGGCCTTGGCCTTCGGAGCCTTCTTCTCGCCCGCGAGAGCGATGTCGGTCACCTTGACGAGCGTCAGGTTCTGACGGTGTCCACGAGTCCTCTTATAGCCCTTACGCTTCTTGAACTTGAACACGATGACCTTGTCGGCCTTACCGTGACCGAGGACTTCTACCGTGACCGTGGCGGCCGCAGCGTCCTCGCCGGTGATGAGCTTCTCACCGTCGTTGACCAGAAGCACGGGCAGCGTTACGACGGAACCGGCTTCGGCGTCGAGGAGTTCGACGGAGACCGTCTCACCCACGATCACCTTGTGCTGCTTGCCGCCCGTCTTGACCACTGCATACATGTCGGTTCGCCTAACTGCTGGGGTTGTTGCGCGAGGAGGTATGTTAGCACACGGTCGGTCGAGCGCAAACCCTGCAACGCGTCCGGGTGTGGCCATGGTCGGCCCGATTGGGAGGCCTTTCGCGAACCCGAAGAGACAGGGTTCGCGAAAGGCCTCCCAATCGGGCCTCTGACAGCGCCCCCCAGCCTAGCGGAGGGCGCGCTCGATCGAGCCTGCTTTGCCTTCGATGAGGACGCGGACCTCGGCGGGGCCGCAGTCGCTGTCGGCCACGATCGCCACCTGCTTGCGCGTCTCGGCGCGGAGGGCGGCCAGCGTGTTGCGGCCGGGCTGGTTGATGGTCGCGTACGTCTCGGGGGCGAGCCCGAACAGGTACGCGGCGGACCGGCCGGCGAGCAGAACCTCGCGCATGCGGCGTTCGACCATGATCCGGCGCGTCGTCTCGGACAGCACCCTCCCCTGACCGTTGCACACAGGGCACGGGTCGGTGAGGGCCTCGTAGAGCCCGTCGGTCACGTTCTTCCGCGTCATCTCGACGAGCCCGAGCCGGGAGATGTCGCTCGCCCGGGTCTTGGTGCGGTCACGCTCGAGCGCGGCGCCCAGGCGCTGCTGCACCTGGAGCCGGTGGCCAACGTCCTCCATGTCGATGAAGTCGATGACGATGATCCCGCCGATGTCGCGAAGCCGCAGCTGGCGAACGACCTCGTCGGCAGCCTCCAGGTTCGTGCGGAGGATCGTCGCCTCGAGGCTGGTGCGTCCCGTGAAGCTGCCGGTGTTGACGTCGACGGCGGTCAGCGCCTCCGTCTGGTCGATGGCGATGTAACCGCCCGAGGGCAGACGTACGGTGCGCTCCAGGACCGACGCTATCTGTGCGTCAGCGCCGAAGTGCTCGAACATCGGCGTGTGCTCCTTGTAGAGGCTCACGCGACGCACCAGGTGCGGCGAGGTCTTCTTCAGGAACGAGACGACCTTCTCGTACGTCGGGCGATCGTCGATCAGCAGGCGCCTGAAGTCGTCTCCGAAGACGTCGCGGACGAACCTGAGGGCAAGGTCCATCTCGGTGTAGATGACCTCAGGGGCCAGCGCCTCGGTCGACTGATGCTGCACGCGCTTCCAGAGCCGCTGCAGGAACTCGAGATCTGCGAGCAGGTCCTTGTCGCTCGCACCGGCCGCAGCCGTGCGGACGATCATCCCGACGCCCACCGGCGCCGCCGCGGTCACGAGTGTGTGGAGGCGGTCGCGCTCAGCGTCCGGAAGCTTGCGGGATATCCCGACGAAGTCGGAGAACGGCATGAGGACCAGGAAGCGGCCCGGGAGGGTCACCTCGGTCGTGACACGCGCGCCCTTGGTGCCCATCGGGTCCTTAAGGACCTGCACCATCACCTGCTGGCCCGGACGGAGCAACTGCGAGATGTCACGCCGCGGCACGTCGACGCCGCCGTCGGAGACGACCTCGTCCACGTACAGGAACGCGTTCTTCTCGAGGCCGATGTCGACGAAGGCCGCCTGCATGCCGGGCAGCACGTCCCGCACGCTGGCCAGGTACACGTTGCCGACGACCGAGCGCTTCGCGCGCTCGAGGTAGAACTCGACCAGCCTGCCGTCCTCAAGCACGCCGACACGCGTCTCGGACGCATCATGGGAGATCAGCATCTCCCGCACGAACTCTGCCACGACCGCTCCTCGTCGAGACGGTCCGCGCCCGGGCTTGACCTAGGCGCGCGCCTCTTCAGGGCGGAGACCCGTGCGCGTGACCGACATCAGCTCATCGCTCATGCCGGCACGCCGAAGTGCCTCGCGGACAAGGGCATCCGGCCTCAGCGATCCCTGTGCGCCCATGCGCACCGTCAGGCTCGCCACGCTGCGACCGTCCTCCTCGCGTACCCGCACCCCTTCAGGGAGGCAGATGGCGAGGTCGTAAACCTTTCGTGCGCCCTTGTGCTCCATCTCGAGGACCCCCGACGAGACCACGTCGCCGATCGCCTCCGCCAACCTGCCCGGACCCCTGTCCGGGTGACCGATCACGACCTCGTAGTCCGCCAGCGTGAACGCCGCGGCCACCGAGGCCTCGCGCTCTCCCGCGTAGTGCGCACGCACCGGCGAGAGCCCTTCCGGGGTCGCCGCACGAAGCAGTCCGAGGACCGCGTCGGGAGCGACGAACCTCTTCAACCAGACGTCGTAGACCTCGGCCGTTCCCGCGGTGCCGACCGGCAGCGCGGGACCGAACGCCAGTTTCATCCGCTGGTTGAAACCTTGCGTGACAGCATACTCCAGCCCCGCGCGCCGCACGGTGCGTTCGCAGGCGCGCGCGACCTCGAGGTGGCTCAGGAACCGCAGGCGCCCGGTCTTGCCGTAGGTGACCCGCAGGCGGAACGTCGCGTCAGCCACGGGACTCACCCGCCAGCACGATGTCGACGCCGAGCGCGGGGCAGACGCCGCATGCCGTGCAGCCGCCGAACGAGCAGTCGGGGGTCACCGTGATCTCGAGAGCCCGGCGACGCTCGAGCGCCAGATACACCTTCGTGACGCCCGAGGAGATGTGGTCCCACGGCAGTGGCGCGTCGAGTCCGCGCGGCACGCTGGCGAGCGCCACCGGATCGATCCCCTCAGCGTCGAACGCTTCCATCCAGCGAGCGAGGGAGAAGACCTCCGTCCAGGCGTCGAACCCGCCGCCCGACCTCCACACGCGCTCGATCACGCGAGAGAGGTCCCGCCCGCCTCGCGCGAGCGTTCCCTCGAGGAACGAGACCTCGGAGTCGTGCCAGTGGAGGTCGACGCCCTTGCGCGGCATCGTCTCCCGCAGAACCCGTTGCCGATCCTGGACCTGCGCGAGGGTCAACTGGCCCTCCCACTGGAACGGAGTGTGGGACTTGGGCACGAACGTGGACACCGACACCGCGATGCGGATCCCCCCGCGCTCGGCGGGCGGGGTCACCTCGCGGGCGATCGCGAGGACACGGGACACGAGCTCGCCTATCCCCCGGACGTCCTCGTCGGTCTCGGTGGGGAGGCCGATCATGAAGTAGAGCTTGAGGCGACGCCACCCCTCGCCGTACGCGACGCGCACGGTCCCGAGCAGGTCGTCCTCGGTGATGTTCTTGTTGATGACGTCCCGCAGCCGCTGGGTGCCCGCCTCCGGCGCGAACGTGAGGCCTCCCCTGCTTCCCGCGGCGACCAGACGGGCCATGTCGATCCCGAACGAGTCGAGCCGCAGGCTCGGAAGGCTGACCGTGACCGCGCGGCCGCGCAACGCGGCCGAGAGCCGACGCAGCACGTCCTCGATGTCGCTGTGATCGGTCGTCGAGAGCGAGGTCAGCGACAGCTCCTCCTGGCCGGTGCAGCGGAGCTGCGCCAGAGCGTCGCGCACGATCGCGTCGGCGGTGCGCTCGCGCACCGGGCGGTAGATCATGCCCGCCTGGCAGAAGCGGCAGCCGCGGGTGCAGCCGCGCAGCACCTCGACGTTGGCGCGGTCGTGGATGACGTCCATGAACGGCACCACGGGACACACGGGTGCCCGGAATGCACCCAGGTCGGCGACGACGCGCTTCACGACCTGCGCCGGCGCGCCCGAGCCCTCGCGCGGACGCGCGGGGCGATCCGCGCCTGCGGGCTCGTAGAGCGAGGGAACGTAGACACCCGGGACCCGGGCGAGCGCACGGAGCGTGTCCGTCCGGGAAAGTCCCTGCGACTTGGCGGCGCGGTGCGCGTCGACGATCTCGGCAACGGCGTCCTCGCCCTCGCCCACCAGGATCGCATCGAAGAAGTCCGCGACCGGTTCGGGGTTGAAGGCACAGGGACCGCCGCCGACCACGACCGGGTCGGCCTCGGAGCGGTCGACCGCCCGCAGCGGGATGCCCGCAAGATCGAGAGCCTCGCAGACGTTGGTGCAGGTCAATTCGTACGGGATCGTGATGCCGAAAAGATCGCACGAGCGTACGGCCGTCACGCTCTCGAGCGTGAACAGCGGGACGCCGGCGGCGCGCATCGCGTCGCCCATGTCCTTCCACGGGACGTAGACGCGCTCGGCGGCCACGTCCTCGAGCCCGTTCAGGCGCTCGTACAGGATCGCGATGGCCTGGTTGGCCATACCCAGCTCGTAGGTGTCGGGATACAGCAGCGCAGCCCGGTAGCCGGCGTCGGGACGGTGAACCGCCCCGAACTCCGAATCGATGTAGCGCGCGGGACGTTCGACGTGCGCGAGGAGCGGCTCGACTTCGGACCACAGGTCGGTCACGGGCGGACTCCGGGGCCGACGGCGTCGCCCGGGGCGGGAAGCAACTGCATCGTCGGGGGTGCGATCGGCACGTCGATCAGCGTCGGCTGCGCGGGATCGGCGTCCGCGTCGACCGGCGTCAGCGGCAGGCCCAGCGATGGCGGAGCGTCCACCGTCACGACCGGGACCACCTCCTTGTTCGGACGGCGGATCCGCAGCGCGGCACGCGTCACGGCCTCGCTCGTCTTCTCGCTGAGCGCACGCACGACCCCGGTGAGGTCGGCGCCCTCTTCGAAGTAGGTGATGGCCGCGGTCCCCATCGCCAAGGTTCCCGAGTACGCGATGCCACCCTTCACGGCCCATCCGAAGCCCGGGACAAGACCCACGACCTCGCGGGCGAAGGTCCGCAGCAGGAGCCCGCCCGCGACCACGGCGCCGAGCTCCTTGATGCGTTCCGCATCGAGGACCTGCCCGTAGGTGGCCGCTATCTGCAGCAGCATCCGGCCCTGGTTCAGCGTCATCAGGGGCATGTCGGCGCCCGGGATGAAGACGACGACACCGATGGCGGCGTTCTGCCACGCGGCCGCCTTCACGATCTCCTTGGCCACGGACCTGCGGGTGAACTCGAAGTTGTGGCCCAACGCGGTGCGCAGCTTCTCGAGGCGCGTCATGGCCCAATCGGCCAGCGGCCCGCGTATGACCTCGGAGGCGTCCAGGCCGACGATCACATCGTTCTCCGGGTGTCCGAGCAGGCGTGCGAGCACGCCCCGCTCGGACCGGATCGCGACGACTGCGGTCGGGATGGCGCGCTCGCGCAGGTCCCGGAGCGTCGCGCCGACGTGCGACCCGCTGCCGATGAGGACGATCGCGGCGTCGGCCTTCGAGTCGACACGCAGGGCGGTCTCCGGCTCGATGACGGAGACGTCGACGATCCCGTTGGCGGTCTTCGGATGCAGTTCGTGACGCGCGGCCTCGACCAGCGCGTCCGGCGCATCGACCTCGACGAGCACAGCGATGCGCACGGGGCGCTCGCGTTCTTCCTTCAGGCGCTTGCCCGCGTCGTAGAGGGCGCGGATATCGACCGGCAGATTGGCAGCCACGTCGGGACTTCCTTCCTTGAGGCGGATCAGGTGGTCGTGGTGCCGTATCTCCTGGACCAGATCGATAACAGCATACCGATGCCGGCCAGGTTCGTGACCATGAACGACGATCCGTAACTCATGAACGGCAGGGGGATGCCCGTGATCGGCATCATCCCAATGGTCATACCCACGTTCTCGAGGATCTGGAACGCCCACATGCTGATCAGACCCGCCGCGACGAGCGCACCGAACAGGTCGCGACTCGACGCCGAGATCGAGAGCGCCGAGGCCATGAGCGCAAGATAGAGGGCCAGCAGCATCACCGCGCCGGCGAAGCCGAGCTGCTCTCCGAGGACCGAGAAGATGAAGTCGGTGTGACGCTCCGGGATGAAGTTCAGCCGGCTCTGCGTACCCATGCCGAGACCCGCGCCGGTCAGCCCGCCCGAACCGATGGCGATCTTCGACTGCGCCAGGTTGTAGCCAGCACCCTTGGGGTCGCGGGTAGGATCGACGAACACGAGCAGGCGGTCCATCTGGTACGCCTTGATCAGCACGCCCTCAGGCTTGTTCATCGCCGAGACGAGCAGGGAGTTGAGTCCGAAGATCGCCCCCACGAGAACCGTTCCCGTGAGCGCGAACACCGCGAACCAGCGCGCCTTCAGGCCTCCCACGAGCAGCATCCCCGACGCGATGGCGACGAACACGAGACCCGTGCCGAGGTCGGGCTGGAGCAGGATGAGAACCAGCGGCAGGGCGGCGAAGCCCGCGACCTTCAACACGTCACGGGGCAGGTCGATCTTGCCGCCGTACTCGGCAATGACCGCGGCGAGCACGACGATGAACAGCAACTTCGCCGGCTCCGAGGGCTGGAACAGCCGGATGCTCCCGATCTGGAGCCAGGATGTCGCACCGCTGACCGACGCGCCGAGGCCCGGGATGCGCGGCGAGATGATCAGCAGCGACAGCGCCACCATGAGGGGGCCGGTCCAGGCCTTCAGGACCTGGTAGTCCAGCAGCCACATGACCACGAGCGCGAGCAGCCCCACGGCCATGCCGAGGATCTGTCGCTGCACCATCGCGGCGTGACCGGTCATCGTCAGCGTGGCGGCCCACACCATCACGCCACCGAACACGACGAGGGCGACCGCCGACAGCACCAGGCCTCCGTGGACCCGATCACGCACCATGCGGGTGATAGGAGCTCGCATCCTCGGGTTACCTCGACACGTCGGTGGTATGGATGGTCTTGTACTTGACGCCGAAGAGCTTGCTCATGATCTGCCGGGCAGCGGGAGCGGCGACCGAACCGCCGTGACCGCCCTGCTCCACGATGACTGCGATGGCGTACTTCGGAGCTGCCGCGGGAGCGTAGCAGGCGAAGAGGGCGTAGTCGTCCTTGCCATTGACCTGCGCGGTGCCGGTCTTGCCCGCTACCGAGATCGGGAAGCCGACGAACGAGCCGCGACCGGTGCCGGTCGTCGTCACGCCCACGAGCGCGCTGCGCAGGGTCGCGAGGTTGGTGGCGCTCAGCTTCGGGTCCGAGATGACCGTCACGCTGGTCTCGACCGAGGCCGAACCATCGGGAGCCAGGACCGCGGAGAGCACGTGTGGCCGGACGACCGTACCGCCGTTGCCCAGCGTCGCGTAGGCGCTGGCGAGTTGCAGTGGCGTGACGAGCAGGTCACCCTGCCCGATCGACATGTTGACGGTGTCGCCGGGGAGCCACTGCTGGTACTCGGGGTAGTTCTTGTTGTAGGCCTTCTTCCAGGCGATGTCGGGAACGCGCCCGGAGACCTCGCCGGAGAGGTCGATGCCCAACTTCGCGCCGAGCCCCATGGTACGGGCGAAGTCCTGCAGCTTCTCGCCCTTCGCGTCGTAGAACTTCTTACCGACGTTATAGAAGTAGCCGTCGCAGGACTGCCCGATGGCCTTGTGGAGGCTCACGTAGCCATGACCACTGTGGAGCCAGCACCACTTGCCCCACTGCTTGCCCATCCCCGTCCAGAAGCCGGGGCACTGGAAGGTCGTGGATGGAGTGATCAGCCTGGTCTGCAACCCCGCCATCGCGACGATCGCCTTGAAGGTCGATGCGGGAGCGTAGGCCGCCATGATCGCCCGGTTGTTGAGCGGGTACTCCGATGACTTCTTGTTCAGCATCGCCCAGTCGGCGTCACTGATCCCGCCGAGGAAGACCGAGGGATCGTAGGTCGGAGCACTCGCCATCGCGATGACCGCGCCCGTCTTCACGTCCAGGACGACGGCGGACCCCGCGTGGGCGTTCGTGAATCCCTGCCGGTGCGCCTCCGCGATGGCGTCCGACAGGGCCTTCTCGGCCACTGCCTGAACGTCCTTGTTGATGGTGAGCCGGATGTCCTTCCCCGCCCGGGGAGCGCCCTCGGCCAGCACGGTGCGGACCCTGCCCTGGTTGTCCACCTCGAACCGGCGGAACCCCTTCTCGCCCTGCAGGACCTTGTCGTAGGAGGATTCGACGCCCGACTTCCCGACGACGTCACCTATCCTGGCGTCGGGAAGCGCGTTCGCCGCGAGCTGGGTCTCGGATATCTCGCCGGTGTAGCCGAGAACGTGCGCGGCCAGGCGTCCGCCCGGATAGACGCGCACGGCGGACTCCTCGACAGCGACCCCCGGGAAGTCGGCCGAATGCTCCGCGAGGAACGAGGCGGTCTGCATCGGGACGTCGACCTTGAGGATCCGCGGCGCGAGACGCTCCGCCTTGTAGGACGAAAGGCGCTTGGTGATCTCGTCGACCGGGACGCCGATGACCGACGCCAGCTGCGCGACCAGCGTCGTGTCCTCCGACACGGTCGCCTGCGCGGTCACCGCCATGACCGGGCGGTTGGTGACGAGCGGGCGACCCTTCACGTCGAGGATCCTGCCCCGTGCTGCCGGCAGCGACACCTCGCGGATCCGGTTGCCCTCTGCCGCAGCCGCGAAGGAACTGCCCGAGAGGACCTGCATCCCCCAGAGCCGGACGGCCAGCGACCCCAGCATCACGAGGACGACGACGCCGAGTACGGCGAAGCGTCCTTTGAGCAGTTGGCGGAAGGTGGTCATGGTCGTCCTTTGAGATGGGCCGATCCGCGCGGAACGGCGCCCGCGCGGACGTTTCGGGTCGTCACGCCAGTCGGCGGAAGGACCTCATGGGTCGGTCTGCGCGCAGAAGTCGCGCCAGCCACGGATAGGCCAGCACCGCGAGCACAGTGTGGTAGAGGGCGGAAGGGATCATGACCGTGAGAACGTCACGCCAGAACGTGCCGCCCAGCCCGAGTACCGCCAGAACGATCCCGTACGCGAGCTCGGCGGAAAGGCTGGCCACCGCGACGATCGTCACCGGCAGGATCCATCCTTCCGCGAACAGGTTCGCCGACAGCATGCCGGTGGTGTAGCCGACTACCGAGAGCACGAGCGCGTAGGGCCCCACGATCGAGGTCCCGATAAGGTCGAAGACGAGCCCGCCAACGAAGCCCGAGATACCGCCGGCGACCGGGCCCTTCACGAAGGCGAGCGTCACGACCACGAGGAAGATGATGTTGGGAACCACGCCGAAGACCGCGAGGTGCGGCGCGATCGAGACCTGCAGGATCGCGGCGACGACGAGCGCGATGATCGCGGGAAGCGCTTTACTCACTCGCCACCTCCGGGCTGCGAAGACGTCGATGAAACGCCCATGATCACGAGCACTTCTTCGATCCGGTCGATGTCGACCCGCGACGCCACGGTGATCGTGGGGAACAGGTCGACCTGCTGCGACGAGACGTCGGTGACCTCGCCGACCACGATGTCCTTCGGATACACGCCACCCAGTCCCGAGGTGAGGAGCACGTCCCCCCGCACAGGTGCGAGGTTCTTGTCCACGAACTCCAACTGCAGCGGGCCCTGGATCGAGCCGCGGACGATGCCGTTCGCGCGCGTGCGCTGTACGAGCACCGATACACCGCTGTCCGAGTCGGTGATGAGGCGGACGCGCGCGCCCCAGGGGCTCACCTCGACGACCTGCCCGACGAGCCCGCCGGCCGCTATGACGGCGTCGCCGACCTTGACCCCGCTTCCCGCTCCGCGGTCGATGAGGATCGAACGCTGGCGGGAATCGGTCGGCCGGCCGATGACCCCGGCGCCGATGGTCTTGAGATCCTGCGCCTTCGCGAAGTCTACGAGCGCACGGATCCGCTCGTTCTCCAGCTTCGCCTCTTCGAGACTGGCAAGCCGCTGCTTGAGTTCGAGGTTCTGGACCTTGAGGGCCTCGTAGTCACCGCGACTGGTGCCGAGCCCGCTGAGCCAGGTCGAGACGGCTCTGATTGGTGCCGTTATGACGCTACCGGCAGCAGCGAAGGGCTGACTCACCACGACGATCCCGCGTCGCATCGAGTGCAACGGACCACCGGTGCCCTCGCGGTACCACAGCGTGGTGAGGACGAGAGCGGCCACGACAAGACCCACGAGCAGGATGGGCCTGCCCGCTCCGCGGCGTGTGTCGATCTCGAGGCGTTTCACCAAGGTGCTTCCTGCTGTCTCCCACACCGGCCGCGCGCACTAGTGCGAGACGGTGAGGACCTTCTTCAGAACGTCGATCTCCTCGAGCGCCATTGCGGAGCCGAGGACGACGTTGATGAGTGCGTTCTCCGAAACATGGACCGGGATGCCGGTCTCGGACTTGATCCGTTCGTCGATGCCCTTGAGCAGCGCGCCGCCGCCCGTGAGCACGATGCCGAACTCCATCACGTCACCGGACAGCTCCGGAGGGGTCTCCTCGAGCGTCGCCTTCACCGCCTGCACGATCGCCTTCGTCGGATCTTCGACGGCGCCACGGATCTCTTCGCTCGAGATGGTCAGGGTGCGCGGCAGACCGGTCTGCAGGTCGCGGCCGCGGATCTCGACGTCGAGTTCCTCCGGCAGCGGGAAGGCGCTCCCGATCTCGAACTTCATCTCCTCGGCGGTACGCTCACCGATGAGCACGTTGTACTCACGCTTGATGTGGGCCACGATCGCCTCGTCGAACTCGTCTCCGCCGATGCGGATCGATTGCGCCACGACGATGCCGCCCAGCGAGATGACGGCGACCTCGGTGGTGCCGCCGCCGATGTCGACGACCATGTTCCCGGTCGGCTCCTGGATCGGAAGACCCGCTCCGATCGCGGCGGCCATCGGCTCCTCGATCAGGAACGCCTGACGGGCGCCCGCCTGCATCGTCGCCTCGAAGACGGCGCGCTTCTCGACCTCGGTCACGCCGGAGGGCACGCACACGACCACGCGCGGCTTCGGCTGCCAAGGGAAGCGCTTCACGCGCGTCTTGTTGATGAAGTAGCGGAGCATCGCCTCGGTGACCTCGAAGTCGGCGATGACGCCGTCCTTGAGCGGCCGAATGGCGACGATGGAGCCCGGCGTGCGGCCGAGCATGCGCTTCGCCTCGATACCGACGGCGAGCACGCGCTTGGTGTCCTTCTCGACCGCGACCACCGAAGGCTCGATGAGCACGATGCCGCGACCGCGGACGGAGACGAGCGTGTTGGCGGTACCGAGGTCGACGGCCATGTCGGAACCCCAGGAGTTGAAGAACATGTCGATCAGCGACACGGTGAGTCCTCTCGCGGGCACGGCACCCGTGGTTTTCAGTTCAGCAGCGCCCGATCCGACGGGCGCACAGACACGCACGCATACGCGCGCGAACCCTCGAGGAGTCTAGCATAGCGAGGCCTTATTCCCTGTTCACGGGCGTGGTGTTGCCGTGGAGGTGCCATGTCCTTGCGGGCGCCGTCACAAGACGCCCATCTCCCTCAGCGAGACGTGAGCTCCTCCGTCGCCGATCACCACGTGGTCGATGAGCTCGATCCCCAGCACCTCCCCCGCCCGGGCGAGACGGCGCGTGAGCTGGAGGTCGGCGCCCGAGGGCGTGGGGTCTCCGCTGGGGTGGTTGTGCACGACGACCACCGACGCGGCGGAGACGAGCACGGCCTCCTTGAAGAGCTCGCGAGGGTGCACGATCGACGCGTTCAGGGAGCCGACCGATACCTCGACCATCCGCAGCAGCCGGTTCTTGGTGGAGAGCAGCAGCGCCCAGAAGTGCTCGCGATCCAATCCGCGCAGCTGTGTGGCGCAGAGGCGGACGACGTCTTCGGGCGTGCTGACGATCGGGCGTTCGGAGACCGGCCACGCCGAAGCGCGACGCGCGAGCTCAAGGCAGGCGAGCAGCCGGGCCGCGCCTGCCGGTCCCACACCCCGGACGCGAACGAGCTCCTCGGCCGAGACGCGCCACAGCCCGTCGGGCGAAGTGTGTGCATCCAGGACCGCGCGTCCCACGACGTCGGAACCCTCGGCCACCACCAATGCGACCAGTGCGGCGTCCGACAGCGAGTCAGCGCGCCCCGTGAGAACCGCGACGCGCGCATCGGCCGGCCGCGCGAGCAGGCGCGGAGCCATCTGCACCACCTTCCTTCCCTACCGTGTGCCGAACTCCGGGTACACGAGGGGAAGTCGGGAGAGCAGGAGACGCGACGCGTAGCCGATCACGAGCCCGCAACCGAGCGCGAGCAGCAGCGCGAACGGCGCCAGCAGTGCAGGCACCGCGCTGCCGGTCAGGACACAGGCCACGAGAAGCTGAGCGGTGACGTGCGCGGCGGCGCCACCGACCGACCAGCCGATCGGTGAGACCGAGCGGCGGCCGGCCAACCATGCCATGACCGCCCACGAAGCCACGGCCCCACCAAGCGCCATCGCGAAGGCGGGACCTCCGAGCGCGCCGGTCGCGATCGCAACGATCAGAATGCGCAACACGCTCACGCGCAGCGCGGCCGCCCGGCCGACGAGCGGAAGAGCTAGAACGACCGCGAGGTTCGCCAGACCCAGGCGCACGCCCGGGATCGGGAGCGCGGGAACGAGCGCCGTCTCGAGGATGCCGAGGATCGCGCCGACGGCGACGAGCATGGCGACGGTCGCGACCACGCGGGCGCTACCGGATGAGGGCGTCGGGCGCATCTGCCCTCCCTCCGATCCGGACGGTGACGCCGTTAGGCGCGCAGACGATCGCCATCCCGGCAGCCGCGATCGCTCCCCGCTCCACACAGAGGTGATCGCGGCAGTCCGACTCGGCCACGCGCACCGATCCGGCCCCGACGACCACCGTGACGGTACCGTGCAACCCGCGCACGTCCAGGCGCCGCGCTGCGTCGAGCGGCACCCGGTACGTCGCATACGGCCCCGAGATGACGGCGACAGCCGCATCGCCACCGGTCGCCATGCTCGCGAGCGGCCACGCGGCGATCGCCAGCACGGCCACGACGGCGACGACGATGCGGTCGCCGCGTGTCACGCGTCGGCCTCCCCGGTCCCCGCGGACGGCGCCTCTACCGCGCACTGCGCCGTGGCGGCCGCGACGGCGGACTCGTCGACCGAAAAGCCGGCATACGAACCTGCGAGGCCGTCCAGCGTCCCGGCGGGAGCCGACGCGGCCCGGCCCGTGACATCGATGCAGTCCTGCGGGCACGCCTCCACGCACGCGAAACACGAGATGCACAACTTGGGATCGAGGACGGCGAGCCCGTCGACCATGCGCATCGCGCCGGTCGGGCACGCCTTCTCGCACTTGCGACAGGCGATACAGCACATCGAACACGCGCCCCGGCGGTCCTTGACGGACTCGCGCGAAGCACAGCGCACAGCGACCGCCGCTTGGTCGTCCACGAGCGCCAGCAGGCCGCCCGAACCGCGCGGGCACTCCTTCACGCAGATGCCGCACCCCGTGCACTTCTCGAGGTCGATGACCGGCAGTCCACGCTCGTCGAGCGACATGGCGTCGAACGGACAGGCCGTCACGCAGTCGCCGAGGCCGAAACAGCCGGCGGAGCACGCGATGCTGCCTCCCGCGAGCTTGGCGACCGCCGCGCAACTGCGCAGTCCCCCGTGCTCATAGGCGTGCCGGGCGTTCGTGCCGCCGCCGCAATGCCGCACGGAGACGACGGGGATGAATTCGCAGCTCTCGCCGAGGAGCGCGGCGATGGCCTCGGCGGTCGACTTGCCGCCGGCGACGCAGGTGGTCGCCGGCGCGCGGCCGGCCGCGATCGCCTCCGCGGCGGCGAAGCACGACGGATTGCCGCACGCCCCGCAGTTGGCGCCGGGAAGCGCGTCGAGGATGGCCTCGATGTTGGGGTCCACCTCGATGGCGAACTTCTGGGCTGCGGTCGCCAGCAGCGCCACCGAGATGACGCCGAGTACCGAGAGGGCCGCGACCGCCTTCAGGATGAGTGTCAGGTCCACGTCGCCTCCCCTACAGCCCGAAGAGCGAGCCGAGTCCGATGTAGCCGATCGAGAGCAGCGCCGCCGCGATGAACGCCATCGGAGTGCCCTTCAGAACGTTCGGGACCGGCGCGATGTCCAGACGCTCCCGAAGCGCGGTGAAGCACAGCAGCGCGAAGCCGTAGCCGACGGCGACGCCCAGCGTGTAGATCAGGTTCTCACCCAGCGTGAAGCCGTACGCCATGTTCATCTTGAAGAAGCCCGGCTTGACGGCCTCGGTGGCGGCTGCGAGCACGGCGCAGTTGGTGGTGATGAGGGGCAGGTAGATGCCCATCGCGCGATAGAGCGCCGGCGAGTACTTGCGCAGGTACATCTCGACGAACTGCACGAGCGCGGCGATGACCAGGATGAACGCCGGTATGTAGAGGAACTCCCCCACGCCCAGCGGGACCAGCATCCCGTAATACGCGATCCACGTGGCCGTAGAGGCCAGCATCATGACGAAGATGACCGCCAGCGACATGCCGATGGCGGTGTGCATGTTGTCGGAGATCCCGAAGAAGCTACACAGCGCGATGAACCGGGTGAGCAGGATGTTGTTGACGAGCGCGGCACCGATCAGGAGCAGCGCGAGCTGGGTCACGACGTGCATCTACATCGCCTCCTTTCGCGCGGTCAGTCGTCTATTGAGCGCGCGGGAGCCCGCCACGATGAAGCCGAAGAGCAGGAACGCGCCGGGGAACAGCAGCAAGATGTTGGGGCCGCGGTACGCCGGGCCGAAGCTGACCAGCGTGTTGCCGAGGAACACGAGGCTCCCACTCCCGAAGAGCTCCCGGAACGCCCCGAGCCCCGCGATGATGAGCGTGTAGCCCAGCCCCATTCCGATGCCGTCCGCGATCGAGAGCATCACGCCGTTGTGGTAGGCGAACGCCTCCGCGCGCCCCAGGACGATGCAGTTGACGACGATGAGCGGGATCCATACCCCGAGGAACGAGTAGACGCTTGGGAAGTAGCCTTTGAGCACCAGATCGACGATCGTGACGAACGCGGCGATGATCACGATGAAGATCGGGATGCGGACCTCGTCCGGAGTGAACTTCCGCACCGCCGAGATGAGCACGTTGCTCATCACGAGCACGAAGATGACCGCGATCCCCATGAACAACGAGCCCTCGAACTTCGCCGAGACGGCGAGCGTCGAGCACAGCCCGATCATCAGGACGGTGAGCGGGTTCTCGAGCGAAAGCCCGTTCTTCAAGACAGCCACGAACTGCTTCACTTGGCGCTCACCCCCTCCACTCCGCCGATGGCGGTGAACGCGGCGAGAGCCGCCTCCACACCCTTCCGCACGCCGCGCGACGACTTCGTCGCGCCCGTGATGGTGTCGACCTTGCGCGCCTCGTCGGCGCTCGCCAGACCCTTGAACCGGGGCAGGAACGTCTTGTCGTCCACGATCTTCGAGCCCAGACCCGGTGTCTCGTTCATCGACACGATCGTGACGCCCACGACTTTCCCGTTCCTATCCACTCCCACGGCCATGCGGATCGGTCCGCCGTAGCCGCGTGAACCGACGAGGAGACCCGCGCCGACGGTGGCGCCGGTGCCGTCGACCGCGCGGAAGAGGCCGTCGACGGTCACGTCGCCGGCAGCGGTGCTCGCCTTGGCCAGCATCGAGGCGTCCGCGATCTTCTCGAACGTCTTGGCCTCAGGCAGACAGGCCGTCAGCGACTTCTGTTCGGCCTCACGCGCCTGGGCCTCGATCGGGCCCTTGGTGAACGAGTAGGTCATCGCGAGCCCGGCGGCGGAAACGATGCACACCAGGAGCACCGGAAGACCGAGCCGGACGTAGATGTTGTCACGCATCAGCCTTCGCCTCCTTCGCGGGCTTGACCCAGCCGAACGGACGGGGCATGAACATCCGGTCGATGATCGGCGCGAGCCCGTTCATGAACAGGATCGCGAACGTCGTCGTCTCGGGCATCGGACCGTAGAAGCGCGTCACCGCGTTGAACAGCCCGCAGCCGATACCGAACACCAGGCGGCCCTTCTTCGTGATGGGAGACGTCACATAATCGGTGGCCATGAAGAACGCCCCGAGCACGACGCCTCCTGCGAGCACGTTGAAGATCGGGTCGGACCCGACCGCCCACGAGAGCGCGGCCACCGTGCCGATGTAGCCCAACGGGATGCGCCAGTCGACGATCTTGATGAGTATCAGGAAGAGCCCGCCCGCGATCAGGAGCGCTGCCGAGACCTCCCCGACCGAGCCGGCCAGGTTCTTCAGGAGCAGCGCGGGGTACTGAGCGGCCAGGTCGAACCCGTAGGCGCCACCCGCCGCACGGTCCGCGGCGGCCACGGCCAGACGGGTCGCCCCGCTGATGGCGTCGAACTTCCCGACGGCCGCCACATCGGGGACCGCCACGAGCCAGCCGCCCGCATAGGGCTTGAGCTCACCCATGACTCCGAGCCAGCTCAGCAACGCCACGGCACGGCCGACGAGCGCCGGGTTGAAGAGGTTGAATCCCAACCCGCCGAACATCATCTTGCCGAGCGCGATGGCGACGACGCCTCCGACCATGCAGATCCACCACGGAGTCATCGGCGGCATGCACATCGCCAGAAGGATGCCGGTGAGCAACGCGCTGCCGTCCATGAAGGTGTGGGGGCGACGCGCTATGGCGTTCCAGGCGAACTCGGTGCCGACCGATGCGAGGACGCACGCGGCGTAGACGATCACCGCGGGCATCCCGAGGCACACGACCGACCACAGCGCCGCGGGCGCGAGCGCACCGACCACGAGCAACATGATCCGTCGACCCGAGACGGTGCCGGCGATGTGCGGACCGGCCACGACCTGGCGGGCGCCGGCGATGGGCGGCATGTCCGCCGGAGCGATCTTCACGGGAGCGGGAGTGGCTTCGCTCATCTGCGCACCCCCTTCGTCATGAGAGCAGCTTTGCCGACACGCAGCAGCTGGAGCAGCGGCCGGTTCGTCGGGCACACGTACGAGCAGCACCCACACTCGATGCAGTCGAGCGCGAAGAAGCGCTCGCATCCGTCCCACATGCGCCGGTCCGCATAGTTGGCGATCGCGTACGGGTGCAACAGCATCGGACAAGCCTCCACGCAGCGCCCGCACCGGATACACGGCTGGTCGGCGTCCACGATCGGCGCCGCCTCGGCGGCCGTCAGCGCGACGATGCCCGACATCCCCTTCACGACCGGGACGTCCAGATCGCCGAGCGGCTGGGCCGTCATCGGACCTCCCGCGATCACGCGCGCGGCCGCAGGCGTGAGCCCGCCGGCCAACGCGAGGAGAGTGGAGACGGGAGTGCCGAGCGCAACACGGTAGTTGCCGGGCCGCCCGACCGCTCCGGAGACGGTGACGACGCGCTCGATGAGCGGCAGTCCCGTCTCGATCGCGTCGGCGAGCGCGGCAGCGGTCTGGACGTTGTGCACCAGGCATCCCACCGTCGCGGGCAGCTTGCCACCGGGAACGGAGCGGCCCGTGACCGCGAAGATCAGTTGCTTCTCCGCGCCCTGCGGGTAACGCGTGCGCACGGAGAGGACCTCGACACCATCTCCCGCGACGGCGCGCAGACTCTCGACGGCGTCCGGCTTGTTGTCCTCCACCGCGATCACCGTTCGGGCCGCGCCCACGGCCTCCGCTATGAGGCGGGCACCCGCGACCACGCGCTCGGGGGCCTCGAGCATCACCCGGTGGTCGCACGTGAGATACGGCTCGCATTCGCAGCCGTTGAGGATGACGGTATCGATGGGGGTGTGCTTGGAGGGCGCCAACTTCACGGCCGAGGGGAAGGCCGCGCCGCCCAGACCGACCAACCCGGCCGCGCGCGCCACGCCGTCCACGCCGGCCTGCGAAGGAACCACGGGCACGAACGCATCGCGGTCCTGCTCCGCGTCGACTGCGATCACGACGCACACGGAGCGGATGCCGCCGGGCGTGAGCGCGGTGACGATGCCGGTGACCTCGCCCGCCGCCGGCGCGTGCACCGGCGCGGAGATCATCGCGTCGACGTCGCCGATCACCTGGCCGCGCAGCACGTGATCGCCCTTGGCCACCAGCGGCGCGCAGGGTGCGCCGAGGTGCTGGCTCATCGGGACGATCAACCGCTCGGGCAGCGGAGCGCGCTCGATCTGCGCACCGCTCGTAGCGGCTTTCCGGTCCGGCGGATGGATCCCGCCGTGGAACGTACCACCAGCCATGGACACCCCCTTCTTGTCGGCACCGCACCTTGTGGTACGCAACGCGCTCCCCGCCGTCGGCAGGGAGCGCCGGTGTGTGACGCGTCAGATCACTCCACGTCCCCGTGCAGCGTCATACGGCGCCGGCGGCGCCCTTCCTGCACCCTACACACATTCTTGATGCTTGTGTGGATCATCAGTGCACCGCGCAACTCAGGCACGGATCGTACGAGCGCACGAGTTCCTCCACGAGAAGGGTGAACTCCAGTGCGTCGCTGCCGGCGACATGAACAGGCGCCGCCCGCCGGGCCTCCGCGTGAAGGCCCGGTCGAGGCGATCGGCGACTACTCCCCGAAGAAGACCGAGATCTCGCGCTCGGCGCTCTCGGGCGAGTCGGAACCGTGCACGATGTTGGCGTCCATGATCAGGCCGAAGTCGCCGCGGATGGTGCCCGGCGCGGCGTCGCGCGGGTTGGTGGCACCCATGAGCTTGCGGCAGACCACGACCGCATCGGGACCGGTGAGGACCATCTTCACGACGGGCCCGCTGGTGATGTAGTCGATCAGTCCCGCATAGAACGGCTTCCCCTCGTGCTCGCGGTAGTTGGCCGCGGCCTGTTCGGCTGTCACACGGCCGAACTCGAGGCGCTCGAAGTGCAGGCCGGTCTCCTCGAACCTGGTGAGGATGCGCCCCACGAGCCCGCGAGCGACGGCGTCCGGCTTGATCATGATGTAGGTGCGCTGGTCCACGTGTTCCCCTTCGTGCGTTGGAATGGCTGTATACACACGCTCCGTGGTCGGAGCATCGTAACGAATGTTACAAACGAGGACAATACCCCGCGATGAGTAGATCCCGGGAGACGATACGCTGTGTCAGTCGGTGGTCGAGCCCCAGGCGTTCTTGACGCCCATGACCTTCCAGCCGACACCTTCGCGCGTCAGCACGACGTCGTAGGCGAGCTCGGCGCCCGTGTCGAACCTCACGATCACCCGCGCGGTGCTCTTCGTCGCGGAGCGGTCGACACCTGAGATGCGGTACGAAGCGAACGTGGCCGGGAGCTGGTCCATCTCGCGCTTGACGTTGGTCTGCGGCACCGCGACCCAATACTCGATGTAGGGCGCGCCGGAGCGATACGCGTCGAGCATCGATGAAACGGTGTGCTCCTGAGTCGGGTAGCCGCACCCCGCGTACAGCAGACCGCCGAAGACGCCGGCGATCGCGAGGACCACGAGCAGCGTGATCCCGACCCGCACGGCGATGCCGCGAGGGGTGAGCTTCGCGACCCGGGCGGCCTTGCGCTCGGCCCGGTCCGTCTCACGCATCTCGTCCTCGGAGCGGTCGAAGAAGGCCTGGGTCGCCTCACCGTCGGCGTCCGGAAGCGCGTTCGGATCACCGGTCGGCGGCATCGCGGGAGGCATCTCGCCCGTGGCCCATCCCTCGACCATCTCGGGCTTCACGATCTCGAACGACCCGGTCGCCATAAGGCGCTCGC